>RRZT011519515.1_pt1 | contig 14370 bp, 13 predicted proteins | sample 2165551 | NCBI WGS metagenome assembly RRZT01 (sample SAMN10456910, study PRJNA506462) | wastewater metagenome | biome: wastewater; feature: sludge; material: wastewater sludge; isolation source: wastewater sludge with Escherichia coli K12::gfp cells carrying plasmid... | place: USA: Moscow, Idaho... | reverse complement strand
CGGCGAAGGGCTGACCGAGGCCACGCGGGTGGCGATCCTCAATGCGAATTACATTGCTGCACGGCTCGATCCCCACTATCCGGTTCTGTACAAGGGCGAGAACGGGCGGGTGGCCCATGAGTGCATCATCGATCTGCGCCCGCTCAAGGCGGCCAGTGGCATCAGCGAAGTGGATGTCGCCAAGCGCTTGATCGATTACGGTTTCCACGCGCCGACCATGAGCTTCCCGGTGGCCGGCACGTTGATGGTCGAGCCCACCGAGAGCGAGAGCCTCACCGAGGTCGACGCCTTCATCGCCGCGATGATCGCGATCAAGGCCGAGATCGACCAGGTCGGTTCCGGTGAGTGGCCGGCGGACGACAACCCGCTGCACAACGCGCCGCACACCCAGAGCCGGGTGGTCGTCGACGACTGGCCGCACCCGTACCCGCGGCGGCTGGCCGCCTACCCGGGCGGGCTGGTGTTGGGCAGCATCGGCACGGGGGCGAACAACAAGTACTGGCCGGCCAGCGCACGCATCGACGGCGTGTACGGCGACCGCAACCTGGTGTGCTCGTGCCCGCCCATCGACAGCTACGCCGAGTAGCTCAGCCGCTGGTCGAGCTCGTCGAGACCTGAGCTGCGTCGAGTAGCTCAGCCGTGGGTCGAGCGTGTCGAGACCTCGGGTACGGCCGCGTAGCTCACCGCTGATCGAGCTTGTTGAAACCCCCGGGTAGCGCCATTCGGCGCTCGAGCGCGTGCGCATGCTGGCCGCCAAGGTCCACCACCCCAACCGTTACCGACACGATGGTGTGAAATGGACCACCCCAGACGGGGGTCAGATTCACATGTCTTGGCGGCGTGGGCTCAGGCCGTTCGAGCATGGGCCCCGACGGAAGTCGCGATCCGGTTCAGCACCGCCGGGCAAGTGATCGCGCGATCAGGGTCACGGGCTGACGGCGGCGGGGCCGCCAGTGCGGCAGCCGCGTGCTCACCGCACAACCGTGCAGACCCGCCCAGAACGGTGTGCGCCGCCGCCTCGGCGTCCGGCTAGGCTGATCGGGCCCATTTGACGAAGGGACGCCCGGTGCCGCAGTGGATCGAGAACCTCAAGGCCAAACCGTGGATCGCCCACCTGCTACGCATGCAGGAGCGGTTCACCGCGCGGTTGGGCAATCAGTTCGCGGCCGCAGTGACCTATTTCTCGGTGCTGTCGCTGGTGCCGGTTCTGCTGTTCGCGTTCTCGATGCTGGGCATGGTGCTGACCGTCTTTCGACCCGACCTGCTCGACTGGATCCGGCAGCTCATCACCGACCAGTTTCAGAACAATCCGATCGGCAACCAGTTGGTCGCGGTGATGGAGCGGGCGCTCAGCAGTTGGGCCACCACCACGGTGATCTCGCTGGGCATCTTCGCCTGGTCGGGCGCCTCGTGGATGGCGAATCTGAAGAGCGCCATTCGCGCCCAGATGCGGGCCGACCTCGGTGACCCTGAGAAGAAGGGCAACATCGCCGCCGAGACGTTGCTGAACCTGGGCACCCTGCTGGTGGTGCTGGTGAGCGTGCTGCTGATGTTCGCGCTGGCCTCGGTGGCCACCACCTTCTCTGAGCTGATTCTGGGCTGGCTGGGCGTCGCCGACAGCTTCCTGGCCAGGGCAGCCGTGTACGCCGCACCGGTGCCGGTGTCGCTGGCGGTGGGATTCGGGCTGTTCGCCTTTCTGTACGCGGCGGCGGCGCCGCGGCGCATGCCGACGCGAAACTGGTTGATCGGATCAGCGCTGGGCTCTGTCGGCCTTGCGGTGCTGCAGTACGGCGCCACCCTGATCTGGGGCACCTTCTCGGGCAACGCGGCCGCGTCGATCTTCGGCCCGATCATCGTGCTGATGCTGTTCTTCAACATCTTCGCCACGTTGATTCTGTACCTCGCGGCCTGGATGGCCACCGCGCAGGCCGGGCCCGTGGTGCGCTCGCCGCTGGCCGCCGACGTGGTCGACGCACCGGCGGAGTTCGCCGAACCGCCGGTGCCGATGGTGCGCGAGGCCGTTGCGCAGAAGGCGATGAAAGTGGGCATGGGTACGGGTTACGTGATCGGTGCCGCGACCGGTGTTGGCATCGGCGCCGTGGTGGCCGCCGTTGTCGGCTGGTTCTCGCGGGCGGTGCGCAAGAAGTGAGCCCGAGGCCTGCGTCACGGCGCGGCGGGGTGGAGCCCTTTCATGTGATGGAGGTGCTCAAGGCCGTCGCCCAGCGTCGCCGCACCCACGACGACGTCGTACTGCTCTGCGTGGGGCAGCCGTCGACTCCGGCAACGCAGGTGGTGCTGAGCGCCGCGGCCGACGCCCTGCACACCGACACGCTCGGCTACACCGAGGCCGTCGGCACACTGGCCCTGCGCACGGCGATCGCCGGTCACTACGCCGATCAGTACCGGATCGAGGTCGACCCCGATCAGGTGATCGTGACGACGGGATCGTCCGGGGGTTTTCTGCTCACCCTGCTGGCGGCGTTCGATGCCGGCGACCTGGTGGCGATCACCCGTCCGGGGTACCCGGCCTATCGCAACGACATCGTCAGCCTCGGCTGCCGGCTGCTCGAACTCGACTGCGGGCCCGAGGTGCGCTACCAGCCGACCGTGGCGATGCTGGAGGGCCTACCCGAGAAGCCGTCGGGTTTGGTCATCGCCAGCCCGGCCAACCCGACCGGAACGATCATCGAACGTTCCGAGCTCGCGGCGATCAGCGCGTGGTGTGAGGCCAACGACGTGCTGCTGATCAGTGACGAGATCTACCACGGCATCAGCTTCGACCGGCCCACCGACAGCGCCTGGCAGTTCGGCCGCGAGTCGGTGGTGGTGGGGTCGCTGAGCAAGTACCAGTCGATGACGGGCTGGCGGGTCGGCTGGCTGCTCGTGCCGGACGCCTTGCGCAGACCGGTCGAGTTGCTGCAGGGCAACCTGGCCATCTGCGCTCCGGCGATCTCGCAGGCGGCCGGCGTGGCTGCCTTCGGGCCGGACGCACGCGCCGAGTTGGACGGGCACGTGCGCCGCTACGCGGCCAACCGCGACCTGCTGCTGGCCCGGCTGCCCGAGCTGGGCATCACCAGCTTCGCCCCGCCCGACGGCGCCTTCTACGCCTGGTGCGACATCGGGCACCTGACTGACGACTCGCAGGCGTGGTGCGCGCAGGTGCTCGCCGAAACGGGCGTGGCGCTCACTCCGGGCATCGACTTCGACCCGGTGCAGGGGCACAGGTTCATGCGGTTGTCGTTCTGCGGCACCGCCGACGAGCTCAACGAGGGGCTCGATCGACTGGTGCGCTACGTGGGCTGATCCGCCTGTCGGGAACGCTCAGTACTGCACGCTGATGTCGCCACTGGCAGTGGTCACCGTCACCGGACGACGGCCGTCGGAGGCGATGGCGTCCACGTCGCCCGAGGCGGTCTGCGTGGTCACCAGGTAGCCGTCACCGCCGGTCGGTTGCGGCAGCGTGATGCTCACGTCGCCGGACGCCGTGCTGACCGTGACCCCCTCGGGGGCACCACTCAGCCGCACCTGCACATCGCCGGACGCGGTGCTGACCGTCACCTGCCCGCCGGCGCTGCTTAGCCTCAACTGCACGTCACCACTGGCGGTCTGAACAGTCACCCCGGCTGCGGTGAGGTCGCTGCCGGTGACGTCGCCGCTGCGGGTCTCGACCCGCACCTCGACGCCCTGCGCCACGCCGAGTGTGAGGTCGGTGCGGCCGTCGCCCGAGATGCGGGCGGTGTCACCGTCCATGATGACGGTGGGCGTCTGGGCGCCCGGCGCGAGCATGTCGGACCACTCGCCCACCGGCGTGCCCACGGCGGCGCGCAGTTGCACGTCGCCGCTCTCGGTGGTGATCACGAGCACCTTGGCGGACGCCGGAATCGTGAACGTACCCCCTCGGCGCGGGCCGAAGGCGTTGTTGCCGGCCATGGCCACGCCCACGGCGGCGATACCAGCGGCGCCCAGCCATAGCATTCTGCGCCGCGACACCCCTCGCTGGGCCGGTGGTACGGGTGCGGGGGGCGTGAGCGCCGTCGCGAGTTCTGGTGGCGGGTTGTCGATGTCGGCGTCAGCGTGAGCCGTGGGGTCGTAGAGCGGAAACTCGGGTTGGGCCTGGTCGGCGGGCTTGTTGGGGAGCGTCATCGTCATGCCTTTCGCGAAGTTGCCTCACTGTATGTCCGGCGCGCGCGGCCAACGAGGCGCCGCCGACATGTTGGGGCGGCAATGGGGGAGAGCCCTGAGGCCGACAACGGGGGCGCTATCCGTCACGGCTGCGTTCGGTTCGAACGCGCGATTTCTGTCGTCCCGGCGGACGCCGGGATCTCGGTTGGCGGCGCCAGACCCCGAGGTCGTCGAGCCCAGAGCGCTCCCTCGGCCTCAGCGGGCGATGTCGCCCCAGGTTGCTCCGGTGATCGCCAGCAGGTCGGCCGGGGCGAGCTCCACCTGCAGCCCACGCCGTCCGGCAGAGACGAAGACGGTGTCGAACAGTTGGGCGGTCTCGTCGAGCACGGTGGGCAGCCGAGCCTTCTGAGCGATCGGCGAGATGCCGCCGACCACGTAGCCCGAACTGCGGGCCGCGTCGGCCGGCTTTGCCATCGTCGCCTTCTTTGCCCCCACCGCGGTGGCGAACGCCTTCAGGTCGAGCTGCGCCGCGACCGGCACGATGCCGACCGCGAGCGGGGATCGTCCGATCCCGACGTCGACCACCAGAGTCTTGAAGATCTGTAGTTGGTCCACACCGAGCTCGCGAGCGGCTTCAGCGCCGTAGTCGCGACTGTCGTCGTGGTGGGTGTAGGGGTGCAGGGTGAAAGGGACGCCGGCGGCGGTCAGCGCGTCGGTCGCGGGAGTGCCGCCACCCGCCGGTTTGCCTGCCACCCGGCCACGTTATCGCCAGTGGAGTGTCTCTGTAGTGGCTAGCCGTTTGGTGGTTGAGTGCGTGCTTCGCAAGGCGACGATGCAGGGATACCGGGTCGTATCTCGACCGGGGAGACCCCGCGAGGTGCGTGCTCAGGTGCCGCGAAACGGTCAGCCATCGAGGAGAAACACCACTAGGTTGGGCAGGTGCAGGCGGACGAGTTTCGAGCCCACGGTCATCGGCTCATCGAGTGGATCATCGACTACCACAGCCGGGTTGAGTCGCTGCCCGTCGAGTCCACAGTGGCGCCGGGCGAGATCGCCGCCCTGCTGCCCGAGCACCCGGGCGAACCGGACGGCTTCGAGGCCCTCTTCGCCGACCTCGACAGGGTGGTGGTGCCAGGCCTCACCAACTGGCAGCACCCCGGCTTCTTCGCCTGGTTTCCGGCCAACACCACGTACCCGGCGATTCTGGCCGAACTCGTGTCAGCCGGCCTGGGTGTGCAGGGCATGAGTTGGGCCACGAGCCCGGCCGTCACAGAGGTCGAGACCCGCATGATGGACTGGATGATCGACCTGCTGGGCCTGCCCGACGCCTTTCGCAGCACCAGCGAGGCCGGCGGGGGCGTGATTCAGGGCTCGGCCAGCGAGGCCACCCTGACCTCGATTCTGGCTGCCCGGTGGCGGGCGACCGAAGGGGCGGTGAACGCCGACTCCGACACCACCCGGCTGGTCGCGTACGCAACGTCACAAGCGCATTCGTCGGTCGAGAAGGGCCTGCGCATCGCCGGCATCGGTACCGACCACCTGCGGGTGGTGCCGCACGACGAGAACTTCGCCATGCGGCCGGACGCGCTCGCCGACCTCATCGCCGCCGACCGGGCCGCCGGCCTGGTGCCGTTCTGGGTGTGCGCCACCGTCGGCACCACCAACTCGCTGGCGATCGACCCCGTGCGGGCGGTCGCCGAGGTGGCTCGGGCCGAGGGCGTGTGGCTGCACGTCGACGCGGCGATGGCCGGCATCGCCACCCTGTGCCCCGAGCTGCGCTGGCTGAACGACGGCGTCGAACTCGCCGACAGCTACGGCACCAACCCGCACAAGTGGATGGGCATCACCTTCGACTGCAACCTGTTCTACACCGCCGACCGGGTCAGCCTGCTCGGTGCCCTGAGCATTCTGCCCGAGTACCTGCGCACGGCCGCCGCCGAAACCGGTGCAGTCATCGACTACCGCGACTGGCAGGTGCCGCTGGGCAGGCGGTTCAGAGCGCTGAAGTTGTGGTTCACCCTGCGCACCGACGGGGTGGCGCCGGCGCAGGCGATGATTCGCGACCACGTGGCGTGGACGCAGCAGTTGGCCGAGTGGGTGGCTGACGATGACAGGTTCGAGGTGTTGGCACCGCACCCACTCAACCTGCTGTGCCTGGCGCTGCGCGACGGCGACGAGGCGACTGCCGCCCTTATATCGGCAGCGAACGCGACCGGCCAGGTGCTGTTCACCCGCACCGTGCTCGATGGCCGCGTCGTGCTGCGGTTCTCGATCGGTGCCCGCACCACGCGGTTGGCCGACGTGCGTGACGGGTGGGCGCTCCTGCAGCGGTTGGCGTCCTGATCACCCAACCAACCCCGGCATCGATCAGCGCACGCCGAGCAGGTCGACCACGAAGATCAGCGTTTCGCCTGGCTTGATCACGCCGCCGGCCCCGCGGTCGCCGTAGCCCAGGTGCGGCGGAATGGTGAGTTGGCGCCGTCCACCAACCTTCATGCCGACCACGCCCTGGTCCCAGCCGCTGATCACCTGACCGATGCCCAGCCGGAACCGCAGCGGCTCTTGCCGGTTGTACGACGCGTCGAACTCTTCGCCGCTCGAATGCGCCACGCCCACGTAGTGCACGATGACGGTGTCGCCGGCTTTGGCCTCGTCGCCCGTGCCCACCACGATGTCGTCGATCACCAGGTCGTCGGGCGCTTCGCCGGGAAAGTCGATCTCAGGTTTCTCCATGCTCATGGGCTCAACCTTTGCACACGGCCCTGACAACACCGCGGCTCGGCCATGCGAGGTCAGCAGGAGTCGGGGACGGTTCTTGTTTTGGCTCAGGGGACGGTTCTTGTTCTGGCTCAAGGGGGACGGTTCCTGATCTGGATCTGAGACCCCGCCCATTCTGCTCAGCGCGGCGCCCAGGCAAGACCCGGTCCTCGGGGTGGCGAGACGTCCGTACAATCGTGCGGGTGATTCGCACCCTTGACCTGCGTGGCAGCACGCCGGACTACCGCACCGTCGTTCCTCGGGCCCCGATGGACGTCGAGCATGCGGTCGAGCGGGTGCGTCCGATCTGCGACGCCGTGGCTGAGCGCGGCGCGGACGCCATCGCTGAGCTCAGCGCCCGCTTCGACGGCTGCGTGCCCGCCTCGCTCAGGGTGCCCGCCGAGGCGATCGCCGCGGCCGAGCAGGCGCTCACACCAGAACTTCGCGCCGCATTGACCGAGTCGATTCGCCGGCGCCGCGCGGTGGCCGAGGTCGAGGCCCGCGCCGAGTCGTTGCGTACCGAGCCCGCCCCTGGGGCGGTGGTCGAGTCGCTGGCCGTGCCGATCGATCGGGTGGGGCTGTACGTGCCGGGCGGGCTCGCGCCGCTGGCGTCTTCCGTGCTGATGAACGTGATTCCGGCACAGGTGGCCGGGGTGCCATCCATCGCGGTCGCGTCGCCGCCGCAGGCCGAGTTCGACGCCCTTCCGCACCCGACCATCTTGGCCGTATGCGCGCTGCTGGGTGTCACCGAGGTGTACGCCGTGGGCGGCGCTCAGGCGATCGCCATGTTCGCCCACGGAGTGCCGGACCTCTGCGCCCCGGTCGACATGGTCACCGGCCCCGGCAACATCTACGTCGTGGCCGCCAAACGGTTGCTGCGCGGCAAGGTGGGCATCGATTCCGAGGCCGGACCCACCGAGATCGCCATTCTTGCCGACGGCTCCGCCGACCCGCGGTTCGTCGCCGCCGACCTGATCAGCCAGGCCGAGCACGACCCCATGGCCGGGGCGGTACTGGTCACCGACTCGCTGTCGCTGGCCGAGAGCGTCCGGGCCGAACTCGAACCGCAGGTCGCGGCCACCCGGCACGCCGACCGCATTCGCACCGCGCTGGCCGGCGCCCAATCGGCGATCGTGCTGGTGGACGACCTCGACCAGGGCCTCGATGTGGTGAACGCCTACGCCGCCGAGCACCTCGAGATTCACACCCGCGACGCCCGGGCCGTAGCGGCACGGGTGCGCAACGCGGGCGCCGTCTTCGTCGGCCCCTGGTCCCCGGTGTCGCTGGGCGACTACAGCGCGGGCAGCACCCACGTGCTGCCCACCGCGGGCTGCGCCTGCCACAGCTCAGGGCTGAACGTGAACAGCTTTCTCAAGCACGTGCACGTCATCGACTACAGCCGAGACGCCCTGCTGGCCGTCGCGACGACCGTCGAGACGTTCGCCGAGGCCGAGAACCTGCCGGCGCACGGTGCGGCGGTGACGGTGCGGCGGTCAGCCGCTCACGTCGTTTCTGCGAACGCCGGAATCTCGAACCCGTCGTCTGAGATCCCGGCGTCCGCCGGGATGACGGGTGCGCCTGTGGGCATCACGCGTGCCGAAGGAGCCGGTCGATGAGGCCCGATCCGAGCCTCGCGGACCTGCCGTTGCGTCCGGAACTGATCGGCGAAGAGCCCTACGGCGCGCCGCAGTTGGCGGTTGACGTGCAACTCAACGTGAACGAGAACCCGTTCGCACCCAGCGCCGAGATCGCCGCTGACATGGCCGCCACTCTCACCGCGGCCGCCACAGCCTTCAACCGCTACCCCGACCGCGAGGCCAAGCGGCTGCGCTGCGCCTTGGCGCGGTACCTCGGGCACGGACTCGACCTCGACAACGTGTGGGCCGCCAACGGCTCCAACGAGGTGATGACGCACATTCTGGGTGCCTTCGCAGGGCCCGGACGCACCCTGCTCGCCTTCACTCCCACGTACTCGATGTACCCCGAGTACGCCCGCAACACCCACACCCGTTACGTCACTGCGCCTCGGCACCCCGACTTCACCCTCGACGCCGATCTGGTGCTGGCCGCCATCGCCGAGCACGACGCCCACGTGGTGATCATCACCACGCCCAACAACCCCACCGGCACCCCGACGCCGCTGTCCGTCACTGAGGCGGTGCTGCAGGGCACCGACGCGATCGTGGTGATCGACGAGGCCTACCAGGAGTTCAGCAAACACCCCGAGAACACCGCGCTCACCCTGCTGCCGAGCTACGGCAACCTGATCGTCAGCCGCACCATGAGCAAGGCGTTCGCCCTGGCCGGGGGGCGGGTCGGCTACCTCGCCGCCGCCCCTGCGATCGTGGACGCCTGTCGCATCGTGCGCCTGCCCTATCACCTGTCGTCCCAAACCCAACTGGTGGCCGAAGTGGCGCTGCGGCACGCCGACCATCTGCTCGCTCAGGTCGACCAGTTGCGTCGCACCCGCGACGAGATGCTCGTACGGCTGCCTCAACTAGGGGTCGAGGTGATCGACTCTGACGCCAACTTCTGTTTGTTCGGCCCGTTCGCCGAACGGCATGATGTGTGGCAACGCCTGCTTGATCGCGGCGTTCTCGTTCGTGAAACCGGGCCGCAGGGCTGGCTACGGGTTTCGGTGGGCACGCCCGACGAGACCGAGGCGTTCTACGCGGCCCTGGCCGAGGTGCTGAAGGAGGTTCGATGACGGCACGCACCGCAGTGGTGGAGCGGTCCACCAGCGAGTCGACCGTGCGCGTGGCGCTGAACCTCGACGGCACGGGTGCCTCGACCATCAGCACCGGCGTTGGGTTCTACGACCACATGCTCACCGCCCTGGCCAAGCACTCGCTCATCGACCTTGAGGTGACCACCACCGGTGATTTGCACATCGACGGCCACCACTCGATCGAAGACACCGCGATCGTGATCGGTCAGGCGCTGCGCGAGGCGCTGGGCGACAAGCGCGGCATCGTGCGGTTCGGCGACGCCACCGTGCCGCTCGACGAGGCGCTGGCGCACGCCGTGGTCGACGTGGCGGGCCGTCCCTACGTGGTGTGTGAGGGCGAACCCGAGGGTCAGGTCTACGCGCGGATCGGCGGCTCGGGGGTGCCCTATGCCGGCTCGATGACCTATCACCTGATGCAGTCGCTGGCGATCAACGCCGGCATCTGCCTGCACCTGCGGCTACTGGCCGGACGCGACCCGCACCACATCGTCGAAGCCCAGTTCAAGGCCGTCGCCCGGGCGTTGCGCATCGCGGTAGCGATCGACCCGCGGGTGGCCGACGCGATTCCGTCCACCAAGGGCTCGTTGTGACCAAGCCCCTCGTGGTCGTTCTCGACTACGGCTCGGGCAACCTGCACTCGGCCACCCGGGCCCTGGTGGCTGCCGGGGCTGACGTCACACTCACCGCGGACGCGGACGCGGCGCTGAACGCCGACGGCCTGGTGGTGCCCGGCGTCGGCGCCTTCGCCGCCTGTATGGACGGCCTGCGCGCCGTCGGCGGGCCAGAACTGATCCGCTCCCGGCTGCACGACGGACGTCCGGTGCTCGGCATCTGCGTGGGGCATCAGGTGATGTTCGGCCATGGCGTCGAGCACGGGCTCGACACCGCCGGCGTCGGCATTCTGCCCGGTGTGGTCGAGCGACTGCGGTGTGAACGCCTGCCGCACATGGGCTGGAACACCGTCGAGCCGCCGCCGTCGACCACCCTGTTCGCCGGCCTGGCGGGGGAGCGGTTCTACTTCGTGCACAGCTATGCGGTGCGGGCCGCCGACAGGTTGCCGAACGACGCGCGGGTCACCTGGGCCGACCACGACGGCGACCGTTTCGTGGCCGGGGTCGAGGTCGGCGCTCTGTCGAGCACGCAGTTTCACCCCGAGAAGTCGGGCCAGGCGGGTGCGGCGCTGCTGCGTAACTGGATCGCCACCCTGGGCTGACGCGGTTGTTCTGAAATCCGCAGGCGACCGCCGGCGACACGCCGGCAGGCGCACGTACGCGTTCCGGTCACCAGGACGTTCTCAGAAAACCCTCGTTCTCGCCCAGCACCCTGGGTTGCAAGCGGCCTTTTCTGAAATCGTCCTGGTGACCGTGGGCCGGTTGCCCCCAGCGCGGCGTGTCGGGATCGGTCGCCTGCGGATTTCAGACGGTTGCCCCGCAACCCAACCGTGCGGACACTAAACCCATGGATGATCCGACCGCCGCTCTCACCCTGGCCGCGCACGAGCAGGGATTCAGTGGGGTGGTGCGCATCGACGAGGCGGGCGCCGTCACTGAACTCGCCTTCGGCTTGGCCGACCGGGCGCACAATCTGCCGAACACCCCCGACACCCGCTTCGGCATGGCCTCGGGAACGAAGACCTTCACCGCTCTGGCGGTGCTCAGCCTGGTCGCCGACGGCACGATGGGCTTGGACGACCCGGCGCGACGTTGGCTGGGCGACGACCTGCCCCAGATCAGCGACGGTGTCACGCTGCGCCGGCTGCTCAGCCACACCTCGGGTGTGGGTGAGGGCATCGACGACGACGCGGAGGTCGATGTTCATCTGCTGCCCGGCGCACCCCACAGCTACGAGAGCCCCGAGGACTACCTGTCGGTTATCGACCGGCCCATGCAGGCCGAACCGGGCACCGAGTTCTTCTACAACAACTCGGGCTTCGTGCTGCTGGGACTGCTCGCCCAGCGCGCCTCAGGCGTCGGCTACCACGACCTGGTTCGGCAACGGGTGTTCGAACCGGCCGGACTGACCCGCACCGATTTTCTGCGTAGCGACGATCTGCCGGGCGACGCCGCGGTCGGGTATCTCTTCCCCGACGCCACCCGCACCAACGTGTTGCACCTGCCGATCGTGGGTGCCCCCGACGGCGGCTCGTACACCACAGCCGCCGACCTGCGCACCTTCTGGACAGCTCTGGCAGCCGGACGCATCGTGCCGGCCGACCTGGTGCAACTGATGGGCACGAGTCCCCCCGGCAACGACCCTGACGACGACTACGGCCTTGGCGTGTGGCTGCCCAGGCCGGGGGTCGTGCAGATGATCGGCGCCGACGCCGGGGTGTCGATGGTGAGCGAACACGACCCGGCGGCCGACTTCACCATGACCGTGCTGTCGAACGACTCAGAAGGTGCCTGGCCGATGTGGACGGTGCTGCGCGAGCTGACCGGCACCGGATCGGGAGACCCGGACGACGACGAGCCCACCGACGGCTGATCAGCGTCGGGTGAGCAGCCCACCGGACGCCTGCCATGATGCGTGACCCTGATCGTAGTAGCCCGTCAGCGCGTCCAGATCGAGTGGGTCGACGCCGTCGCCAGTAAGCCCGCCGAGCAGTTCGTCCAGCCACGCCACCTCGGCGGCGGTCAGTTCACTCACTTGCTGGTCCACGAGCGGACGCTACCCGCGGCAGGTCTGGCACGGCAGGTTAGGCTCGGGCTTCGTGATTGCATTGACCCTGCTGCCCGCCGTCGACGTTCAAAACGGCCAGGCGGTTCAACTCACCCAGGGCGTCGCCGGCTCTGAAAAGGTGTTCGGCGACCCGCTCGCCGCCGCGCTGCGCTGGCAGCACGCGGGTGCCCAGTGGCTGCATCTGGTCGACCTCGACGCCGCGTTCGGGCGGGGTTCGAACGCCGACGTGATCGCCACGATCACCGAGCAGCTGCACCTGAACGTCGAACTGTCGGGCGGTCTTCGCGACGACGCGAGCCTCGAGCGCGCTTTGGCCACCGGGTGCCGCCGGGTCAACATCGGCACCGCCGCGCTCGAAAATCCGGCGTGGTGCGAGCGCATCATCGCCGAACACGGCGACCGCATCGGCATCGCCATCGACGTCAAGGGCACCAAACTGGCCGCCCGTGGCTGGGTGCGCGAGGGCGGCGACTGGGCCGAGGCCGTCGACCGGCTCACTGCTGCCGGCTGCGCCACCTTCGTGGTCACCGACGTCAAGTCCGACGGCATGCTCACCGGGCCCAACCTCGACCTACTGCGCGACGTCGCCACCCGCACCGACGCGCAGGTGATCGCCTCGGGCGGTATTGCGCAGCTCGACGATCTGCGTGCCCTGCGCGAGTTGGTGGCGTCCGGGGTCACCGGCGCCATCGTCGGCACCGCGCTGTACGTGGGCAACTTCACCCTGCCCGAGGCATTGGCTGTCGCAGCCGGCGAAACCCACTAAGTTGGGACGAACCAGGAGGCGATGATGCCCACACCGGCCATGAGCCACGGCTGCACGTGGCACCGGCTGACCGTTCACGATCTGCCCGAGATCCAGAACCTGATCGCGGCCGAAGAGTACTTGGGTGACGCCACCCACCACCACGACCTGTCTGCCCTCACCGTGGCATTGGCCGACGATCCCGAGGCGGTCAGCGGCAACGGTGTGGTGTTGCGCAAGCCCAGCGGAACCCTGATCGCCTATGGCTGGCTGCAGACCCCGGCCCCTGGAGAATCGGGGGGCCAGGTGTACCTGCACGGCGGCTGCCATCCCGCCTGGCGGCACGAGGGAGTACAGCCCACCCTGCTCGACTGGGAGCGCGAGCGGGCGATCGAGTGGTACCTCGAACAGAACGACGACACCACTGCACCGCTGCAGCTGGTCGTGGTGACGTCGTCCAACAATCACCTGATGGCCGAACTGCTGCCCAGCAAGGGCTTTCCTCCGCAACGTTGGTACCACGCCATGCGACGCCCGCTCGACTCGATTCTGCCCGGCGAACTGCCAGGTATCACGTTGGTGCCGTTCGATGCTGCGTGGAGCGAACCCGTCCGGTTGTTGTACAACCAGACGCTCAGCCTGCCTTCGGACGAGCTCGACGCGGACGCCTGGGCATGGGGTCTGAAAGCCGCCGGCATTCGCGATGACCTGTCGTGGGTGGCGCTGGACGGATCGCAGCCGGTCGGCTGGGTGCTCAACGGTGTGATGGACCTGGCGGGGGAGACGTCCGGCTGGACCGAATACCTCGGGGCGCAACCCCAGTGGCGCAATCGCGGAATGTTCAAGGCGTTGCTGGCACGCAGTCACGAGTCGTTTCGGACGGCGGGGTTGAGCCAGGCCGGCATCGGAGTCGAAACCGACAGTGACCAGGGGGCGCGGCCCTACCTCGCGCTCGGCTACCAACCGGTCGACACGATGGTCTGGTACGTCAATCACGTGAGCCTCGGTACAATCCTTTCCGCGCAAGCAGACGAGGCAGATGGAGCGTAGATGAGCGGGCATTCCAAGTGGGCCACCACCAAGCACAAGAAGGCGGCGATCGACGCCAAGCGCGGCAAGCTGTTCGCCAACCTGATCAAGAAGATCGAGGTGGCGGCGCGCGTCGGCGGCGGTGACCCCGGCGGAAACCCGACCCTGTACGACGCCATTCAAAAGGCCAAGAAGAACTCGGTGCCCAACGACAACATCGACCGCGCCGTCAAGCGCGGGTCGGGCGTGGGCGGCGAGCAGGTCGACTACACCGAGATCATGTATGAGGCGTACGGGCCCGGCGGCGTGG
>RRZT011835250.1_pt1 | contig 14373 bp, 7 predicted proteins | sample 2165551 | NCBI WGS metagenome assembly RRZT01 (sample SAMN10456910, study PRJNA506462) | wastewater metagenome | biome: wastewater; feature: sludge; material: wastewater sludge; isolation source: wastewater sludge with Escherichia coli K12::gfp cells carrying plasmid... | place: USA: Moscow, Idaho ... | reverse complement strand
CGATAAGCGCGTTGGGAAACTTGTGCGTGCGGCTGCCGTAGCCGTTGCTCTCGGCGTAGAAACGGCACCGGCAATGGCTGCACCACAAACCCCTACCCCCATCGTAACGCGCAAAGCCGCAGCCTCAACGACCCCGGCACAAAGTACTCGCAGCGTTAGCCGCAAGGCCAATGCACCTCACTCTATGGCGGCTATGTTACTGGGACTACAAACCCCGCCAGAAACCGTTGCTAGCGCAGATAAAACTGACGGCAATCATTTCCCGCTGGTTGTACAACCCGTACTTCCCAAAGCTGAAATTGACACGTTAGACCAAGTACGAGTCGCTGTGTTTGATGAAAACGGCCAACGCGTTTTACATGCTCTTGTGCATGGCCGCTGCAAATTAGGCCCCTTACCCGCCGGTAAATATACGGTTGAAATTGCAACACGTGGTCACGATGGCGCGCATAAAGTCAAACTAGGGCCAGGCTCAGCAGGTGTTGTTAAATATGAGCTTGCTTCAGCTTAAAAAAACCAAGCCGCCTTCGACTACACAAGCAACTTACCGCGCTCTTCGCCTACAACACTTAGCAACGTGTAGGCGAAGAAGCTGCAGCCTCACCCCTAACCCAACAAATCTAACGGGGCTGCCCAAAAACCCCTCTTTTTTCCTACCCGCAAAAACTCAAACCCAACCCATAAGCACGAGTTTTGGGCTAGCTTTCAGTGTTCCTACTTCATGGACATAAACAATAAATTTTCAGCGGTACCTCTAATCAGAAATATAATAAAGCACCTTAAAAGTTTAGCGCCACACCATCGAGTATCGTTTATTGTTCCTATTATCAATTAAACTACACGTACCCCCACAGGGCATGTTCACTGCAGCCCCCATATTTTTCCGCCCACATACAAACCCGGCGTTAACAAGACGATAATTCAAATAGTCTTAATATTGATGACAAACTACATCAATACGGGCTTTTGTGTACCTTCAATTCTCGAAGAAAACAAATTAGGACTGGACATTTGCCCCGAATGATGATGAAGGATGACGACGATTATTAAACTTATTGCCCCATTGACGCCCGGGGTGAATCACAAGTGATGATTAAAATAGCCGCACAAAAGAAACACCAGTCTAAATACTCTTGCCCGGGAAAATATTTGCTCAACGAATTGAAATACTTAAAACACCCATCAAAAAATTAACCCATAAAACTACCGGTTTTTCTCACTCTGCAGAGACTCATAAAAAAGCTATTGGTACCGTTATTGAAAAAACCCATTTAGATTAATTAAAAACATAACCCAATGTTCCCAGAATCTTCACTTCTAGGACGTATCACGCTACGAGCTTCAGCGCGATACGCCCCCGTTCATAAGACTCACTTACTACTCAGTGGCTATTCATTAGATCTCAATTTCAAAACCAACGAATAACGTCGCATTAAGTAAACCTTAATTTTCAAAAACAGCTAAATAAATTTACGACCACTTAACAGCACTAAACCACCCATTACAAGACTAAGCAAAACTAGCGATGCAAACCCAAGAGAAGGAATAGCCGCTACCGAAGCCAATGTGGTCACAATCATAGGCATCATAACCAGCCCTGGTGTCGTTGTAGAAGGCGTGCCTGTCACAACAATGGGACCGGAGCTACCGGTGCTGGGTGCGGTGAGCGTAAATGTACAAACAACAGCTGAGCCTGCGGCCAATGATGCCACAGGCGTACTCGGGGTACAGACAACGTTGCTGATACTGCCAGAACCAGCGGGTACACTAGGCACGCAATTAACATTACTAGCAGGGCCTGTTCCTTGGTTCGTGCAAGTCAAAGTACCCTGCACTGAGGCACCAGGTGCCAACATAGGTGGAATACCTGAAATCTTGGTTTTAATACCTACTAGTGCTGCAGGCGTTATGTTTGCAGTCATGCTGGAAGTGTTTGTCACAGGCGTTCCACCAACAATGGTACTTGCTGTTCCCGTAATGGTTACACTCGACACTCCCGGTGTAGCAGGTGCTGCATAAGTAAACGCACACTGAATCGCTGCACCAGGCAGTAATGATGTAACAGGCATGCTCGGGGTACAGACAACATTGCTGATACTGCCAGAACCAGCAGGCACGCTAGGCACACAATTAACATTGCTGGCGGGGCCCGCTCCCTGATTCGTGCAAGTTAAAACGCCCTGTGTTAATGAGCCCGGAGCAAGATCAGACGGAATGCCTGAAATAGCAGCTCTAACATCTACAGGAGTTACAGATGTTGTTGCACTACCGCTAGTGACAAGCATACTAGCAGTAGCTGGGGGCACTGTTCCATAGTGAGAAACTGCTACGCCAGAAATAGTTACAGTTGGAACTGCTGTAGCAGGTGCTGTATAGGTGAACGCGCATTTAATCGCAGAACTTGCACCAGGAGGTAATAATGCAACAGGCGTGTTCGGGGTGCACACAACGTTGCTAATGCTGCCTGAACTGGCTGGAACACTAGGTGTACAAGTCACATCATGCGTCACATTAGGACCATTGTTAGTGCAAGTAATTTCACCTTGAGCAGAGTCTCCCGTCGAAATGTTGGCTGGAATACCGGTAATGCTAACGCTCATAGGGATCGTTACTTTCAGCTCTCTCAATCCCCTGCGGTTCACATTTGATGCAGGATTACTATCGGCCCCTACTAAATGTAGGGACGTAACATTATCTAAAGTACATTCAAATCCCACGCCACCATCAGAATCTACATCAGAATTTTTGTGTACCAAAATGCCAGTAGCAGGAGTCCAAGTAAAGTCCGCCGCAGCGGGGACTGGAATGGTACATTGTGTCCCAATAGGTAACCGTATCCCCTCTCCCGCACCCTGCAGGCCATTTACAACAAAGCTCAAATTAACTTGCTGGTGATTAAAATCCCAAGTCTGATCTGGTCCAAAAGGGCTAGAGCCGTTCGGTCTAAAGCCATAATAACCTGCATGCCCACCAGTTCTACCAGGCCCAGAGTCAACCTGTAAAGGAGGCTCAAACCAAGCGGATCCATTATCAACATTCCAAGTAACACCATTACTCAACGTTCCTGTCCGAGGACCATCAGTTACCGTTAAAGTATTTAAAGGTACAGGCGACGTCTGTGCGTGTGCTATAGCAAAACCACCCAAAAGAAACAACCCAACTGCAATACGATGACACCGGGGTAGATATAACATTTCCCTCTCCCTTTCTCTCGTTTAGCGTGAAATACTTCACACTGCCATCCTACAATTTTGCCCCCCCCCTTGACAAGATAGATTTGTGTCGCCTTGTTTATTTAAGCTACAACGTCATTGAAATATCACAAGCAGTCATAAGTTAAACCGACTGCAAAAATGGTTATAACGAGGAACAGATTTGCCGTATCACATGTCAAATCAACGAAGATATTTGAAGCGATCAAAATTTGCTTCAGATCGCGTCTTTTGTAGTGAAACCAATCTATTTTGATAGCGAACTTCAATTTTTATAAATTTAAATGTCTATTTTGGCCCTGATTGCCACAATCATTTAAATCAACCCGTTACAGCCCTATTCCTCTCAACAACAATTACCGGCATGGGAATAAAGCAGGTCTTTGTACACTGCCAAGCACTTTCCCGCCTCTCATAATCAGCCGAACAGGATTACAAACTCAAATATGTGATACTGAAGTATTTGATTTAAATTTAATAGAGAAACATCTGCGATTGGCGTAGCACTTTCTTTCACCTTGTACTACATTTAAACTCCGGGCACAGGACTAAGACGGTAAGGCCGGGCAAGAATTTAAATAAAAACGCCTTTAAAACACGAGCCTACATCTACGGCAGACTCAACCACTCTCCCAAGAAAAATCTCTCAAGCCCGGCAAAGTAAGCATTAAGAGATTTGCTCGATTTTTCACATCTTTGCCACCCCTTGCATGAGCGTATTTTGTGCGCTACGCGCTACACGCCCCCGGGTGGTTTTGCGCTGGTAGCCACCATTGGAGCGCATTTCCCACGCTTGGGTGTTGTCGCTTAAATAGGCGTTTAGACCTTCTTTCATAATTCGCCGTTTAATGCGAGAGTCTAATATTGGGAAGGCAACTTCGATACGCCGGAAAAAATTACGCGCCATCCAGTCTGCACTAGATAGATAAATTAGGTCTTTGCCTTGTGCGTGGAAGCAGTAGATACGGTGGTGCTCCAAAAAGCGCCCGACGACGGATTTCACTTTAATATTGTCTGACAGGCCGGGTACCCCGGGGCGTAGCGCACAGGGGCCGCGTACGATGAGGTCTACCCGTACGCCAGCTTGTGAAGCGCGGTACAAGGCTTCGATTACTTCCGGCTCTAACAATGCATTCATTTTTGCAATGATGCGGCCCTTGCCGCCGGCTTGGGCGGCTTGCGTTTCGGCTTCAATGGCCTGCATGATTTTGGAGTGCAAAGAAAAGGGGGCTTGCAACAAATGGGTGTGATTTTTAGCCTGCCCCAAGCCGGTGATTTGTTTAAAGACATTGTCCACGTCTTCCCCAATTTCGGGGTTCCGGGTGAGTAGGCCAAAATCCGTATAAAAACGTGTGGTGCGCGGATGGTAATTGCCGGTGCCTAAATGCACGTAACGCACCAGCGCTCCTTCTTCTCGCCGAACAACCATGAGCATTTTGGCGTGTGTTTTGTAGCCAAATACGCCATACACAACGTGCGCCCCGGCCGCCTCTAGCCGGTTGGCCCAACCGATGTTGGCTTCCTCATCAAAGCGTGCCATCAACTCGACCACCACGGTCACTTCTTTGCCTCGCTGGGCGGCGCGGATAAGGCGCTCCATAAGTTCAGAATCAGTGCCGGTGCGGTACACGGTCATTTTAATGGCCAGTACGTCAGGGTCATGCGACGCTTCACGTATCAGCTCGATGACCGGCTGAAAGCTTTCAAACGGATGATGCAGCAGCACATCTTGCTTTCGGATCACTTCAAAGATGTGGTTGCGCTTACTCAGCGCTTTGGGCAAAACCGGCACAAAGGAGTCAAATTTTAGATCGGGGCGATCCACCCAGTCCGGCACCTGCATGAGGCGCACCAAGGTAACGATGCCGGGTACGCGATAAATCTCGCTGCTCGTCAGTTCAAAATGCTGGCGTAAATAATCGGTCATTTCCTCCGAACAATTATCCGCAACTTCCAAGCGTACCGCGTCACCAAAATGGCGTTGCTGCAATTCGCCCTTTAAGGTGGCACGCAGATCTTTGACTTCTTCTTCATCCACAAACAAATCTGAATTGCGCGTCACACGAAACTGGTAGCAGCCCCGCACTTGCATGCCTTCAAAAAGGCTGCCTACGTTGTCATGCAACACGGCAGATAAAAAGACAAATGAATACTCTGCCTCTGTGCTTAGCGCTTGTGGCAAGCGAATCACATGCGGCAGCACGCGGGGTGCCTGAACAATGGCGGCAGGAGATTCCCGGCCAAAGGCGTCTTTACCTTCAAGTTCAACCGCAAAATTTAGACTCTTATTAAGTACCCGGGGAAAAGGATGCGCCGGGTCTAACCCCACCGGGGTGAGCACCGGCATAACTTCTCGCAAGAAGTAGTCGCTAATCCATTCCCGCTGTGCTTCTGTCCAAAGGGTGCGCCGTAAAAACACAATCCCTTCCCGGGCCAGTCCGGGCAAAATATCTTGGTTCAGCAAGCGGTACTGCTCTTCAATAATGTTATGCACCTCTTGATTAATGGTCCGCAACTGTTCATGTGGCGTGCTGCCATCAATACTTTTGTCTCGGCTGCCCTGGCGCACCAGCTCTTTAATCCCAGAAACCCGGATTTCAAAAAACTCATCTAAATTGCTCGATACAATGCACAAAAACTTAAGCCGTTCCAACAAGGGCATCGCTGCATCCGCCGCCTGCGCTAACACCCGGCGCTGAAACTGCAACAAAGCCAACTCCCGATTAATAAAGTGCGTGGGTTCGCAACTAAGCATAGGACGGGAAAGCATATTCATTATTCAATCTCACATTTAATACACGCAGCATAAATAAGCCCAGTATTTTTAAGGCCGTTTCCGGCATATACAGGTAAAATGCCTTTGAGCTTTAAAGCATTCATCAAAAAAACAGCATCAGCCCAACAAGTTTTAGCATAACCCTAGAATTCTAAAGCAACAAGATATCAATTGACTGCCGCCATAAAGTCTTTCATTTAACCGCCTCTGTTTGAGTCACATCACCTTGCAATCACCCCCACTCCCTTCTAAACACGCTGCCCATATTGCCATTGCGCACCTTTTTTTCCTGCTCGGTCTGCTTTGGGGCAGCTTTGCGGCACGCATCCCCGGCGTCACAGACCTCTATGCTTTAGATAAAGCCAGTTTCAGCCTCATTTTGCTAGCCGAGAGCATTGCAGCACTTTTGAGCGCACCCTTGGTTGGCATGTTGATCGAAGCCAAAGGCAGCAGACGCGTGTTTATCGGGGCCATCTGGATCTATATGCCGCTCTATATGCTCATTGGTTTTATGCCCAATGCCTTAGCGGTGACCGCTTTGGTTGCCTCAATGGGTTTTTTTGCGGTGTGTTACGACGTGGCCTTAAACACCCAAGCCAGCGAAATAGAAGCCTACGTTGGCAAACGCATCATCGGTTCCTTACACGGTTTTTTCAGCTTAGGTGGCTTAGCCGGGGCCTTAATTGCCACCTTAGCGGTCAAACTCCATTGGCCGGTCACGCAACATCTACTGGGCATTGGGCTATTTGGCCTCATCACCGGCTTGTGGGCGGCAGCGCATGTTCTGCCCTCCAGTCCCCGGCCAGCCAACGTACAAAAACCCAAAATACAGTTTCGCTTGCCGGAACGGGCGTTTTGGGGCCTGGCGCTCGCGGCATTGGCCTCTTCCATTTTAGAAGGGGGCATGGGGCATTGGAGTGCACTCTACATGCGCGACATTACGCTCAGTACCGAAGCACAAGCCAGCTTTGCCTACGGACTTTTTTCCATGTGCATGCTGATTGGCCGCTTTAATTTAGACCGTGTGAGCGCAAAATTCTCCAGCCCCAGCATTGTTTTTTGGGGCGCCATTTTGTCTTTTACCGGCTTGAGCATCTCCGTTTTCTGGCCCACGCCGATGATTGCCATGTTTGGCTACGCCATTGTTGGCCTTGGCATTGCCGGGGTTTTCCCCAGCATTTTCCGCACGGCCGGGCGCCAAGGCGCACAAGCCGTGGCGGCGGTTTCCATGATGGGCGCCTTGGGCAACCTCGTCGGCCCCCCGCTCATCGGCAGCTTGGCCACTTGGCAAAGCCTGCGCTGGGGGCTATTTTTTATGGCACTGGCCGCGCTGGTCATTGCCCCTTGCGCCAAAGCCACCGCCAAAGGCGACCAAACTTAATTTTGACCTCAACATAGAGCCATTCAATGTCTATAAAAACATCCAACGCGCGCCCTCAAAAACAAGACAAAAGCACCGCTTACGAAGTGCGCCCAGAGCAATCAGTCGACTTACTCAAGGCTCTGCACATCCTCACCCCGGACGGCAAACTCAACCAAGACTCTCGCAGAAAGCTCAAGCAGGTCTATCACCTCTTTCACTTTATTGAACCTTTGCTTGAAAACTTACGCACCACCCAAAACCGCCTTTGCATTGTCGACCACTGGGCAGGGAAATCATACTTAGGCTTTATTTTGTACGATCTCTTTTTTAAGCCGCACGCCCTTTCCCCGGAAGAAGGGCACATCTTTAGCATTGAAACGCGCCAAACACTGGTTGAACACGCGCAAGCACTGGCGGAAAAAGCTCACTTCACCGGCATGTCTTTTCTAAACCTGTCCGTAGCAGACTCCATTACCGACCCCGCCCTGCCTGGCCGGGTGGATATGGTCACCGCGCTACACGCCTGCAACACGGCCACGGATGACGCCATCCGCTTTGCGCTCGCCAAACAAGCCGAGCATATTGTGCTAGTGCCCTGCTGCCAAGCAGAAGTGGCCGCCGTACTCAAACAAAACAAAGCGCAGCAGATGAAAAACCCGCTGTCTGAAATATGGCGCCACCCCATCCACACCCGGGAATTTGGCAGCCAACTCACCAATGCACTGCGCTGTCTGCAACTGGAAGCACACGGCTATCAAGTTTCGGTGACGGAACTGGTGGGCTGGGAGCATTCGCTTAAAAATGAACTCATCATCGCCAGCCGCCGCCCCGGCCACCCGCCCACACAACACCATGCCGAACGGCTTAAAGCCCTGCTGACCACATTGGGCCTGAACGAATTAGAAGCCCGCTTCTTTACCCCCCACGCCCCACTATGCTAACGCTTTGCACGCTCAACGCCCGCTATTCCCACGCCAGCTTGGGTCTGCGTTATTTGCTGGCAAACTTAGGCGAATTCATTCCTCACACCCGGCTTTTGGAATTCACCACCAAAACGCCCTTGCCGGAAATGTTGGATGCCATTCTCCAAGCCCCCACCAAAGTCATTGGCCTGGGCGTTTACATCTGGAACGTGCCCGAAACCCGCGCCTTGCTCGAAGCCCTCAAAGCACGTGCGCCGGACATCACCGTCATTCTCGGCGGGCCGGAGATTTCTCACGAAACCCAAAGCCACCCCCTTTACCCTTTAGCCGATTACGTAGTGACCGGCTGGGGAGAAGTCACCCTCCCGGCCCTGCTGCAAAGCATCCTCAAAGGCCCCAAACCGCTGATGAAGATTCACCCCGGCATTCAGCCCCCTCTCAGCCAGATTCAATCGCCCTACCATTTATATACGGCAGAAGATATCGCCCGGCGTAATCTCTATGTTGAAGCCTCGCGCGGCTGCCCGTTTAAATGCGAATTTTGCCTCTCCAGCCTGGACAAAACCGCCTGGGCCTTTGAGCTGGAACCTTTTCTGGCCGACATGCAAAGCCTCTACGAAAAAGGCGCGCGTAAATTTAAATTTGTCGACCGCACCTTTAACCTCAAACCCGAAACCGGGCGGCGGATTCTTGATTTTTTTCTAGAAAGAAATACCCCAGAAGACCCCATCTTCGCGCACTTTGAAGTCGTGCCAGACCACCTGCCCGAATTGCTCAAAACCGCCATCGCGCAATTTCCTCCCGGCACCTTGCAATTTGAAGTCGGCATTCAAACGCTGAACCCCAGCGTTCAAAAAAATATCTCGCGTAAAACTAACTTAAAAAAAGCCAAAGAAAATGTCGCCTGGCTACGCACCCAAAGCCACGCGCATTTGCACGTCGACCTCATCGGCGGCCTGCCCGGGGAATCTTTGGAAAGCTTTAAACAAGGCTTTAATGAACTCATCACCTGGGGCGCACATGAAATACAACTCGGCATTCTCAAACGCCTACGCGGCACCCCGGTCATTCGCCATACAGAAGCCTTTCAACTGGTTTTCAGCCCCGACGTGCCTTACGAAATCATCCAAACGGCCGACATGAGCGAAGCCGAACTCACGCATCTAAAATATTTCGCAAAGTACTGGGACCTCATAGCCAACAGCTGCCGCTTTCAGCAAAGCCTGCCACTGATTCTAGGCAACGAAGCCCAAGCCACCTTTGCCCGGTTCAGCGCGCTCACCACCTTTCTCAGCCAAACCCTGGCCCGACGGCACAGCATTGCGCGCAACACCCTATTTGAAGCCGTCGCCAGCTGGCTTGAAACACAGCCCAACATGCCGCCCCGGGAACACATTCAAACCCTGCTCACGCAAGACTACCTCCAAAGCGGCGCCCGGGAACGACTGGCCTGGATGCCCCCGGACTTCAGACTGCCGCCCCCACAACCCAAAAAAGCAGCCCTCATGCGGCAAAATCTGCACGCCCAAAAAACTACGCTATCTTAAAGCCACCTTGCAACGCAACTTTCCCTTATCTGTACAAACTTTCTTTATTATTCACTTCATGCAATAAATACAATAACCTTAGCTATATACTCCTTGAAACTCAGCAAATTATCTGCAATACTTAGATAACATAAATACAAAGAAAAACGTACAGCTCAGCAAGAGTTTCATTTAAGAAAGCATACAAATAAAACTTCATTCAAAATTTTAAAGCAGACGTTTAAAACAAATTGATTATAACAATTACGCCTTATATATTTAAAAGCACAAGTATAGAATCCAGTAGCTTTAAAAATTGTTTTTCGTGATTGATGTTGAACACGATATACCCAAGGCTGTTTCCTATGAAAAATATAGTGAAATTAACTATAAAATTTAATTTCACATTCAAATAAAGAATAGGAAAATGCTTGCTAACAAAGGTTAATCTCACACAGTCTCGACAGTTTTAGTCCAAGCTCATTAGATTGTTAAAAAATTATCACGTTTAAAGATGCTATTCACCGCCACATTGAATTAAGCCGATTTATCAATTTTTTTCAACACGATGAAAATGCACAAGTCTTTGAGCATGCGGCCCCCTTGTGAGGTGCTCCGTGACTATTTTAAGCAGCTAAACTGTAAACAATGCTGTCAGCTCTTATATTTTACTATTGAAAAGATTATGATCGATCTCTGAATGACAATGAAGACAACAAATAATGTGCGGCACCATGGCATTCTTCCCCTGAAACGATAGTTGTATCGATAAAACCTATCGAAAGTATTGCTCAAAAGGAAAATTTTTATGAAAGCAAAAAATAAAAAACTTACTTACTCCGCAACAATACTTGCACTTGCCGCATTAAGTACGGAATCGGCGTTTGCAGCGTGTACCCCAGGCGGTACCGCCGCTACAAGCGGACAAACTTTTCCTACGGCCACCACTGTGAACTGCACAGGTGTTATTACGGGTGGCGATCCATTAATAAAGGACAATAATCTTAGATACTATCTTAATAAAAACGGCGATTTAAATATTACCGCAAACAGTTTGGATTTTGGTAACTATGACTTATACGGCGGCCCTGCTCCCAACTCAGACCCTGGTTTTAATTCCATATTTACGGGTTCTGGCATTAAGGCTAATAATACTCGGCCCAATGCCGGTGCTGCGCCCTCTCCTGCAAATAGACAGGGAAATGGTATCATCCATATAGTCTCCTGGTCTTCAGGGGGCGATGCTAGCCTAGATATTGACAGCTCAAGCATTACTACAATATATGGCCAAGGCCTTGCCGCTCATGCAGTGAATGATACAGGTAATGCTACTTTGACTGTAAAAAACACCAACGTTACTTTAGAAGGTGATGGTGGTACAACCCCTCTTGGAAACGCTTTAATTTCATTTACGGGTGGCAAGCCCGGCTCTACCACGGCATCAACCGGCACCGCAAAGCTCACGCTCACGGGTAGCACAATTACAAAGAAGGCTGTTCCTTCTACAGATCCCAATGCCGCCGTATATCTGACTGGCGGTAGCACAGACTTTCAACAGACAGGCGGTAACGTCGAAAGCACAAGCACAGCCGGTGTTGGCGTAAGAAGTGCGACTTGAACGCTAAACGCCACTCAAAATTCAGGCACTATTTCAGGTGGAACCACGGGGCTTTTAGCTATAAACGCAAGCGCAAGCGCTACCAGCGTTACCGTGGCTGGCACCGTCACTGGCGGCACAGACAGTGGCATCCAAACCAGCACACCTGCTGGCGCCTCTCCCACCATTACTTTAAATAGCGGCGCAAATGTGTCAGCTAGTTCAGATGTAGCAATAAAAGACGGCAGTGGTAATTCAACAGTCACGCTAAACGGTGGTTCTAAGATAAAGGGTGTCGTTAATTTGGGAGGCGGCAATGACACTCTTACAAACGGCGGACTTTGGACGCTAGAAAATTGTAAAAAGGGCGCCCCCTGCGCGGTGGCTGTGAGTGATTTTGGAGCGGGCACAAACTCTCTGGTCAACAGCGGCACTATCACGCTAACCAATACAACAGTACCCGGCACCTCTAACCGCGCGGTTATGAAAGCAACAGGTGCCAGTGCTTTTAGCATGACACAGGCGAGCACCATTGATATGCAAGATACGCTTAATAACGGATTACTAACCGTTGAACCCGTTGGCACAGGGAGTTTTATCACCAGTGGCGGGGTTCTTAAACTAGACACACAGGTTGCGGGCGACAATGCGCCCAGTGATATTTTGCAAATCAATGGCAATATCACCTCCACCACGCCAACCACCATTGCAATCAATGACCTTGGAGGAACCGCTGCTTTAACAACCCAGAATGGGGGTATTCCTTTGGTTAAATATACCGGATCTTCGGTTGCTAAAGCATTTACTGCGCCAGACTATCAAAAGAGCGGATTTCTTTATCGCCTGATTCATGACCCTGCGAATAAGATGTGGAAATTGGCAACCTTGCACTGCACGGCGGTGAATAACCCAGCCTACGAGGAAGAATCCGTAACCATTACTTGTGATGGGTTGGAGATTGGAGAAAAAATCACCATTCCAGGAACAGCTTGCCAAGCAAGCGTTGCAACAAACTCGCAAGTGACTTGTACAGGCACAGCAAAAAATATTGGTTCAAATCCAACCGTATCCATTTTAGACGCTGCAGGCCAGCCCCGCTCTAACACATCTGCTGCTTTAAGTGTTTATGCAACCACCTTGAATGTCATCATAAATGGACAAATTGCAAATGGCAGTGCAAATAACACGGTTGAAGCAAAAGCATTGGATGCGAATGGTAACCCCATTGCCGGCGCTGTAATGACCTTTACCCCTCCCGCTGGTGTAACGCTTAGCTCAACGACTTGTACAACCGATGCAAGTGGAAAATGTACAGTGAATATTACCAGCACAAAGGCGGGTAATTACCCCATCGCTGCAGCTACCAACGGCATCCCTCTTTTAGGCGCCCCCCCGGTAGCAACGTTTGTTGCAGGCCCGGCAACAGGAGCCAATAGCAAAGTTGAAGTTACAATCAATGGAAAACCAGCGGATGGTACTTCAAAAAACATCCTCACCGCTACGGCGTTAGATGCGAATGGCAACCCCGTTGCCGGTGCTGTAATGACCTTTACCCCTCCCGCTGGTGTAACGCTTAGCTCAACAACTTGTACAACCGATGCAAGTGGAACATGTACAGTGAATGTCACCAGCAGAAAAGCAGGTAGCCACCCAATCACTGTAGCTGTTAACGGCGCCCCTCTTTTGGGCGCCCCCCCGGTTATTATTTTTGGCGCCCCTCCACAGCCTATTCCTACATCAAGTACCATAACGCAACTATTTTTAGCGTTACTGATGATATTAACAAGTGGGTATTTTTTGCAGAGGAAAAAACTGTATGCCGCTCAGGAAACGCTGCATAAATAACCGTCATACAGCGTGATTTAAGAAAATAGCGTCACAGTGCCAACCGAGCAGATGAAACCGATGAAGCAACTAAGCTTAGTCAAGACGGAACTCCTGCTCAAGCCGGGAAAACAAACCCGGAAGGCGGTTTTCCTAACGGAGATAGCGGCGGTTGTTCCGTGGTTTCGACTGGAGACGCTAATCGAACCGTTTTAGCCAAAGAAGGGCAACGACTTCCCGTCGCTGCCCTTCTTTGCAATACGACGGATTCACTTCATGCAGGCTACGCTGGCCCGGTCATGGAGAAGGCGCTCCAAGATACTCCGCTGTTTCAATAATTCATCAGACTGGATGCCTTCGAAAACGTAATCCCGGACGAAAGCCCCTCCTGCGTTTCCGCCACCTGTTAGAAAAGCACGATCTAACAATGGTGATGTTTGCTGGGGGCAACACAATGCTGTCAGAACAAGGCTTATCGATGAAGCGTGGAACAGAGATAGAAGCCACACGGATTGCATCGCTGGGTTCGATTTAAAACGAAAATAGGAAGGGTAATCAGTGCCCATGCACAACGGCAAAGGTCGCGGACATCACGAAGGGAGGGGAAGGTCTGCTCGCTCAAAGAGGAAACCATTGCACTGGGCTATCGTGGCTAGAACAAACGATGAGGCCAAATTGCCTTACGTCGCCCCCTCCCACTCAACGGATTCCTTTTTTATCACCGGCCACAAAACAAGCGACTTCACCCAACAATGCGAACAGTTCGCTGCAGCTTGAGCGCACAAAAATTCAGAAATAAATACTAAAGCACTTAAATAATTTACAAATCATGGCAATTGAAATATAAACAAGCAGCTCTTTTAAGGTGGCCTTTGCCCAAAACTTAAAAAGGCTGCTTTGTTCGCTAAAATCTACACGCCAAAAACCTACTCTGCTAACGCATATTGCTCGTGCGAAAGCATTTCTTTACCTACGTGACCTAGCAGAAATAAATAACGTTCGTATTGCTTCAAAATATCTGCAATCAGCTCCTCCTGGCTCATATATTGCACGTCATAGCTATCACGCCCATCGCCAAAATAGGTCACCAGCTCGTTAATCACATTGTTTTGGATGTGCGGCAACATTTTTTCATCTAATAAATGTTGAGGT
>RRZT011040763.1_pt1 | contig 14377 bp, 11 predicted proteins | sample 2165551 | NCBI WGS metagenome assembly RRZT01 (sample SAMN10456910, study PRJNA506462) | wastewater metagenome | biome: wastewater; feature: sludge; material: wastewater sludge; isolation source: wastewater sludge with Escherichia coli K12::gfp cells carrying plasmid... | place: USA: Moscow, Idaho... | reverse complement strand
GGCGTGGGTGAACTACGTGCGCAGCCACGACGACATCGGCTGGACTTTCGCCGACGAGGATGCGATCCACTTCGGCATCAACGGCTTCGACCACCGCCAGTTCCTCAACCGCTACTTCGTCAACCGCTTCCCCGGCAGCTTCGCGCGCGGTGTTCCCTTCCAGGACAACCCGACGACCGGCGACTGCCGCATCAGCGGTACGGCGGCGTCGCTATGCGGCCTCGAACAGCACGACCCGCACGCAGTCGCCCGCCTCTTGTTGATGCACGGCGTCGTCTTTTCGTCCGGCGGCATCCCGCTCATCTACCTCGGCGACGAAGTCGGCACGCTCAACGACCCGGACTACATCAACGACCCCGGCAAGGCCGGAGACAGCCGCTGGGTGCACCGCCCGGCCCGCGACGAGGCCCGCTACGCGCAACGCAACGACCCGACCACCGACGCCGGCCGCATCTACCACGGCCTGCGCCGCATGATCGACTTGCGCAAACACCTGCCGGCAATCGACGGTGGCGCGCTGACCTCGTTCTGGACGCACAACCCGTCGGTGCTCGGCTACCTGCGCGAAGGCGACTCATCACGCCTGCTGGTACTGGGCAACTTCAGCGAGTTCGAGCAGACTATCGCTGCCCCGACCTTCTCGGCCATGCCAGAGTCCATGCTCGACCTGATCGGTAACTCGGCGCACTGCCTGCGGCAGAGAATCTCACTGGCGCCGTATCAGATGGTTTGGCTGATTGAGGAAGGTGTTCACTGAACTGTCTCGCAGCCGCCCGTCCGCGCTCGTCATCCCGGCTGAAACCGGAATGACGAGTACCTCACCGGTCAAACCGAATCCGGCCAACTGTTGCCAGTTGCCACTGACCAAGCGATGACGATGTAGTCGACGAGGTTCACCGGGCTATCGCACCAGACGTTGTCACTTGGCACCAAGCGATGCGACGTTTTCCTTCGTGATCAGGGTAAACGGCACATAGACATTGGTGTCGAACTTTTCCTTGTTGATGATCTTCAAGGCGATATCAACGGACGACTGGCCCTGTCCCTTGGCATCCTGCAAGATCGTTGCATCCAAGCGTCCCTTGGCCACGGCCGCGATTGCGTCCTTGATGCCATCAACGCCGACAACCGGAATCTTGTTCGCCAGACCGGCGTTCTCCAGCGCCTTGAGCGCGCCCATGGCCATTTCATCGTTCTGAGCAAAAACACCGGCGATCTTGCCCTGATGTGCACTCAGCCAGTTTTGCATCAGGTTCATCGCCTGGTTACGGTTCCACTCGGCGGTCTGCTCAGCGATCAGCTTCAGGTTCGGATGCTTCTTGAGCTCTTCCTTCGCACCGTCGGTACGTTGCACCTCAGCCGACTGCCCGGGGTGGCCATGCATCATCACGATGTCGCCTTTGTCGCCCAACTTCTGGGCCAGGTAGGAGATGGCGATGGAACCCGCTTCTTCGTCACGCGATCCGACGTAAGCGTCGGGTTGCGCCGTGGTGATCGAATTGACGTTGACGATGGGTACGCCGGCGGCTTGCAGCTTCTTGACAGAGGGCGACATCGCTTCCGCCTCGATCGGCTGGAGAATGACGGCAGCAACCTTCTGCGCGATCAGTGTTTCGATCTGCGAAGTCTGCTTATCGGCGCTGCCCATCCCGTCGTTCATGATGATCTTGACGCCGAGTCCTTTGGCGTAGGATTCAATCGCCTCGGCCAGATTGGCGGTGTATTCCGTCGACAGATTGTTCATCACGACACCAATCGTCGGATTGCTCTTCACGCTACCGGCAGCAAACGCCGAAGACATTTGGGTGATACCAACACAAAGACCAAATACAAACAGCTTCTTGAGACCCTTCATGGCGAGCTCCTTTTGATTTGCCGATTTGGTGTGGAGTTGTCGGTGCCACACCAACACCGATAACTCACTTTTTGCGATTGATGTCCAGCAAGAGGGCGCCGATGATGATCGAGCCCTTGACGATCTGCTGGTAATAAGAAGAGACATTGAGCAGATCTAGACCGTTGTTGATGACACCGATGATCAGCGCGCCAACGATGGTCCCGCTCAGTTTGCCGAAGCCACCAGAGAGACTCGTGCCACCGATGACTACTGCGGCAATCGCATCCAGCTCATACCCGACGCCAATGTTCGGCTGCCCCGTCGTGATGCGCGACGCCTGGAGAATTCCAGCCAACCCGGCCAGCCCGCCAGCCAAGGCGTACACATAGATTTTGACCCGATCGACTGATATGCCGGCCGCCCGAGTGGCCTCGTCGTTCCCTCCAACCGCATAGACCCGGCGCCCGAAGATGGTCTTGTTCAGGATGATGGCAGCAACGGCAATGACGACCAGAACAATGATGATCGGATACTGGACGCCAAAGAGGCTATTGACGGAAATGTCATTAAAGCTCTCCGACAGATTCGAAACAGGCCGGCCGTTCGATACCACCAGCGCAGCGCCGCGCGTGATCGTCATCATGCCGAGCGTTACGACGAAGGGCGCGATCTTGCCCTTGGTGACCACCAATCCGTTGATCAGCCCAATGATGGTCCCGCTACAGATGCCGACCGCAAGACCAACCGGGAGAGGAAACGCGTCGTTCTGTACCGACATGGCAGTCAGAACCCCGGTGAGTGCAACATACGAACCCAGTCCAAGGTCGATGCCACCACTCAGGATGACAAAGGTCGCGCCAACCGCCAAGACGGCGTTGATGGCCACCTGGTTCAGGATATTGGCGATGTTCGGTTGCGTCAGGAATACGGGCGACGTGAGTGAAAAGATGCCGCAGATGAGCAGGAGTGCGGCAACCATTCCATACTCCCGAACCTTCCCCGATACCGCCAAATCAACAAGGTATTTCATGGGTAATTTCCAATCTCAGTTGTGACTAAAGGCGTATTCCATGATTCGCGTTTCCGTCGCTTCAGCGCGGCTCAACTGGCCGGCAATGCGCCCCGATCGAAAGACCACGACGCGATCGCTCAATCCGATCAATTCGGGCAACTCGGACGAAACGAGAATGACGGCGACACCGTCTTCCGCCAGGCGCTGAATCAGCTTGTAGATTTCGGCCTTGGCGCCGATATCGATACCGCGCGTCGGCTCGTCGAGGATGAGCACACGCGGCTTGGAGAGAAGGACCTTCCCGAGGACAACCTTCTGCTGGTTGCCGCCGCTCAAGGTCGATACGATTTGCTCGTCGGACCGTGAACGAATCGAAAACTCGCGGATGGTATTGGCCGACAGTTCCGATTCCACGGCATCATCGATTAACCCGAAATGGCTAATGAGTTGCGGATTCTGCAGCGTCAGATTTTTCCGGATCGACAGCCCGAGAACCAAGCCGATGTTCTTGCGATCGTCGCTGACCAACGCAATGCCATGTTTCAGCGCCGTCGCTGGCGAGTCGACGTGGATCGCCTCGCCATGAACCTTGATCACACCCGATGAGTATCGGTCGAGACCGTAGAGGCAGCGCATCACCTCCGTGCGCCCGGCGCCCATCAGGCCACCGAAACCAACGATCTCGCCGGCCCTGACGTTGAAGGAAATGTCGGCAAACACCCGGGTACGTTCCAGTCCTTGCACTTCGAACACGACGTCTCCCGACGCGCCACGTTCGTTGGCGAGCGAAAACAGTCCCGCCAGGGGCCGCCCGACCATGGAAGCGATAACGTCCTGCTGCGTCGCATCCTTGATTCTTCCCGAACCGACAAGACGCCCATCACGCAGTACCGTGTAATCGTCCGCGATTGAGAAAATTTCCTTCATCTTGTGCGAGATGTAGATGATGCCTGCACCTCGCTCGGTCAGGCCGCGCATGATTTCGAACAACTTGTCGATTTCACGGTCTTCCAGTGCCGAGGTCGGCTCGTCCATGATCAGGATGTCGGCGTTCCGTGAAATCGCCTTCGCAATCTCGATCAGCTGACGCTGCGAAACGTTGAGGTTGCGCATCTTCTCGTCGGGAGAGAACTCCAGGCCCAGCCGTGAAAGCGCCTGTTCGGTATCGTGATAAAGCCGCCGCTTATCAACGAAGCCGAGTTTCGTCATCCGTGGCTCGTGACCAAGGTACATGTTTTCGGCAATCGACAGGTCTGGCACATACATCAATTCCTGGTGAATCATCGCGATTCCCAGGTCTTGTGACTGTTGAGCGTTCCGCAATTGCTGCTCTTCGCCTTTGACGAAGACCCGCCCGGAGCTGGCGTGGTGAATGCCTGCCAGCACCTTCATCAGCGTCGACTTGCCAGCCCCGTTCTCGCCCAGCAGGGCATGAACGGTTCCCGGCCGTAGCTCAAGGTTGATTCCCTCGAGGACTGGTACGCCACTAAAGGACTTGCTGATCTCGCTCAGCTTTACGAGTGCAGATGTCATTCGCACTACCTTCTGCGATCAATTTCGCACACATAACCAGACTGGGCAGCACATCGGACGCCCCCTGAGGAATGCACTTCAAAACGCGCAAAGTCAAAGTCGCGCGTCCGAAGTACACGCCCGGTCGGTTGTTCGGTACTAGCCCAGGAAGTTCTTCTTCAGGAACTGCAGAGACTTCGCGATGCGCTCGTCCATCTGTTGCGGCGTCGCACCGTTGCTTAGATCACGCCAGACCTTGATGTCCTTGCCGACCTCTCCCCCCATGAGCAGGAACGGCTCCATGACGATGCCCTTGTTGAAATTGATTTCTCTGAGGGCCTTACCGATCTCACTCCACGGTAGCGATCCTTCGCCCGGGAGCTTTCTGTTGCCTTCGCCAACGTGCAATTGTGCAAGCCGGTATTTCGCGCGGCGAATCGCGTCGGGAATGTTGTCTTCCTCGATGTTCATGTGGAAGGTATCGAGCAGAATGTTCACGTGGTCGTTGCCAACCTCGTCACAGAACTGATTGGCTTCATCGACCGTGTTCATGACGTGAGTTTCGAAACGATTGACGACTTCGAGCCCCATCTCGATGTTGTACTGCTCGGCCACCTTGCCTAGTTTCTTGACACTTTCGACACCGCGCGCCCAAATCGCTGGCTTGTCAAGATCGGTGTAGTCGTTCGGCCAATACGTGTACTGCACGCCCACCAAAGTTCTCGAATCGAGCTTGTCCATCGCCTTCATGATGTCGGACAAGTATTGGATGCCGCGCGCACGGGTCGCTTCGTCGACCGCGGCGACATCCTTGTCCTTTGCTGGACCGATGTTACTGGTGAGCGTCAGGCCAAGGTCCTTGGCGAGCGCCTTCAGTCGGGCCAGTTCGTCATCGGACATGGATACCAGGTGCCCCCCGCCAACCTCCATGATGTCAAACCCGAGACTAGCAATCTTCTTCGCCGTCTCGAAGTAATCACAACTCCATTCATTGCCCCAGTATGAGTACAGTGTTCCGAACTTCATGACTTACCTCTTTCCTTTGTGCCGTAGCACTTTTGTCAAAAAACCTACATGAGCGGCGAACTCGCGCCAACACGACACGACAACAGTTTTTGAGAACACAGAGGCTCATTGCCCGTCTCTATTGCCGCTGCCTTTATCAAAGTTCCCTTGCAATCCGCGAATCAAAATCGCCGCTATCTCGCCCCTTTATTGCCGTCAATTTGTTTATTGCGTCTGCAAACCAATTAGAATTTTTGTCATTCTTAAAAACCCAGTTCTTTCCAGAATGTTCGCGTGGATTCGACAGACCGGCCGGTTCAGCCGCTTCGTCCGGCCCGGTGATAAAGATCAAGTACGTTGCAGACCCTATCGATCGCAAGATCTTGTGGATTCGCCAACAGTCGCCCGGAGCGGATCGCCTGATATTGCAAAGGCATGTATTGGCTAAGCAGGCCATCGGTCAAGCGACCGGCGAGATTAGCGAAAAGAACTTCCTGCGCACGACAGACGTCCGGGTGTCCCAGGTAATAGCGCGCCCGGTCGGAATAGCTGAATGCCAGCTTTCGCTCGATTTCGTCGGCGCTCCCGGTGTAGTAGCTCTTCCAATAACCTGGATCGCGTCTCATCGTATTCAAGAGCGTCTGCCGGAAATTCGACGACTGGGCGGGCGACAACTCCTTCTCCATCATCTCAAGGGCGAACAACCCTTCCCTGAGCGCAAAAGTAAGCCAAGGACCCACTTTCAGGACGAAGTAGTGATTTCGCACCATCGCATCCAGATTTTCGGCGCTTTGGTAGTCGGTCGAATGAGCCTCATACACCAAACCCGGGGATGCTTCGATCGTCGACGCCAGATCCATGGACGGCACGAAGTCATGAACGTGCGCGTCACCAAACTCGACGCCCGGTTGTATCACCAGGGCTGTAACGCGCTCCCACGCAGCCTCGAGCCCACCATCGACGAATGCCGAGCGAAACGCTGCCAGTGTCGCCCTGACATCACTCGGTGTCGTCACCGCAATGGCCTCATCCTCGGTGACCCCACCCGGCACGGGGACTTCCGTACCAATGACGTAGATCGGCTTGCCATCCGGATCAGCAACGCTTTCCGCCGTCCGCGCCATTTCGACACATCGCTTCACGATGACTTCGGGACTTAACGGCAAGGTGTCGTCAGCGCAGACAAAACTAGCATCCAGGTGAATCTTCCGGTAACCGGCCGTCACATACTGCTCGACCAGTTTGCACGCCTCGACCATCGCCGCCGAGCCGGCTTGCATTCGCCAACTATTGGGCCCGAGATGATCGCCCCCGAGCAGAATCTCGCTGATCGGAAAGTTCTCATTCTCAGCCAGCGAATTGACCATCGAGACGAACTGCGGCGGCGTCATTCCGGTATAGCCGCCGTACTGATCGACCTGATTCGAAGTCGACTCGATTAGTGCGAAGGTGTTGTGGCGTTTGGCCGAGCGAAGCGCAGCTCGCAAGACAAGGGGGTGCGCCGAGCAGACCGATACAGCGACACCGCCTCGCCCTTGACGATTTGCGTTCTTTAGCTCGATGAATTTCGACGTAGCACTCATAGGTAGTCTTGATTGAGCATGTTTCTTTTCAATGCAACTCAGGTCGCCGCGCATCACGCCGATTCGGCCGTATCCGCCGAATAGCCAGATGAGATTTCACGGGCGAACAGCTTGGTCAAGTCCCGCATTCCAAACCTGGCACGCATGCTGATAGTTCCCTAACTGACGCGCTTGTGGAACCTAGACCAATGGGCGTTTCATCATTTCGGCGACGCTATCCGAACTGATCTTCCCTTCCATCGGGCCGAACGCTGATGTATTCAGAGCGGCCGTGGCGGTCGCCATGCGCGCACACTCTTCGACCGATTTCTTCTCGATCAGGCCGCAGAGGAAAGCCGCATCAAACGAGTCGCCGGCACCAGTGGGATCAATCGGATCGATCTGATGCACGCCGAGATCAAAGCGGCCATCGCGGGTAAACACGGTGCAACCCTTCGATCCGCGCTTGAGCGCGATGATTTCTAGCTTTGGATTGACAAACAACTTCTCGACGGCCGCTTCAATTGTCGGTTTCCCCGACAACATCAACAATTCATCGACGCCAGGTTGAAGAACAGCGCAGTGCTCGAGAACCGGCAGGATGATCTCTTCAAAGCCGCGCGGCCCGAGGAGTTCGATGCGGACGTTCGGATCAAACGAAACCTTGGCGCCGGCATTCACAAAAGCGTTCAAGGTCTTGATGATTTCCGCCCGGAAGCCCTCGTTCGCAAGCAAGGAACAGCCCATAACGTGGAAGAAGGCCGGTCCGCTGATTTTCGACACATCCGGCGCCAAGGCCATTGCCGCCGGGGTATTGCCAATGTGGTAGATGAACTGCCGGGAACCGTCGCCCCGGTAGGTTACGAATGCGACGCCGGTGGCAATACCATCGACCTTGTCCACAAAACGGCAATCAACACCATCCTTTTCCAGTCGATCCAGTAAGCACTTGCCGAAATCATCGTTGCCAACGCCGCCGATGATTCCGGCCTGATGCCCTAGGCGAGCAGCCGTATCAATGAAAATCGCCGGCGCACCGCTGGGATACGGACCCAAAAACTCACCCGCCTCAAACATCGACATATCTGCGCGCGGACGCATAATTTCAACGAGCAATTCGCCCATGGTCCAGATAGCTGCCATACCACGACCTCTCTGAGATAGTTTGTTGTCTGTGTAACCGTATTTGTTTATTGTGTCAGCAATCAAATTGACAAGTCAAGCACCAGAGAGCATTATTTTTTCTCGATCGTTGCGCATCCCAACACCGGCTTGCACAATGGCGAAAGGATCAATAACCAACCACATTTGTGGTGCAAAACATGCCCGTCCTCGTGCATCGGCAACGATGCGAGGCGGTTTTTAAGAAAAGCAACTAAAACCGAGACTTTCAAAAGTGGCCACCCCGCAATCCATTCGCTATCTGAATAAGGTTCAAGCCCTCAATGCCATGTTCCGTGGCGGCGGCATGAGCCGGTCCGACCTGGCCAGGCGCCTGGGGCTTAACCGAGCAAGCGTGGGCTATATCGTCCAGGACCTGCTGGCCGAAGGACTCGCCGTCGAGCACCCGGAAGCCGAGCGCGCGGATGGCACTCAGCGTTCTGGGCGGCCGGGTATTGTGGTTTCTCTCAACCCCGCCGGCGCGGAATTTGTCGGGGTTGAAATCGGTGTCGATCACATTACTGTCGCCATCGTTGATCTTGTCGGCAACGAATGCTGTCGGCATTCAGTCGATTACGCGACCGCCACCAAGTCGCCCAAAGTCGGATTGCGGAAGGTCACCGATCTCGTCTACGAGACAATTGAGTCACGGATGGAACGCAAGTCACGCGTAAACGGTGTCTGTGTTGCAGTGCCCGGTCTTATCAGAGACGGCGTAGTCGTTAATGCGCTGATGCTTGGATGGCGCGATTTGCCATTGCAATCCATTCTCCAGGAAACGCTGGGGCCGGAAATGAAGGTGATGGTGGAAAATGATGCCAATGCACTAGCCATCGGCGTCACTTACCCGATGCCATCCAATCCGACAGATACCGTCGCCTGCCTGAACATCGAAAATGGCGTGGGCGGCGGTATCGCCATCGGTGGCAAGCTATTCCGTGGCGCCGCAGGTTTTTCCGGCGAGTTCGGGCAACTGCCTCTTGGCGGCAAGGGTTTCTGCGCCGGCCCCTTCCGGCCAGGCCATCTCGAGTCCTACATAGGAAAAGAAGCCGTTCTGGCTCGCTATCAGGCAAATGGCGGTGGCGCCATCCAAGACTTTCACCTTTTCCTACAGGCGCTCGGACGACAAGAGAAGGAAGCCGTCAAGACCGCATATGACTGGGCCGACCGCCTCGCACAAGGTCTCACACAAGTCATCCACGTGATCAATCCCGGAAAAATAGTGCTCGGTGGCTCGGTTGCACAAATCTACCCGCACGTGCAGCAGCGAGTGCAAAACACCGTCGAAAAGGAGTTTCTCGCTGGCTTCCCGCTTCCCGACATTGGACTACCTTCGTCCAATACGGGCGGAACCGCTTTTGGTGCTGCATGCCTCCTTCACCAATTCATGTTTTCGGTTGACGAAGAGATTGTGCACGCAACCGGCGACTCGCCGATGCCGATCCGGTCGTCGAACAGTCGGCGCTCGACGCAAAGAGAACTGTAGTTCGTGATGCAAACTGGCTGACGCCCCTCAACTCGACAATTTCGATCCACGCTTCCGCCCAACGCTCGGTCACCCTTGCACTTCTCTTCTTTCGCGCAGGAGCGCTCGTGCCGGGCGCGCAAAAAAATCCCGTGCTGAACTTGCACGGGATCTAAGCCCATCTTGACGATGGGGGAGGAGGGTTGATGAAACACAGCTATCCGCTGAGTGGCAACAATCGCGAAGGCCTCCTATGCGAAAATACCGACTATTCCTTGCGCTGAGGAGCCTCCTTGAGCAATTTGGTGCTTGTGATCAGCGCTGACAAATCGCTGACCATGTTTTCACGTGAGAAGCACGCGCTTCCGGCAACGAAGACATCGACGATCCCTCGCCCATAATCATCGATGTTTTGCCGGGAAACACGGCCATCGATCTCGATTATCGTATCCAGCCCGCGATTTTCGATCATGGTTCGCAGAGCCCTGATCTTGCGATCAGCGTAGTCCGCCTGTGTTTCTGAATTGGTGAGCGAGAAACCGGGGTTGGTCAGCATGAGAAGAACGGCGTCGCATTCGTCGAGGATGCAGTCAAGCTCTGCTAATGCTGTCGCCGGCTTGAGTGCGACGCCGGCGCGTACGCCGCGGCGGCGGATCATGCCGAGCAGGCGGTCTACGTGTGGAGCCGTTTCGCTGTGAAAAACGAGTTGGTCGACGCCGATGTCGAGCAGTTCGGCGACCAACCATTCCGGATCTTCCACCATCAAGTGCACGTCGAACTTCAGCTTCGACACCTTGCGCAGCTGTTTCACCGTCTCGACGCCGAGCGGCAGGCTGGGGCTGAAGTGGCCGTCAATAATGTCAATGTGCAGTACTTCCACACCGGCCTCTTCAACCTGCCGGACCTGCTGCGCCAGGTTGCACATGTCAAAATAGATCAGCGATGGCGCGATCTGACAGCAGTTTTTCCAGATATTCGTCATGGCTATTACATCAACCTCGCATCAACCCCGGATCGACGAATCGCCCTGCAGGCGTTGCAGCATCTCTTCGGCGTTCGAGCCGACAGCGCCCGATGGGTGCGAATAGAAGACCTTCTCCCACGAATACCCGCGAATACCGTGCGACACGGCGGCCAACGCATCGGTAATGGCGGCCGCTGCCAACGTGGAACCAGTGGCGATGACGCCGCCGAAATCGGCATCGTCGGGCAGGCAGACGCTGATCACGTGATCGGCCAATGCGGCGAATGGCGATTTCGGTGCCGAGGTGACGGCGATCACTGGACAGCCGGCGAGTGCCTTGCTGCGCTTGCAAAATTCGTTGAGTACCGCCGACTGTCCACCGTTGGAGATGGCGATCACCACGTCCTGCGGCTGCAGTACGCCGAGCCCTCCATGCAATCCGTCGTCCGGCGAAATCGAGAAAGCAGGCGTTCCGGCCACCGAGAAAATGTGGGCCGCCCGTTCGGCAATATTGCCGGAGGTTCCGCAGCCGACGATGAGAATCTTCCCTTTACACTCGGCAACCGCTTTAGCCGCCGCGCAAAAGTCCGTGTTCAGCCCGCTGACCGCGGCCGCAACCGCCTTGGCGTTGGCCTCAATCACCGCAAGCGACTGGTCAAGGATTTCGTTGTCGGTCATTTGATTCAGTCCCAGGCTGATTGCCGCAAATCGTTGATCGAAACATCGCGCACGTCCTTTGCCGCCGCGTCGCAGGTGCCGTGGCGGAAAACCACGATGCGATCAGCCACTTCGAGCAGTTCTTCTTCCTCACTCGAAACGACTACGACGCATCGCCCCTCGCTCGCCAGCCCGCGCATGATGTCGTAGATGTCGCCCTTGGCGCCGATATCGACACCCTTTGTCGGCTCGTCGAGCAGCACCAGCGACGAGTCTTCCTCGATGATGCGGGCGAACAGGACCTTCTGCTGGTTACCGCCGGAAAGACCGGTGACCGGTTTGTCCAGCGGACCACGGGTGCGCAAGTGAGACAGTGATGTCTTCGCCCGTTTGCGCGCCTTTGCATGATCGACGACGCCGGCCTTCCGAAAGCGCCTGAGCGTCGACAGCACGACGTTCTGCAGCGGCGTCATGCCGGGGATGAATCCGTCGCGCTTACGCTCCTCGGTCAGGAAGCTGACACCCTTCGACAGGGCTTCGGCCGGCGACCTGGCCGTATAGGGCTCACCATCGATCAAAACTTTGCCGCCAGTGACGCGCTCCATACCGTAGAGCGCCCGGCAAAAGCGCGTCCGACCGGCACCGGCTAGACCGTAAATACCGAGGATTTCACCGGCCTTGGCCTCGAGCGAGATGCCTTTCAACCGTTCCGTGGTCAGGCCATCGACCTTCAACCGGACCTTCGCCTCGGACAATTCCTTATGCGCGCGATCCGGCTTGGCATGGTGGCTCGCATCGCCAATGATCGAGTCGATGATCGCCTGCTTGTTCAGGCGCGACTTGTCGGCGTGCAGGACCACGCGTCCGCCCATCAGCACCGTCGCCTCGTCACAGACGGCCAGCGCCTCGTCAAGCTTGTGCGAAACGAGCACGACGCCGATCTGTCGTTCAATGGCGATTTTCTTCACCGACGCCAGCAGTTCCTCGGCCTGACGACCGTCGATCGCTGTCGTTGGCTCGTCGAGAAAGAGCACGCGCGCCTTGCGGTCGAGGTTGGCGATGACCTCGATCATCTGCTTGTCCGGATGCGACAAGTCACGGATCCTGGCCAGCGGATCGACGCGCAGACCGTACGAACCCAGCACGCTGCGCGTGTGCTCGATCATGCCGCGCATGTCCTTCAGGCCACCACTCTTCAGTTCGCGCCCGAGGAACAGGTTCTCAGTCACCGTCAGGCCTGGGATCAACCGCAATTCCTGGTAGACGCAGGCGACCCCCTGGTCGATCGCGTCGCGCGGCGAGCTGAGCGAAATTGGCTCTCCGCCCAGGAACAGTTCGCCCGAGTCGGGCTGTTCGGCGCCGGCCAGAATCTTCAGCAGCGTCGATTTTCCTGCGCCGTTGTGCCCGAACAGGCCGTGCACCGTTCCCGGCTGGATGGTGAAATCGATCCCGTGCAGCACGCGGACGCCCGCATACGACTTCACGACATGTTTGGCTCTATAGACTTGACCAGCGGAATTCACGAATTACCTCGTTCTCTGCAACCAGCTTGCTACAAAATACGCTTTCGATTCGGCTGACACCCCACCGGCTGACCGGCCGGCGGGGCAAGCGTCATCAATATGCCTTGGTAACCACGTCGGCGGCGTTGGCCTTGTCGACGAGCACCGGCGGCAGGTTCACGTCAGCTTCGAGGTTCGTATTGCCGTCGAGATACTTCTTGATGTTCTCGACCTGGACCTTCGCCAGACCGGCTGGATCTTGGATCGCGCCCGCCTTCATGACCTTGTTGTCCTGGATCTGCTTGACGCCGAGCTTGTCTACAAAGGCGTAGAGCGCCACTTTGCCTTCCTTGCCGGACTGACGGATTGCAGCCGAGGCGCCGAGTGCGGACGGCTCGGTATCCGAGAAGACGATGGTCATGTTCGGGTTGCCTTGCAGCATCTCGGTCGTGACCTTCAACGACGTCGTTTCCTCGACCTTGCCATTCACCAGCGCGACCACCTTGATGTTCGGATTGGCGGCGATGGCTTCCTTGAAGCCTTCATCACGCTGGTTGGCGGCGACAGCGGTCGGCTCGCCAACGATACCGACGACGGCCGAACCGTTCGGTCCGAGGTCCTTGACCAGTTGCTCACCAATGTACTTGCCGCCCATCTTCTGGTCGGTCTGCACCGATTGAACAACGCTCGCGCCAGCCTGCTTCAGACCTGCCGGATCGGCCGGAATGTTGATGGTAAACACCGGGATTTTCGCCGTGTTCAGCTGCTTGACGCTCGCCACGCACGGATTCGACGCCACGCAGTTGAGCGCCACGGCATCGACCTTCTGCTCAACGAAAGTCTGGATTTGCGAGAGTTGCTTCGCCACGTCGTTGTCGGCGATCAGCACCTTGACGTTAAAGCCTTGCGCCTTGCCGTTCGCCTCGAAGCTCTTCTTCATTGCGACGTAGTACGGATTGGTCAGGTTCGGCAGCGCAACGCCCAGCGTCTTGGTCGGCGCAGCGATGACTTGTTGCGAGGACGCGAGGATGGCGGCAACGATGCAAGACTGCAAAAAGGTCTTCTTGTGCTTCATGCTTCTGGTCTCCTTGAGGTGAGTGGGTACAACACACTGTCGGACAACGACAGATTCTTCAGATCAATTGAATAGGCGTTACTGGGGCATCGGGCGGCACTCACGACTTCGCCGATTTCTTGCCTTTCGCCCACGGAAACTTCAGCCGGTTGGACGAGCGCATCGTGTCAAAGGTGACCCCGGCAAGAATGATCAAACCGATGACCAGCGGCTGCCAGTAGGAATCGACGTTCATCACGTTCATCAGGTTCGAGATGGTCGCCACCAGCGTCGCGCCGATCGCCGCACCGAGAATCGTTCCCTTGCCGCCGAACAGGCTGACGCCGCCGACCACCGCGCCAGCGATCGAGAAGAACAGTTCGTCGCCGCGCCCGGCCGTCGGGTAGCCGTTCATCAGGCGAGACCCGTAGATCAAGCCACCGCAGGCACCGCAGATGCCGGAGATCATGTAGACGAGGATGGTGATGCGCGCATTGCTGACGCCGGCCAGACGGGCGGCATCAGCATTGCCACCAACGGCGTAGATGTGCGTACCGGTCACTGTCTTGCGCAGGAAGAAAATCGCCAACGCCGTCGCCACAATGAGCGCGATGACCGGGAATGGGACGCCGAGAATTCTGGCCTG
>RRZT012118333.1_pt1 | contig 14381 bp, 7 predicted proteins | sample 2165551 | NCBI WGS metagenome assembly RRZT01 (sample SAMN10456910, study PRJNA506462) | wastewater metagenome | biome: wastewater; feature: sludge; material: wastewater sludge; isolation source: wastewater sludge with Escherichia coli K12::gfp cells carrying plasmid... | place: USA: Moscow, Idaho ... | reverse complement strand
CCTGGGGGCGTTGCTGCTGCTTGAACTCGACCCGAAGGTTTTCGAATTCGTTGTCCCGCCGCTGATCGCCCTGAGCAGCGCCGCGATCGCCCTCAATCCGCGCGGACGCGCCGAAGCCAGGCAGGCCGCCGCGGCAGCACAGGCGCAAGTTGTCCAGCTGGGACTGAATGAGGCATCGCCGGACGGCAATACAGGTAAGCGGCGTTCCCGCCCGCTCGTCGGTACACAAACCGAACCGCTCTCCGAAGACCCGTGGTGGGTCTGGCTCGGCGTGTCGTGCTGTGCGGTCTACAGCGGGTATTTCGGCGCCGGCGCCGGCACGTTGGTCCTTGCGGTGCTGGATGCCGCAGGCATCGGCCCGTTCCATCAGGTCAACGCGCTCAAGACCCTCATCGGCTGGGGTGCGAATATGAGCGCGTCCGTGGTCTTCATCGTGCGCGGGGTCGTGGATTGGCCCCTGGCGATCGCGATGTGCGTGGGATGCTTCGCCGGCAGCTATATCGCCCCGCCGATTACCAGAAAGGTTCCCGCTCGCATCATGCGCATCGCCGCGGTGATTGCCGGCATTGCCCTGACCATCGACCTGGCCATCAAGACTTACTGATTGCGGACTGCGCTCCAGATTTCCCGCCAACGTCCACCTCCTGCGTTCACCGACCTGCGTACACCACCCCGCTTTCACACCGTTTTGCGTTCAACCCCGCCTTCACCCCGTCGCCACCGCTGTCATCGATGTAACCCACTGCCGCCCCGCCGCGTGAACCATCGTGCCCAGCCGCGCGTCGAATTCGACACCTCGCGATAGACTAAATTGTCTGAATAACGCCGCGGGAGTGCGGCTGGGTCGCGTGAGCGACCGACTTACGATCGAAAGAACATAGTGACTGATTCCAAATCCTCTCAGCATGTCCATAAGCACGACAACAAGTGGCATGGCGATTCCTTCAAACATCACGGCAAGGGCGGGCGCAAGGGCGGTAAGCGCTTCGACCGCCGTGACGGCAAGAACTCCTCCTTCAAGAACCAGAACATCGAAGAAGAACTTCACGAGAGCAAATACGTCGTGGCTGCAGAGGCCGCTGCGGCCGATTCCGCCGCACACCGCGACGAGCCGCCTCGCACCTTCGCCGAACTGGGGGTTCCGCGCGAACTGGTCGATGCGCTCGAACGCGACGGCAAAACCACGGCGTTCCCCATCCAGGCGGACACCCTGCCGGATTCCCTTGCCGGACGCGATATTCTCGGCCGAGGCCAGACCGGTTCCGGCAAGACCCTCGCGTTCTCCATCCCGCTGATCGCCCGTCTCGCGCAGTCCAGCGACGCCGATGACGCGATTCGCGATTTCAACGCCATAAAGAACAGTGGCGACAAGGACGCGCGCAAGAAAGCCATGCTGCCCCACCCGCGCGCACTCGTGCTCGCACCGACCAGAGAGCTGGTCAACCAGATTGACGAAGTCATCAGGCCTCTTGCCGAGGTGTACGGCATGCGTACCGTCACCATCTACGGCGGTGTGCGCCAAGGCCGTCAGGTTGACGGTCTGCGTCGCGGCGCCCAGATTGTGGTTGCCTGCCCTGGGCGTCTCGAGGATCTGCTCAACCAGAAGCTGCTCAGCCTTGAATCCGTGCGTGTCGCGGTGCTTGACGAAGCCGATGAAATGGCCGATATGGGCTTCCTTCCTTCGGTTGAGAAACTGCTTGCCCAGGTCGCCCCTGACGGCCAGCGCATGCTGTTCTCCGCGACCCTCGACCACGGTGTCGACAAGCTTGTGGACGAATTCCTGCATGAGCCGAAGGTCCACGCGGTCGATGCCGCCGACGCCCAGGTCGACACGCTCACCCAGCATGTGTTCAAGGTCACCAAGGACGACAAGCCTGAGGTGATTCGTGCGCTCGCCAGCGGCAAGGACAAACGCATCATCTTCACCCGTACCAAGTACCAGGCCAAGGAACTCGCCGAGAAGCTCGTCAAGCACGGCATTCCTGCGGTCGATTTGCAGGGCAATCTGTCGCAAAAGCAGCGCGACCATCATCTCGCCGCGTTCGAGCGTGGGTTCGTGCGTGTCCTGGTCGCCACGGATGTCGCCGCGCGAGGCATCGACGTCAGCGATGTCGCGCTGGTGATCCAGACCGAACCGCCGGCCGACCCGAAGTCCTTCCTCCATCGTTCCGGCCGTACCGCGCGCGCCGGCGAACATGGTGACGTGGTCACGCTCGTGCTGCCGAACCAGCGCCAGTCCTCGCATCGTCTGTTCCGCAACGCGGGTATTGACGCGAAGCCGGTCGCAGTCACCCCTGAGTCTCCTGAACTGCTTGAGCTGGTAGGCGAGGTCGCGCCTGTTGTCGAGGGTTGGGATCTGGGTCAGGTCGATTTCGGCAACAAACACGGCAAGCACGGCAAGAACCGTTTCGATCGCGGTGCCGGGCGTCGCGATGATGATATGCGCGATTTCGGCCGGTCGTTCCGCGACGGCGAGATGCCGCAACGCCATTCCGGCCGTCGTATCTCGTCATATGATGAGGGCCTACACAATCGCAAGCAGCGTCGCGAACGCGAGTTCGGCCAGCGTTCCGGTGGTTGGCGTCATGGCGGCAATAAGCACCGCGATGATGTGAGGTTCGTCAGCGCGAAGCATGGCAAAAAAACCAAGGCTTCGAAGAAATCAAAGCCGGCGGGGAAGTAAACATGCCGGTGGCAAGAAGCATCGCTGAGCGGTGAGACGGGCGGGAATACCGATGTGTGTTCCCGCCCGTCTTGCGTTACGATGGAACGAGTGCTTGATGAAGGATGGTGGTCATGGACTGGCATGCATCGGTATATGGGGGACGAGGCGGCAGCGGGTATGACGCGCCTCGTGATTTCGGCGCAGAACCCGGTTCCTCGTATGGCGCGCGCGATGAGGTCGTTCCTGAATCCAAGCTGAAGCGGCGAGGGGGATCTGCGTATTATCGTGCGTTTGACGTCCTTTCCAGCAACCGGATGCGTGATTTCACATGCACCTACACGGATGACGGAGAAACGCTTCACGCGACGGTCCACAGCACTGAGAACTTCCTGAGCGATTACGATGTGAGCACGCATATTGACGAGGATCGCTCGGATTTCACCGATTCGTCATGCACCTGCCCGGCGTTCAGCAGATTCGGCGGCATTTGCAAGCATGTGCTGGCGTTGATCATCGCATACAACGAGGATTCCTCGTCGTTCACCGTCAAGGGGGACGCCTCTTCCCGTGGTGGACGCCAGCATCGCACTACGTCCCCGCTGCTGGAGCGCTTCATGTTCAGCGAGGAGCGCCGCCAAGCCGATGACGCGAAAAACCGGCAGCTTGAATTGCTTAAGCAGGTCAACGCCGCGGAGAAGAACGGCGGGGTGCCGACATCCGTGCAAAGCAGTCGCCATCTGCCGATCGGCAGCGTGCATCTGGAACTTGCGTTTGCGAAATCCGCGCGGGTATCTGGGGCTTCGATCCGGCTTAAACTCAACGTCCCCTCGCTTAGACTCAGCTATGTCGTCAACAGCATTCCCCAGTTGCTTGATTCGGTGCGCAACCAGGAGTACTTCCAGTACGGGCAGAAGCTCGCGTTCGTCCATACCCGCGACACCTTCGACGCGCAGTCCCGCAAGATGCTTGACATTCTCGATCGTGCCGTGCAGGTCAGGGAAAGCCTGAGCAACGCGATGTTCTATTCGTTCCCGCATAGTGCGTCAGGTGATGGATACGCGGTGGCCGACGACGAATTGGCGGAGCTGCTCGGCTTGTTCGTCGATACCGGGGAAGCCGTGGGCGTGGTGGGGTTCAGCACGACTTTCGCCAACGCGCGAGCCATGCGTGTCGTCGGCGCCGACCCTGATTTCGGGTTGCGCATCACCCCCGAGGCCGATGGCGGATACACGATTTCGCATACCGCCCGCGTGATTGCGATGATTGACGGACACCCTTCCTCGTATGTGATTGTTGGCTCCGCGATTGGGGCGAACCGCGAATGGTACTCGTCGAGCGCCGACGGCCTGCCGATGATTTTCCGGTGTTCTCCGCAGTTGGCGCGGCGTGAACAGCTCGCGATGGCGTTGTGCGGGGAGGACCGCGAGACTGAGCAGTACGTGAGCCCCCGTGATTTGAACACGTTCAGCCGCACGGTACTTCCCCAGCTGACGGTCGGCGCGATTGACGGTGTGCCGGTGCAGCAGGAAACGGATGATGACGACGATATCGCCGGTCCCGCGGGCCTCGCAGATGCCACCGATACCGACGGTTCCGCAGGCAATCCGCATGCCGAGACAACACATGAGACGCCGGCGTCGGACGAGCTGACCGGGCCTGCCGCATACGGCACGCCGGGCGGCACCAATCCGCGCAGCGACCCGCAGCATAATCGGCCAGAACCCTTGCACGGCCTGATCGCTGATATTCCGGCGAAACTGCTGGCCACCATCCAGCAGCCATGCAATATCGAACTGTATTTCGACCGCGACCGCGATGGCATCACATGCGATGCCCAAGCACGGTACGGCGATCGCCGGTTCCATATCTTCAACGGCAACGGCGCGCATGACGGCGTGATGCGCGACACGACGACCGAACGACTCGTGGTCGAAGCGCTGCTGCATTATTTCCCGCGCCCGGATGGCCCGGTTGCGCGGCTATCCGAAGACGACGACGAGGGAATCTACCGTCTGCTGACCGAAGGACTGCCGGTATTGCGCGGACTGGGGACCGTGTACTCAACACCGGCGTTCGATGGGGTGACGTCCATGCCGTCGCCGGTCATCAAAATCGGTTTGTCCATGCGTTCCGACTTGGTGGAAATCTCGCCGATCGCCGACGAAGTCGACCCTGACGAAGTGCCGCAGCTACTCAACAGCTACCGCCAGCGCAAACGGTTCCATCGTCTGCGCGACGGACGGTTCGTCAACTTGGCCAGTATGGACACCAGCAAGCTTGACACCGTCGCCGACGATCTGGGCATCGACCGAGACGAGTTCGCCGATGGAGCCGTGGACGTGCCGGCATTCCAAGCCTTCTATCTTGACGGACAAACCGATGATGAGGGCAAGGACCAGCGGTTCTACCAGTATGTCGAGAACCTCAAGGTCATCGACCCGAACCGCTACGAGGTGCCGGAAAGCCTGAAATCCGTGCTTCGTCCCTATCAGGCGGAGGGCTTCAGGTGGCTCAACGCGGTGTGCGACAAGGGCTTCGGCGGTATTCTTGCGGATGAAATGGGTCTGGGCAAAACCGTGCAGATGCTCGCCATGCTGCTCAGTCGGCTGGACGAATCACGCAAGAACGGGCCGAACCTGATTGTCTGCCCGGCCTCTCTGGTCTATAACTGGGCCGCTGAGGCGGAGAAATTCACGCCGGAACTGCACGTCGCTGCGCTCGCGGGAAGCAAGGACGAACGTCGGGCGATTCTTGCCAGTGCACGCGATTATGACCTGCTCGTCACTTCATATGATCTGCTGCGGCGCGATATCGATGATTATCGTGATATCAACTTCACGTGCATGGCGTTGGATGAGGCACAATATGTGAAGAACCACGCGACGAAATCCTCGCAGGCGGTGCGTTCGATCCAGGCCAAGCATCGGTTCGCGCTCACCGGCACGCCGATTGAGAACCGACTGTCCGAATTGTGGAGCATTTTCGATTTCCTCATGCCCGGGATGCTCGGCAGCTATAAGCATTTCCGCGGTCGGTTCGAAATGCCGATTCTCAGCGGCGACGCCATCGCGCAGCGCAGATTGCAGGTGTTTGTCGGCCCGTTCATTCTGCGCCGTCTCAAGAAGGACGTACTCGGCGACCTGCCCGACAAGATTGAAAACGTCATCACCGTCCAGCTGGAGGGCGAGCAGCGCAAACTGTATGCGGCGCTCGAGCAGCGGTTGCGCGCTTCCATCAACAGAGATACGAACTTCGATTCCGGCGCCGAGAAAATCAAGGCGCTCGCCCAGCTGACCAGGTTGCGGCAGATTTGCTGCGATCCGCGGTTGGTATACGAGAACGCCGGGAAGAAATCCGCCAAGCTTGACGCCATCGAGGAGCTGGTGGAATCCTGCCGTGATGCGGGTCGGAAGATGCTGATTTTCTCGCAGTTCACCAGTTATCTGCATCTGATCGGCAAGCGGTTGCACAAGAACGGCATCGACTATGACGTGATCACCGGCGGAACCCCGAAGAAGAAGCGGCTTGAGCTGGTCAACCAGTTCAACAAGGACGACACCCCGGTGTTCCTCATTTCGCTCAAGGCCGGCAATACGGGTCTCAACCTGACCGGTGCCTGCGTGGTTGTGCATGCCGACCCGTGGTGGAATGCCGCAGCGCAGAACCAGGCGACCGACCGTGCGCATCGCATCGGGCAGACGCAGGATGTGAACGTGTACCAGATTGTGGCGAAGGACACAATCGAGGAGCGTATCATCAACCTGCAGCGTACGAAGTCCGATCTTGCGGCGAAGTTCGTGGATGACGCCTCGACGACCGGTGGCAGCGCCATCAGCCGGCTTACCAAGGACGACCTGCTCGCGCTGCTCGGGTGAGTTGCCGCGCTGGCTGGGTGCTCGGCTTTTTGCGAGCGAGTACTGTCAGTTGCGCTCGTATCTGCAGGTTGCTGTGGGGTCCGCGTTCCGGCGTCCGGCGGATACGCTTGTATCTGCCGGTTCCTGTGCCGCGGGTTATTCGGGAACTTGCGGTTGTGCCGGCTTCTGGTGCAGGGTGTTGGAATTGGCCGGCGATCTGTGGGTTCCTGTGTGGGCTGGATGCCGGCGTCCGGAAGATGGGCGTGTTTCTGCCGGGTCCTGTGTTGTGGAGCATGCGGGGACTTGCGGTTGTGTTGGTATCTTGGGCGACTTGGCTGGGTTGGCGGCGTATCTGCGTGTGGTTGCGTAGGTTGGGGCGCGGCGTCTGGCCGATACGTCTTCATCTGCCGGACGCTGGAATCGCGCCGATGCGGGAGTTTGTTGTTATATGACTATCTCACGCAAGATTTCCGAGACGGCGGTGTATTCGCGCACAGTTGGCCCGAATGATGTTCAGCAGCCGTCGGTTGCGTTTGTATCCGCGGCCACCCGCCCGCGAAAAGGGCCGTCACTTGCCGCCGTGTGGGCGCGGAACGGTGTGGATTTTGCCGGTAAAACTAGTGGACACGATTTGCCAGACCGTGACGCTCATCATTTGCTGCGCGGTGAACGGCATGTGATCCATACCGGCCTGCTTGCTCATCAGGGCTTGCATGGCGGCGATTTTCTCGTCTAGATCTGTGATCACCGTCGCGGTGCCCGTGCCGACGATCGAGCGGAAGGACGCCGACCAGTTGCAGGGTGTGCGGCCTTCGTGCACCTGATGATCGCAGTCAAGTTCGAAAGCGACCTGAAGCGCGTTGCCTGCAGCGCGAATCGCATCGATTTTGCGTCCCTCATGCGCCGAATGCAGGAAAATCCGAAGCTCGCCGAAATCCGGCGGTAGCGGTGTCCCGTCCGCCGACAAGCTGACCGGAAGGTCGTTTTCGGGGTGGGGGAATCGTTCCAGAGTGAATTGATATCCGAAATTCATCGGCACGATGGTCAGGCCCTCGGCGTCCTGGTAGGCGATGCGCACGACTTCGCACGAGTCGAGAATATCCTTGATTGGCTGCGGGGAACGTACCTCGCGGTCGGCGCGACGCATCGGTCGGTGTGCTCCGGGGGCCGTGGAAGCGTGCACATGCGGCGCACGCCGCAGCGAGCCGGATGGCGGCAGCGAAACCCTTGCGACTGCGGCCGATGTGGGTGTCGGCACTTGAGCTGGCGTTTGTACCGGTGTTGACAGCGAGGTTGGCGTGTGCTGCGGAAGTTCGGAAGCGATATCGGTCATGGTGTCCTCCATGGTGTGGTGGAGCGTGGGCTGCAACTGGTGTGGAATATCTCAGATGAACGACTTTCTATAGTGTGATATAGAAAGTCGTGAAATCTGGCGTCTTTCTATACCGTACTATAGAAACTTGCAGAGCGCCGCAGCGGATATCAGCTGGGTGTAGTCCGGTGAAGTGATGCCGGTTGTGTGCGGCGGCGGAAAGCGCTGCTTCCGCGCACATGTCCGGGTGGCTGAGGTAGGGTGGCTGGACAACCTAGGGGAGCTGCGGTGGGTCTGCGGCTGAGAGTGCGCGCAAGGCGCTGACCCTGTGAACCTGTCCGGGTAATACTGGCGAAGGAAAGGAACTGCCATGACGGCATCATCGTCTGCTCAATCAAATCATGGTTCTCAAGCGGTGGCCGCGCCTAACATTTCTCCAACCGGCGAGTCCGGCACGTCCGCGCAATCTGTGGGGCAGGACGCATCTCGTGAACCGGCGACCAAGCACGTCCCGCTCGCGCCGGCAAGCAAAAGCGGCGATTACGCGTTTCTTGGAGCGACGCCCGGCAGTGTGGCCGACGCGTTCTACATGGCTGCCGCGGAGGATTGGCAGGCGGCGATCAATTCGCGGTTCGTCAACGAACTACTGGACGACACCCTGCCTGACAGTGTGCTAATCAGCTATCTGGTCCAGGATTTCACGTTCTTCATGCAGCCGACGTTGGAACGTCTGACCGCGCAGGCGCCGACGCAGGAGATTCGTGACATGCTCAACCGGCAGGCCGAGTTCTTCGCCGACCGGGAGAAGCCGTATTTCCTGCGGTTCCTTTATGGGGTGGATGAGCGGCTGCAGGCGAGTGTGCCGCAAACCCCGGCGAACCGCGAATATTGCGCGTATCTCGACCAGATTGCCGCGACCGGCAGTTTCGCTCAACTCTTGTGCCTGATGTGCGCGATGGAATGGCTGTACCTGGCCTGGGCCAAGCGCACGGTGGATGCGGGTGTCGTCCAGCAGGTGCCGGCGCACCGCGGCTGGGTGGAGCTGCACGAAGGCGATCTGTTCCGCCGCTGGGTGGGCAATCTCATCGAGCTGGTGAACCGGTATGCGAGCGTCGACGGCCCGGAAGCCGCCGTATTCCCCGAAGTCGCACGGCTCGAGCGCGCGTTCTTCGAGGATTCGTATGCGTATGCGGTGGGGGAATGACGGGTCGCCGCTTGAAGGAAGATTCGAACGGCAAGACCGGCATCACTGCTCCGAATCACCTGTGAGGTGGCGTAGCAGATCCGGTGGCACGGGGTGGGTCAGGTGCAGGTTGGAGACCACTACGCGCTGCTGGATTTCTTCGCCGTCCTTGTTCACGCCGCGATTGATTTCCTCGTGCGAGTCCTCGATCGAGGCGGCGCGGCCGACATAGTAGTACGTCGTCTCTTTCGTTTCGACCTTCCTACGGATGAACACCGGTACGAAGTGCGACTCCTGCCATGGTTCGCTGCCGGTCTCACGGATCCACTGGAATTCGGGCGATTGCAAGGAACGGTTGTTCTTGCTGAACCACTCGATGTCTTGGTCGTCAATGAACCGGTCCTGATACTGGCTTGACTCGTATTTGATGAAAATCGGCATGGTCCCCGTACTCGCGTCGTAACGGTAGCCGCCCACATTCTGGGGAACCTGCTCGTTGCTCCAGCCGCACATCCGCATCACATCAAACAGTGAATACTTTTCCCCGACAATGAACCCGTGGTCGAACACGGCAGACAGCGACAGGCCCTGTTTGCTTGCGGTGACACGGGTTTCTTCATACCGTCCGACGCATTGTGCCAGTCCTGCCTGCACGGTGTCCGCAAAGAACTGGCGGAATGTCGCGTTTTCTTGCAAGGAGGCTCGCAGCCGGGACGACAGACGTGCTCCACCATCCCCGGACAGTTCAACCATCGGCACGCCGCCGAAACGCTCCCGGTTTGCACTGGTGAAATACGAATAGTCGAGTACCCGCAACGCCGATTCGCATTGCACGATATCGCCGTTGCAATCAGGAAACAGGCGGATAATCAGATGATGCAAGGTCGGGGCATCCAAGGCATCCACGCGGTCTGCCTGCGAGAGAACGTCGGCTTGATCGCCAACCATATCCCGTACGGCATACGGCATCTCGATTCCGGCGAGCGCCGTCAACGCCACCAGCTCGTGTGGCCGCAAGCCGCGCAGCTGCGTGTCGGTCAGCATGGTCAGCATTCCGTCTTCGACCGAGGTTGTTGTTTCGATCCGGAATCGCGTATCTGGATCATCGTTCTTGGTGTTGAGACTACGTTCGCGTGAACGGACGAAGGCCAGATAGTTCTTCGATTTGCAGGCCATCGTGTACACAAGCGATGTGTCACGTGCCGTGATATCCATGAGCATGGGGATCCGGTTCAATTCGCGACGTAGTTCCCGGTATTGTTCGCTGAGTTTTCTCATGTCGGACAGGTCGGCATGATCGATCGCATCAAGCACGCGCTTGCGGGCGATGGGATCGAAGCTGATCGAGCATAAGCCCGGCGCTTGGTTGTTGAGGTTCTTGCGTACGCGGTCACGGTCGCCGCTGTTGCCGTACAGGGCGATCGGGATGAGATAGTTGTTGGCGTAATTGCCGATGAAATCCACGACGACGACTGATGATTTTCCTGGGTATTTGCGTAGGCCTCGGCCGAGCTGCTGGGTGAATATGATGCTGGATTGTGTCTGTCGTAGCATCACGATTTGGTTGGTTGCGGGGATGTCGATGCCTTCATTGAACAGGTCGACGGTGAAAATGTAATCAAGCTCGCCGTCTTGCAGCGCTTGTTCCACCTGCTCGCGCTCTTTCGGCTTGCTGGCTCCTGTTAGACATGCGGTCCGGTATGGGCGTTCCGCATGTTCGTTGATGATGTGGGTGAACTTCTCCGCGAGAATCTCGGCTTCCTCGACCCGGCTACAGAATACGATGCCTTTGACCGGTTCGCCTGCCTGACCATAGATACGCAGCTTGTCGATGATGTAGCTGACGCGGTTATCGGCGGTCAGTTCGTTGACCCACCTGCGTAGTGCCGCTCGATCCTTGTCGTTCGTATGTTGCATGCTCACACCGGTGTCGGGCAGTCCTTCCGCGGTCTCAGTGATGAACTCGCTGACCCCGTAGTAGTGGAATGGGCAGAGCATGTCCTCTTCAAGCGCCCGCTGGAGACGGATCTCATAGGCGATGTTGTTGCCGAACAGATCGAAGATATTCCCGCTGTCGTTGCGTTCCGGGGTTGCGGTCATGCCGAGCAGGAATTTCGGTGTGAAATGGTCGATGATTCGCTTATATGTGTCGGCCGCGGCATGATGCGCCTCATCGATGAGGATATAGTCGAACGCATCCGCAGGGAAGTTGCCGAGGACGGACTGCTGCGCCATGGTCTGCACGGTGGAGAATACGTACTTTCGATCAGCGCCGTCTTTGTCGGTGCCGGTATACAGGCCGAGCTGGTTATCCGGGCAACCCAGCACGCGCTGGTATGATTCCATCGCTTTGGTGAGGATTTCCTGGCGGTGTACCAAGTACAGCATCCGCTTGGGATGACATTGTTTCACATCAAACGCTGACAGGTAGGTCTTGCCGGTACCGGTCGCGGAGATCACAATGGCACGGGTCTCGCCCTGCGCTCGCAGATGGCGGAGGCTGGCCAGCGCTTCGCGTTGCATTGCGTTTGGTTCGACCGGCTTGCCGGGTTGCATGTCATCAGGCAGTGCGGGATCTGATCCCGTCGATCTGCGCGAGGATGCCAGCAGCGGGGCGTTGTGTTCGAATTCCTTTTCGTATGCCTCGATCCATGCGTCGTCAAGCGGCACGGATTGTTCCCGTTGCAGTTCGATTTCCTGGCTGAGCTCCTGCGCGAACCGGCCATCATGCAAGGAGGGGACGCGAAGGTTCCACTCGCGATTGTTTCTCAGGGCGTTTTCGGTCAGGTTCGAGCTGCCGATATACACCGTGTATGCGTCCTTGCCATTCACGGTATGGCGGAACACATAGCCTTTGGGATGGTAATTGTTGCGAGATGGATCGGGGTTGGGTCGCCCGCCAGTATCGGGACGTTCCCAAACGCGTACGTCGATGCCTGCCGTCCGTTGCAGCTCGTTGAGCTCGCGGAATGCTTGCGGCGAATTGAAATAGTTGTAGGTCGCGGTGATGATGCTGCCGGCGTGGGCATGATTGTGATCGTGGAAATTCAGGAAATGCTGTTTGAGTGTCTGGATCACCGATTGCGTGACGAAAGCGACGGACATGGAGAAGCCGTTGCTGTTGTCCAGCTCGTGGATCAGCGCATCCTCCATGGTTCTGCCGCCTTGGTTGGCGATCAGCTGGGGAACATATCGTTCGTCTGCGTGGGTGTCTGCGGTGATGAATCCCGAGCGCAGCGATCCGGCGATCAGCCGTTGCGTGGTATCGGCGATAATGCTGGAGTCTGCGGGTTCCGCCGAGAATCGTCCGGACATGTTCGGCGTGGGCATGGTGGTCATGATTGCCGTGCCTCCGGGGAATCGTAGACTGCATCGACGGTAGGCGCCATGCTGGCCAACAATCCGACGGCTTCCCTGTCGGCATGCGCCCAGTTAAGCTCGTGCAGATGATCGGGGGAAAGCCAACGAACCTCGCGATGTTCGGTCAGGTGCGGCTCGCCGTGCACAAGATGGCACAGGAACGTCGTCAACTCGATGGTGCCGAAATCGTAAGCGTACTGCGTGGTGCACAGCTTACGCCCGACCGTGACCCCGCAGCGCAGCTCTTCCTCGATCTCACGTTCAAGCGCCTGCTGTGGGGTTTCGTGGGCTTCGATCTTGCCTCCAGGGAACTCCCAGTAGCCGGCCAGGGATCTGCCGTCGCCGCGTTGGGCGCACAGGATGGCGCCATCGCGCATGATTGCCGCGCCGACGACCCGGATCAGACGACCTGATGCTTCTGGTTGCGACGATTGCGGTGCCGCATGCGGTGCTGACGGTTCGTTGTGCTCCACGCTGCTGCTCCTCCCATGATAATCACAGTCAGGGCCCAGGATACAACGGCCTGCAATCAGATGGAGTGCGTGTCGTTGCGTGTGTCGCTCCGTTCGGCACCCCACCTCACTCACACGGGTACCGCAGCCCCCAGCGCTCGCGGATCTGATCGAGCAGCTGCATCATCCGCAGGGTGTCGGCGTGTGGCATGTCCGGGCATTCGGTCGATCCGGCGGCGATGGCACTGGCACAGGCGGCGACCTCGTACTCGTAGCCGGTCAGTTGCGCGGGCACGGGGATGCTGCGAGTCAGCGCGTGATCCTTGTCATACACGTCGATGCGCTCCACATTGTTCACGTTGCGACACATGAGGTACCCGTCCGTGCCCCAAATCGCCCCATCGCGGTCGGAAACGGCAAGCAGCGAGCAGGTGCTCACCGCCATCACGCCGTCATCGTAGAACAATGTCGTCGTGCTCTGCTCGTCCACGCCGGTTTTGTACGGGATCATCGCGGTCTCTATGTGGGCGATGCTGCGTCCGCCGCCGTCGCAGCCAATCGCCATGTCGATGAAATTCAACGGATACACGCCGACATCAAGCAACGCGCCGCCTGCAAGCTTCGGGTCGACGATTCGCTGTTTGTGCGTGGTCGGGTAGCTCAGGTTCGCACTGAGCGCGCACACATCGCCGATGGTGCCGTCCTCGACCAGCCGGCGAATCATTGCGCGCGACGGCATGTACCGCGTCCAAATCGCCTCGGCGCACAGCCGTCCGGTCTGCCGGGACACGTCAATCACATGTTGCGCCTGCTCGGCGTTGACCGTGAACGCTTTCTCCACCAGCACATGCTTGCCCGCCTCCATACACGCAATCGCCTGCCCGGCGTGCAGCGAATGTGGGGTCGCGATGTACACGAGGTCGACTTCTGGGTCGTCCAGCATCTGCGCGTATGACCCGTACACCACCGGAATGCCGTACTGCGCCGCGAATTCGTCCGCGCGCGCCTGGTCGCGGGAGGCGACGGCGTACGGTCTGGCATACGCGCGGTACGTCGGGTCTTGCGCCATCAGGGTGAGGGTGGTCGCCATCTTCTGAGCGATACGTCCTGCGCCAAGAATCGCCACATTAATCGGGCGTTCAGGTGCCGCGTACGGTGCCGGTGCCGGTACGGTTGCCGCCGTCGCTGCCGTTGCGATGCCGGACGTGCTTGATGCGATATCTGTGTGTGCGGTGGTGTGCTCTGCCATCGATGCTCCTTTGGTCCAGTCGTTGAATCACACCTTACGAGCACCGCCTGAACGAATGATGATGCCTCCCGACCGGCGGGGCTGCCCGTGGCGGTGCGGATGATTGACGGAGTACGTACGCCGGGGCATACGCAGGCTGGTTGTCGCTGCCGGGAATCAGCGGCGGAGAGAGAGGTTCGGCATGTTCCGCATGTCCCGACATACTTGCGCAGACAAATGACGGGGCACGCCGGCCGAGAGATGGGGCTGGCGTAGCTTGATTTGTCATGTCGCGTATGCGGCGGCATGCAGGACTTGCGGTTGCGG
>RRZT010356889.1_pt1 | contig 14382 bp, 12 predicted proteins | sample 2165551 | NCBI WGS metagenome assembly RRZT01 (sample SAMN10456910, study PRJNA506462) | wastewater metagenome | biome: wastewater; feature: sludge; material: wastewater sludge; isolation source: wastewater sludge with Escherichia coli K12::gfp cells carrying plasmid... | place: USA: Moscow, Idaho... | reverse complement strand
TCGGAGAAGCCCAGCGCGTAGGCCAGCGCGCTGAACGGCTGCTGCGACTGCTGCACGTAGCGCCGCGCCAGGGTGGCGCGCACCTCGTCGAGAATCCCGCTGAACGAGGTGCCCTGCCGCGCCAGCCGGTACTGCAGGGTGCGCGGATTGCTGCCCAGCTCGGCGGCCACCGCCTCCAGGGTCGGCGTGCCGCCGGGCAGCAGCTCCAGCAGCCGCGCGCGCACCTGCAGCGCCGGGTTGAGCAACTGGTGACGGGCCAGGTACTCGGCCACCAGACGGTCGTTCTGCCGCGCCAGCTCCGGGTTGCCGGTGGGCAGCGGGCGCTGCAGCTCGGCGCCGTCGAGCAGCAGGCTGTTGTCGGGTGCAGCGAACTGCACCGGCGCGGCGAAGTGCTCGCGCCAGGGCGCGGGGTCGGCCGGCGCCGCGCGCATCAGGTTGACCGCGCGCGGCGCGAAGCTCGGTCCGCGCATGTCCTGCAGCAGCTTGCTCACCGCGCCGAGGAAGTAGTCCACCCCCTCCGGGGCGATCTGCGCCTGACCGTCGATCTCCTGCACCAGCATGCGAAAGCGCAAGGCATCGCCCTCGGCTTCCAGGCTCAGGTCGGCGCCGTCGTTGAGCAGCGCGGCGAAGCGCACCATGCGCTCCAGCGCCTCCAGCAGCGTGCTGCTGGCCCACAGCGAGAAGCCGAGGGCGTGGAAGGTGGTCGGGCAGACGAAGCGCGCGGCGTGCAGGCCGATGTCGGCGTGTCCGGTGCGCGCCACCGCCAGCGGCCAGAAGCGCCGGGTCAGCGCCGAGGAAAAGCGCGCCTCCTGGGCGTACTTGGCCGCCGGATCGGCGCCGGCCTCCTGCAGCAGCTGGTCGGCGTCCAGCCCCAGCGCCTCCAGGGTGCGGGTCACCGCCGCCAGCCAGCCGGCGACCACCGAAGAAGTCTGCGTCATGTTCCCTCCACCGCTGCCGATTTACCGGTGCGCAGCCTAACGATCCGCGCCTGGCGCCATCTTGCGCCGGATCAGTGCGCCGGCCAACGGCGCGCCCCGCCCGTCGAACGCAAAGGCCCGGCGCAGAGCGGACGCATTGTTGCGCAGGGCACAACTGAGCTTCTCCGCAGCGGCGATTTATCCCCGCCGCCGCGGCTCGCATAATCGCCGCGCCGCAGCGCTCGCCGCGCTCCCCCTGCTGCCAGGACGTCCTTCCGTGCCGCCACCTTCCTCCATGCGCCAGCCCTGCGCCGGCTTCGTCGTCGCCGTCGTTCTGGCCCTGAGCGGCTGCCTCGACAGCGCGGGCATCGCCCCGCAGCAGGCGCGTCTGGACGCCAACGCCCTGAGTCCAGGCGCCGCCCTCGCCCAGGTGCGCCGCGAGGCCGGCTGGCCGCAGGAGGACTGGTGGCGGCAGTACCGCGACCCGCAGCTCGACGCCTGGATCGCCCGCGCCCTGGAGCACAGCCCGCGCCTCGACGAGGCCGAGGCGCGCGTGCGCCAGGCCATGGCTCTGGCCGGCGAGGCCCGCGCCGCCGAGGCGCCGCAGCTCGCCGGCGGCGCCGGCCTGCAACGCCAGCACTGGCCGGACGACGCCCTGCACGGTCCCGGCGCGCTGGGCGGCAGCAGCCACTGGAACGGCGAGGCCGGCCTCGGCCTGCGCTACGCCCTCGACCTCTGGGGCCGCGAGCGCGACGCCAGCGAGAGTGCCCGGCACGCCGCCTACGCCCGCGCCGCCGAGGGCCGGGTGGTGCAGCTGGAGCTGCAGCGCAACATCGTGCGGGTCTATGTGCAGCTGGCGCTGCGCCATGCCGAGCGCGACATCCTCAAAGCCACTCTGGCCCAGCAGGAGCAGATCCTCGCCATCGCCCGCCGCCGTCTGGCCGGCGGCCTGGGCACCGCCTTCGAGGTCAGCCAGGCCAGTGCGCCGCTGCCGGAGACCCGCCGGCAGATCGCGGCGCTGGACGCGCGCATCGCCCTGGCCGGCCACCAGCTGGCCGCCCTCGCCGGCCAGGGGCCCGGCGCGGCGGCCGCACTGCAGCGGCCTAAGCTGCGGCTCGCCGCCCAGCCGAGCCTGCCGGCGGTGCTGCCGGCCGAGCTGCTTGGCCGCCGTCCCGATGTGGTCGCCCGGCGCTGGCAGGTCGCCGCACAGGCCGACGCCGTGGATGTGGCGCGCGCCGACTTCTATCCCAACGTCGATCTGGTCGCCCGCCTCGGTTTCGGCGCGGTGGGCGGCGGCGCGCTGGCGCTGCTGCGGGCCGACAAGCTCGGCGGCAGCATCGGCCCGGCGCTGTCCCTGCCGCTGTTCGACGGCGGCCGCCGGCGCGAGCGGCTGGGCGCCGCCAGCGCCGACTACGACGCCGCGGTGGCGCGCTACAACCTGACCCTGACCAGCGCGCTGCGCGAGATTGCCGACCAGCTGATCCGCCTGCGCTCGCTGGAGGCGCAGCAGCGCCTGGCCGCCGAGGCGCTGGCCACTGCAGAGGCCAGTTGGCGCCTCGCCGAGCGGGCCTGGCGCGGCGGGTTGACCGACTATCTGGCCGTGCTGGAGGCACAGGCCCGGCTGTTCGAGCGGCAGCGCGTGCAGCAGCGTGTCTGGGCGGCGCGCCTGGTCGCCCACGCCGAGCTGACGGTCGCCCTCGGCGGCGGCCTGCTCGATGCGCGGCACTCCCCCGCCGAACCGCTGCTCGCGCCGCGCCGCGTGCCGCTCGCCGCGGCCGGAGCGGCGCCGCGATGAGCCTGCGCGACGAGCTGGCGCGCTGGGCGCGCAGCGAGGGCCTCGCCTGGATCTTCATCTGCAAGATGCTGGCGGCGGCGCTGACCACCCTGTGGCTGGCCATGCGCCTGGAGATGCCGCAGCCGAGCACCGCGGTGATGGCGGTGTTCATCGTCATGCAGCCGCAGAGCGGCCAGGTGCTCGCCAAGAGCCTGCACCGCCTGCTCGGCACGGTGGTCGGCCTCGCCGCCATGCTGCCGCTGCTCGCCCTGTTCGCCCAGGAGCCGGTGCTGTTCCTCGGCGGCATGGCGCTCTGGGTCGCCCTGTGCACTGCCGGCGCGGCGCGCTACCGCGACCTGCGCAGCTACAGCTGCGTGCTGGCCGGCTACACCGCCACGCTGATCGGCCTGACCGCCATCCAGCACCCGGAAACCGCCTTCGTCCAGGCGCTGTGGCGGGTGCTGGAGATCGGCCTGGGCGTGCTGTGCTGCTCGCTGTTCAGCGCGGCGGTCCTGCCGCAGAGCACCGGCGCCGCCATGCGCGAGGCCATCGCTCGGCGCTTCGGCGACTTCGCCACGCTGGCCGTGACCCACCTGCCCGGCGGCGAACGCGCCGCCTTCGAGACCGCCCAGGCGCGCCTCGCCGCGCAGACCGTGCGCCTGGAAACCCTGCGCAGCATGAGCGGTTACGACGACCCGCAGCTCGCCCTGCGCATGGGCCGGCTGACCCGCCTGAACCACGACTTCATGGCCATGACCAGCCGCTTCCATGCCCTGCAGCAGCTGCTCGGCCGCCTGCGCGGCCAGGGCGCCGAGCTGGCCCTGGAGGCCTTCGCGCCCTGCCTGGACAGCCTCGTCGCGCTGCTCGCGCCCTGGCGCCAGCGCGCGCTGGACTGCCCTGCCGCCGCCGCGCTGGCCACGCAGCTGGAGGACTACCGCGCACGCTTGTTGCCGCTGATCCGCCAGTGCCGCGCCGACCTTGGCGAACTGCCCGCGGACAGCCCGCTGCGCCTGGACTTCGACACCGCCGCAGAACTGCTCTACCGCCTGGCCGGCGACCTGCACGAGTACGCCCTGACCCACGCCGCACTGGCGCCGGCGCGCCATGCCCGCGAGCGCCGGAGCGAGCGCTTCGCGCCACGCGCCAACCGCCTCGCGGTCGCCGCGGCCGCCCTGCGCATGCTGTTGCTGGTCGCCCTCGGCAGCGCCTTCTGGCTGCAGAGCGCCTGGCCCAGCGGGCACATGTTCCTGATCAGCGCGGTGATCATCGGCGCGCTGTGCTCGGCCTCGGCCAACCCGGCGCGCATGGCCCTGCAGATGGCCGGCGGCACCTTCCTCGCCGCCCTGCTGGGCTTCGTCGAGAGCTTCCTGGTGTTCCCGCAGATCGGCGGCTTCCCCATGCTCGCGCTGGCGGTGACCCCGGTGTTCCTGCTCGGCCTGTACCTGGCCACCCGGCCGCGCTGGGCCGGCTACGGCCTGGGCCTGCTGATCCTGTTCGGCTTCGGCACCCTGCCGGCCAACCTCACCGTCCACGACCCGGCCGGCCTGCTCAACCACTACATCGCCCTGGTGCTGTCGCAGCTCCTGGTGGCGGCGGTGATGGCCGGCGTGCTGCCGCCCAACCGCCCATGGCTATGGCGCCAGCTGGAGCGCGACCTGCGCCGCCGCGTGCCGCATGTGCTGCGCGCGCCGCTCAAGGGGCTGGCGGCGCGCTTCGACAGCTCGACCCGCGACCTGCTGACCCAGGCCCACGACCTCGCCGCCGGGCATCCCGCGGTGCAGCGCGACCTGCTGCGCTGGATGACCCTGGTGCTGGAGATAGGCCATGCGGTGATCGAGCTGCGCCAGGAGAAGGCGCGCCTGCCCGACGAGTCCAGCTACGCCGCCGGCACCGCCTGGCGGCTGGCCTTCGACGCCCTCGCCGCGGCGCTGGCGCGGCTGTTCGCCCGGCCCACGCCGGAGCACCTGCGCCAGGCACTGGCCGGGGTCGAGCAGGCCATCGACGCGCTGCGGCGCACTCCCGAGGCCGGCGCACCGCACTTCGCCAGCTCGCCGCTGCGCCGCCTGGAAAGCCACCTGCACTTCATCCGCACCGCCCTGCTCGACCCGCATTCGCCGCTGGCCGAACACCTGCCCGGAGCCGCCCATGCTGCCTGATTCCCTGCCGCGCGAGATCGCCTTCCATGGCGTGCTGCTGCCCAGCGTCGCCGCGCTGTTCCTGCTCGCCATGCTGCTGGGCTGGGGCCTCGACCGCCTGCTCGCCGGGCTCGGCCTCTACCGCCACGCCTGGCACCCGAGCCTGCTGCGCATCGCCCTGTTCGCCGGCCTGTTCGCCGGCCTCGCCCTGACCGTCCACCCCTGAGCCCGAGGCCGTCCATGCCGTCCCGCCCATCGATCATCAGCGTGCTCGCCACCCTCGGCGTGGTGCTCGCCGCCCTCTGGCTCGGCCGCAGCCTGTGGCTCAACTACATGGAGTCGCCCTGGACCCGCGACGGCCGCGTGCGCGCCGACGTGGTCGCAGTGGCGCCGGACGTCGCCGGCCAGGTGGTCGAGGTCGCAGTGCGCGACAACCAGACGGTGCGAAAAGGCGACCTGCTGCTGCGCATCGACCCGGCGCGCTACCGGCTGGCGGTCGACGAGGCCCGCGCCCTGCTCGCCGCGCGGCGGGCCAGCCTGGCGATGCGCGAGCAGAACGCGCGGCGCCGTCTGGCCCTGGACGAGCGGGTGGTATCGCGCGAGGACCGCGACGACGCCGCCAACGCCGCCGCGGCCGCGCGCGCCGAATACCGCCGGGCGCAGGTGCGGCTGGCGCAGGCCGAGCTAGATCTGGCGCGCACCCGCGTGCTGGCGCCGGTGGACGGCTACGTGACCAACCTCGGCGTGCGCCCCGGCGACTACGCGCGCGCCGGCGAGGCGCAGCTGGCGGTGGTCGACCGCCATTCCTACTGGGTCTACGGCTACTTCGAGGAAACCAAGCTGCCGCTGCTGGCGGTCGGCGATCCGGTGGAGATGCAGCTGATGAGCAGCGCGCGGCTGGAGGGCCATGTCGACAGCATCGCCCGCGCCATCTACGACCGCGACAACCCGCCGAGCCGCGAGCTGATCGCCGACGTCAACCCGACCTTCAACTGGGTACGCCTGGCCCAGCGCGTGCCGGTGCGCATCGCCCTCGACCGGGTGCCCGACGGCGTGCTGCTGGCCGCCGGGATCACCTGCACGGTGATCGTCAAACCGCGCAGTCGCGCGCCGGCCGCTCAGGCCCAGTAGGCGGGATTGTCGAGATCGGCGCTGTCGCGCGCCAGCAGCAGCGGCAGCTCGGCCTTGAGCAGCGCCACCCAGGTGGCGATCTTGGCGTCGAGGAAGCGCCGCGAGGAATACAGCGCGTACAGGCTGCGCTCGTGCAGCTGCCACTGCGGCAACAGGCGCACCAGGCCGCCCTCGCGCAGCGCCTTGGCGGCCATGAAGCTGGGCAGCAGGCACACTCCCATGCCCGCCACCGCGGCCTGCACCATGGCCTCGGAGACGTTGACCTGGAAGGTCTGGCCGGGGCTGATCACCTGTATCTCGCCCTGCCGCTCGAACACCCAGTCGCCGGGATACACCGGGTCGAGCAGGCGCAGGCAGCGATGCGCGCGCAGGGCTTCGGGCGTCTGCGGCGTGCCGTGCCGGCGCAGGTAGGCCGGCGCGGCGCAGACCACGCTGAAGACCTCGCCCAGGCGCTGGGCGACCAGTTCGGAGTCCGGCAACTCGCGGCAGTGGGTCACCACCACGTCGTGGCCCTCCTCCAGCAGGTCGGGAGTGCGCTGGGACAGGGCGAGGTCGACGTCGACCTGCGGATACAGCTCGGCGTAACGCACCACCAGCGGCATCAGGTACTGGGTGCCCAGCCCGGTGAAGGAGTGCACGCGCAGCCGGCCGCGCGGGGTGAGGTGCGCGCCGCTGGCCTCGGCGGCGGCCTCGTCGACCTGGGCGAGGATCTGCCGGCAACGCTCCAGATAGCGTGCCCCGGCCTCGGTCAGGCGCAGGCGGCGGGTGGTGCGATAGAGCAGACGCGCCTGCAGGCTGGCCTCCAGCTCGGACACCAGCCGCGACACCTGGGCGGTGGACAGTTCGAGGGTCTGGGCGGCGGCGGTGAAGCTGCCGCTGTCGATCACCCGGGCGAATACCCGCATGGCCTGCAATACATCCATGGCAACACGCTCTCAGCAACGACGGCCCCCAGCATAACGCAGCGCCGGCCGCGCCAGGCATGGGCCAGGCAGCGCCGGACAGGCCGGGCACCAGAGACAAAAAAGGCAGACTCGAAGAGCCTGCCTAGCGGGAGCGATGCGAACTCTGCCGACTTCGCCGGAGCACCCCCATGGAGAAACCGTCCAGCGACCTCAGTCGCAGTACATGTCGTGCTTGAGGTAGCTGATGGACTGCACCTGGCCCCGGGAATCGCGGTAGGTCATCTCGGTCGGCACCAGCTCGCAACGCCCGTGGGGCGCCTCGTCGATGGCGAGCACCTCGGCGACATCCAGCGTCATGCCGTAGGTGTAGCGGGTTGCCTGCGCGTCGCGGCCTGCCGAAGCGTCGGCGGCGAAGGCCGCGGCGGAAGCCAGCATGACGGTCAGGAACAGGGCTGTGGATTTCATGAGCAACTCGACCTCTTGGGTTGAAAGCAGCCCCGGCGGCTGGTTCGCTGCCGGGTATGGGCGCATTTTCCGGGCAGCGCCGGGCGGGAAAAATAGCGGCGCGCAGAAGCATCCTTTGCATGAGGCGTAACAATCCGGCGCCGCGTCTGCGCCCGTCGACCGAGGCCTCCGAGACCGCCGGACACCGCCGCAATGCCGCGCGCCGACAGCAGCCACGCGACTGCGACATCGGCTGTCGCAGCGCTATGCACAATGCTCCCAGGGCCGGACGCCCCCCACATCCGGCCCTGCCACGGACTGCCCAGGAGCCTGCACATGCACAACGACATCCCCGGCGCCCCGCGCTGGTACTACGAGGACAACGGCGAACGCTGCGGCAGCCTCGACGAAGCCCAGATGATCGAACTGATCCGCGCCGGCCGGCTCGACCGCCACACCCCGGTCTGGAAGATCGGCAGCGCCGACTGGCAACTGCTCGACGACAGCGAACTGCGCAGCCATCTGGACAGCCCCGTGCCGCCGGCATCGAGCGGCCGAGACGTCGACAACCGCCTCATCTGGCTACTGGCCTGTGCCCCGCTGCTCGGCTATCTGCTGGAATGGGTGCTGGCCTTCGCCCTCAACACCAGCCAGATCCAGACCGAACGCGCCATGGAAGCGGCACGCTACTGGTACGCCACCCTCGCCCTCAACCTCCTCCTCGGCGTGCTGGACGAAAGACGCCTGAAGCAGACAGGCCACGACACCGCACGCCTGCGCGGCTGGGTCTGGCTGGCGCCGGCCTATCTCTACCGGCGGGCCCGGCATCTGGGCCACAGCCAGGGCTATTTCGTCGCCTGGCTGCTGTCCTTCGCCCTGCTCCTGCTCGCCTGAGCCCGCGCCGCAGAAGCCCGCTCCAGACACCATTCGCGCTTGGTCTAGTGGCAAGGTGCCGCTGTCCAACCCTTACACTCGTGCGTAACGCGGCCGCCGCCCAAGCGCCCGCCGCCACCGCCGACACGGAAGCCGCCCCATGTCCGAATTCAAGGACCCGCTGTACCGCTACCTCAACATCCTGCAACTGCTTCCCCGCGCGCCGAACAAGATCGCCACCAGCACCCTGCTGCAGAAGCTCAAGGAGCGCGGCTTCCAGCTCAGCGAGCGCACCCTGCAACGCGACCTGAGCGGCAGGCTCAGCAAGTTCCCGATCCACTGCGACAGCGAGAAAAAGCCCTACCGCTGGGGCTATAGCGAACACGCGCTGTTCACGGCGGACGTCCTCCCCGCCGCGGACACGCCCACCGCGCTGGCCCTGCACCTGGCCGAAGGCCACCTCGGCAACCTGCTGCCGCAGAACGTGCTCGATCTGCTCGGCCGCCACTTCCGCCATGCCCGCGAGCACCTCGACGAACTGCAGCACAACGGCCTCGCCCAGTGGGCGCGCCGGGTGCGCAGCCTGCCCAACGGCAAGACCCTGCTGCCCGCCCCGCTGCAGCCGCAGGTCTGGGAACAGGTCTCCACCGCCCTGGTCGACAATCGCCAGCTGCGCATCGACTACCGCAGCCGCAGCAAGGGCGACACCAAGACCCTGCGCCTGCACCCCGCTGGACTGGTATCGCGCCACTCGATCAGCTACCTGATCGCCACCGTCAACGACTACGACGACCTGCGCCAGTTCGCCCTGCACCGCATCCGGAGCGCCGAACTGCTCGACGCGCCGGCACGCGAGCACGATGGCTTCGACATCGACCGCTACATCGAAGGCGGCGCCTTCTCCTCGCGCCAATCGCCCCAGGAAGTCGAACTGATCGCCGACGTCGCCCCGCAGACCGCCTGGCTCCTCGGCGAAACCCCGCTCAGCCGCCAGCAACGCCTCGAACCGCTACCCGGCAGCGACTGGCAACGCCTGCACGCCCGCGTGCCCCTGGACCAGGAAACCCTGTGGTGGATCTTCGCCCTCAACGACAACATCCGCGTGCACGCCCCCAAGGTGTGGGTCGAGGAAATCGAGCGGAAGCTGGCGCGGCTGCGGGAGATGTATGCAAACTAAATAAATGATATGCCTTGTCATCCTCGACCAGAAAATTACCGACGCCCCTATCAATCCACGATCATTTGGCCCCCCATGAACGATATATCTCCCCTAGAGCCTCGCCAGCGCGAACCAGCTAGCAGTAACGCCGCCACCAACTATGGCCTGCGCGACGCCCGCTTCAATTTGGGCCGCGACGTGATCCTATCTGCCAAAACGCGCTTGCAACTGGATGAATGCCTCGCACGTCTGCGTCTCCATAAAAAAATCTATCAAGAGTGGGGATTTTCTGCAGTCGACCCCATGGGCATGACTGCCATCCTGAATTTTTATGGCCCACCCGGTACCGGCAAAACGCTATGCGCCGAGGCTCTCGCTGGGCAACTTGGCTTGCCATTCATAGCGTTGGGCATAGCCGAGCTGGAAAGCAAATTTATGGGAGATACAGCTAAAAACATTCAGGCCGCCTTCGAGCAAGCAAGGCAAACCGGTGCTCTACTTTTCTTCGATGAGGCCGATACCTTGCTGGGCAAGCGACTATCTTCGGTCACACAAGGCGTCGATAATGAAGTCAACGCCATGCGCTCCACTATGTTGATCGAGCTAGAACGCTTCGATGGCATTGCAATTTTTGCCACCAACTTCGCAAAAAACTATGACGAGGCTTTCCGTAGCCGAATTGGCTATCACGTCGAGTTTAGCCTGCCTGATTTCACCGCTCGTCAGCAGCTCTGGAACAGGTTCATGGTCGAGAAGATCCCCCTTGCCGAACCCCGCCAAGCCCTGATTGAAAAAATCAGCAGCCTTTCTGAAGGGTTATCGGGTCGGGAAATTCGCACCTGCATGCGTCTGGCGCTGCCCAAGGCACTTCTCGCTGCAGAGCAGAACGGCAGCGCTCCAAAACTTGGTAGCGAGCAACTGCTCGCGGCGATAGAAGAGGTACAGTCCACACATCGGCATGTGGCAACCTCAACTTCATCAGGCAGAATGCACACCGAGCAGGATGCTGCTCGAGCAAAAGCATTACTTGGAATTCAATAAACATATTACGAGGGCAGCAGTATGGGATTTTTTTCCAGCATATGTAATGGCATAAAAAGTTTCGCATCCACTGTAGCAAGCACGGTAAATTCAGCCTGGAAAACCACCAAGGAAGTGGCAGGTAAGGCTATCAACTGGATGGCAGAAAAGGCCGAATCATTCGTTGGAGCAGTAAAGGACGTCTGGAAGAAGATCAAGCCTTTAATTACCACTGTCGTGCAACCTGCACTTAAGATCGCAGCCCAATGGGCGGCTGTCAGCCTACCCACTTTCCCCTGGGTCGCCGGAGCAATCAAGGCCTTCGATAAAGCTCTGGATGCGCTGCTCGCTTGGGATCAAAGTGAAATGGCCAAAAAAGTCAACGACGCCATCAACTGGGCCATTAAGAAAGCCAAAAACCTCAATGGAATCCGTCTTAATGACACAGAACTAGCAGAGGCCGAGCAGCATGAAGAAGCCCTGCACGCAGCCCGTAGTCAACTGCGCGGCGATGCAGCAAAAGCAATCGACCTAGCCAGCCTAATCACTAGCTATACTCAACTTAGCACCCGAATCAGCGATGTACTGGAAAACAATAATATCGCTAATTTCGAGCACTACCTGCGTCTACGCGCAGCACAAAAGCTGCTCAAAGATACCGAGAAACGCCTGACTCAGGCGCAAGACATCAACACCATCAATGACGATGACCTCTTCTTGATAGAGATTGGCGCAGAACTGCTGAAGAAGATCCCAAAAATCAGCGACGCACAAGCAGTCCGACTCGACGGCATCATTCTGAACCGATTCAACCAAAAGCTTATCCCGTTCGTCTTCGAAGAAATGATCATGGCCTGGGGCTACAACCTGCAGAGCATGGAGCAAGAGTGGAAAATACAAAGCGAAGCAATCGCCAAGGATCAGGTTCTGCTCCGCCGCCTAGAGGTTTCCCAGCGTCTAGCTGAACTGGAAGCCGATGAAGCTGCGATTCTGGCTGAACTGAAACAGAAGCTACCGCCTCTCAAGGCAAAAATGGACCTACTGCGTAAGAGAAACAACGAGATGCGCAACTACGTATTTGCCGCCGAAGGCTTCCTGCAAATGCTGGAAAAGAACCCCGAAGACTTTGCTGATAAGGAATACCTACTGAACGACAGCAACACTGCAGGCATGATCATCATCGACTGTGCCCAGCACGGCAAGCAATGGGAAGACCTCACTGAGGACGAACAAAGCCTGATCATCGACTTCGCCAATATATTTGAAGAAGAGAGCCGCGCCCGTGCCGCCAAACTGGTCGAGGTGGCCGCATGATCATCGAGGAAATCGCTACATTTCTGATCCCACAGTACGATCCCATCCAGATTGGCTTCGGCCTGATGATTGGTGGGCTAAGTGCCTACACCGTCTTCAGCGTATGGAGACACGCGACCCCCGAAGAGTGGGAGAAAAAGTGGAACGGAGGAACACACGACGACACCTCCGACGACTTGGACGCCGAGCATGGGTCGGTGAACGACATCAGTACTGCAGTGGCAAGCACAGCAGAAAAAATGGCCGACATCATGCCAGGTATTCTGCTCATTCTTGGGCTCCTGGGCACGTTTCTCGGGCTCGGAATCGCCTTGAACAAGGCATCGACTATCTTGCTCGAGGCCAATGCCGGCGCTGGTATGGACAGCGCCATGGCCAACCTTATGGGGATGATGGAAGGGCTTGGCACCAAGTTCAAAACCTCGACTTGGGGCATCATTGCCTTCCTGCTCCTCAAGGCTTGGTCAGCCAAGAATGGCTACGAAGAAAAGCGCTTGCGCTGGTGCGTAGTCAAAATGAAAACCGCCCTCGAACTCAGCCGCGAAGAACAAAAGTCCACACGACAACAGGCGCAGCAGCAACTGATTGAAGCCTTGGCAAAGATAGACCAGACTCTTGCGCTCAAGATGGATATCAATCAGCAACTGCTCGGCCAACAGTGCGCCTTGAGCGAGCAGGGTAATGCAGCTATTGCTAATGCTATCACCTCGACTCAACAAGCCGTGCTAGGTCTGCAACAAGCAACTCTTCCCCAGCTCGAGACGCTGAATACAACGGGGTGCGATATCCGAAACTCGCTCCTTGAATCCACCTCTCTTCTGCAGCAGCACAGTGAGCATAACAAAGAGCAAATCGCAGACATGCGCGCAACCCGCACCGCCCTAGAACAGTTCGTCAACGCCAACAGTCGGAACCTTGACGCGATCCAGAAATCCGCCACCAAAATGGCTGAAGCAGCCGGTGATGTAGGGCAATCGGCTGGCGAATTGCAGAGTGCTATCCATGGCTTCAAGGAAGGCATCACCGATGTCCTGGGCACCCTCAAACAAGACCTTGGCAGCACCATCAACCAGATGGGAGACAGCTTCAGTCAAAATATGGAAAGCATCTCTCTCAACATGGCTAACGCCACGATCGGAATCTCCACAGCGGTATCAGACCTGTCCAATAATGTCGGCAAGACCATGGACACTGTTGGTCAGTCGATCGACGAGTCAATGAAGATTCAGAAGAACGCTCAGGCAGAGTTCTTGGTCACCAGCGACACGCTAAATACAAATGTCGAAGGCATGACAAACTTGGTAACTGACCTGCGCGAACGCATCCTCTCTGGACTTAAAGCCGTGTCTGAAAGCGGGCGCCGAATGGTCGACCTTGATACGCGCTACAGAGATATTACCGAAAAATCTTCAAACAACTCAGAAGCAATTGAAAACCTGGTCAATGAGCTTAAAAGCATGCAGAAGACAAGCCCTCTACAGCCCGCCATGGACGCTGTAACCGTGCGTGTAGACATGATTAGCCAAAGCCTTCAAAAAATTGATGAACATCTTTTTTCGCTCAAAGAAGCAACCAGCAACACCAGCTACCAGGAAGCAATAACCGGCCTCCAAGGCGCATTGACAAAGATAGTCACAGAAATCGAAACACTAAATTCCCGAGTGGAGCAAATTAGCTCCGTGACGCAGGTTGCTTGACGGTAGCTAGCCATGAAAGACAAACCCAATGAGTGGGTATCAATATCCGATCTGATGGCCGGAGTTATGGCGGTAGTCATGCTATTACTAGTAATGTCCGTATTACAAAAAACCTACTCTGACTTGAAACACAAGCAGGAACTTGAAAAAAGCACCTCCTCGCAGCGCGAAAAAGTCAGCAGCATTCTCACCGACTTGAAAAAGTCACTAAGCGACAGTGAGGGACTTGTCGCTCTTGATGTAAATGCAGGAAAAATAACGCTCAGGGATAGTGTATTCAGCCGCGGCAGCGCCTGCATTACGGAACAAGCCAGACTAGCATTCAGTAGCATCGAGCTAAAAGTCGCCGAGTTTTTGGCGGAATTTGAAACCGGAAAGGTATTTATCGAAGGACATACAGACAATCTTCCCGTTTCTCGCCCAGTAACAAACTTTGATTTATTCTGCACTGTATACGACGACAATTTCACACTTTCAGCTGCACGCGCCCGAGAGGCGCGCAAGCTGATTGTTGGCAGCTTAGTACCTGCTAATGCAAAACGCGTCGTGGTGGCCGGTTACGGGGAATCACAACCTCTACCGGGAATTCCGCCGGAAGATGCCCGTAACCGGCGGATTGAAGTTCACTTTGTCGTACAAGAAAACACCCGCGAATGACTCCCGCTGAGATACGGCATCGAATGGTTCGACTGCCCCCCCGATGCAATCACAAGCAACTGGAAAAATAGAGATCACCCCTGTCGACGGAATGCTATCCACACTCAAGCGTTTTTTTCGGGATAAAAGACTAGCCATCCTTACAGGCATTCACTGACCAGACGTCATCGACAGAACTGAAAAGCCCCGCCTGGCTCACTCCAGACGGGGCTTTTCAGCTCAACTCAGGGCCGACTCGGCGATCAGACCTTGCTGCGCTCGTAACGCTTGCGGTCGTTCTCGTTGAGCATCTTCTTGCGCAGGCGGATCGACTTCGGGGTCACTTCCACCAGCTCGTCGTCGGCGATGAACTCCAG
>RRZT010383749.1_pt1 | contig 14384 bp, 14 predicted proteins | sample 2165551 | NCBI WGS metagenome assembly RRZT01 (sample SAMN10456910, study PRJNA506462) | wastewater metagenome | biome: wastewater; feature: sludge; material: wastewater sludge; isolation source: wastewater sludge with Escherichia coli K12::gfp cells carrying plasmid... | place: USA: Moscow, Idaho... | reverse complement strand
TACCGTGGTTATGATTGAGCATGATATGCGTGCCGTTGCACAAGCAGATTGGGTGATTGATGTGGGACCAGGTGCTGGAAATGCTGGTGGGAATATTGTTGTGGCAGGAACACCAAAACAAATAACAGAAAATCAAGATAGCCGTACTGCTCCATATTTAGTTAATGAGTTAGTGAGTCGTGATACTAAACGTTGATATTGCGAGTGAGTAGAATAAAGACTTAAATTAAAATCCTGTAAAATCAATCAGATATTTTTTTGTGCTCTATATGCGCCCCCGAATACGTAAGTTCTTACATTCCTTTTATTCAACACCAAATTCAAAAGTTCTTGAGATGAAATATAACTTAAGTAGTTATAGTGATTTGGACTTACTCAAAAAAATTCAAAAATCTAGCTGCCAAAATCTTAGAGCAGCCATTTGCAGCATCCTTTATGAGCGTGGTTATACACCTGCTGAAATCACGTTATTAACCAACGAATAGCTTTAATGTAAAAGCCCCCATAAATCTATGAGGGCTTTTTACTTTGATCACTTGATAGTGATTATGACTGTTTTAATATGATTGGCTTCTAGCTCTGTGACTTCAAAGTGTGCTCCTTGATAATCTAGAGTTGAACCAACTTCTACCACACCATTACATTTATCAAGAATCAGTCCTGCAACACTGATATAGCTAGCATCTTCTTCAACTAGATCTAATCCGGATACAAGCTCAAGTTGATACAAATCAAGCATGCCAGATGCTTTCCATCTGTTATCGTCCAGTTCGATTAAATCAAGTTGTTCATCAGCATCAGGGAACTCACCTGCAATTGCTTCAAACACATCCAAAGGGGAAATTAAGCCTTGTATGTTCCCAAACTCATCATTAACTAAGACTAATGAGCCTTTAGATGTTCTTAGAGTATTAATTGCATTAATAACTTTCATTTTTTCAAAAATGAAAATTGGACGATAGCGTTTAAGAAGCGTTTTAAGTTGTGCTTTATCATCTAGTACTTCTAATATTTCTTTAGCACGAACTACACTCAAGACCTTATCTAAGCTACCTCGACACACTGGGAACAAACTGTGTGGAACAGACAGTATCTGCTCACGAATCTTCTCAGGTGTTTCATTAATATTTATCCAAGAGATTTGACTGCGAGGAGTCATAATCGTTGCTACAGATCGTTCAGCCAGTGTTAACACACCACCAATCATGTAACGCTCTTCATCCGCAAATGCTTCTTGGGCTTCAGCATGATGGGCACTATCTGAGATAGTTTCCATTTTTTTTTTCTTCATTCTTAAAATTGAGTCTGCAGTACGATGGCGTAATGGAATTTTGGATTCGTGCTTTCTAGCATTACGCTGAGAGAACTGATTAAACGCTTCAATTAAGATCGCGACACCAATACCTGCATAAATATAGCCCTTAGGAATATGGAAACCAAAGCCTTCTGCTATCAAACTGATACCAATTAAGAGTAAGAAACTTAAACAAAGGATGATTACTGTTGGATGACGATTTACAAAACGAGTCAAAGGTTTAGAAGCAACTAACATAACAACCATAGCTACAATCATAGCTACCATCATCACATAAATATTATCAACCATCCCAATCGCAGTAATAACAGAATCAAGAGAGAAAACCGCATCCAATACTACGATTTGTGCAACAACTGCTGTGAAGCTTGCATACACAACATTCGTAGTCACTTGAACTTCAGTATGGCCTTCCATCCTTTCATGCAGCTCACTGACTGCTTTATAAAGCAGGAATAAACCACCAAGTAAAAGAATTAAATCACGTCCGGAGAATGTCCAATCAAAGATTGTAATCAGAGGTTTTGTTAAAGTGACTAACCAAGAAATTGCAAATAACAAGCCTAATCGCATTAAGAGTGCAAGGGAAAGTCCTATTACACGGGCTTTATCACGTTGCTCTGGAGGAAGCTTATCGGCCAAAATAGCAATAAAGACCAGATTATCAATACCAAGAACAATTTCTAGAACGATCAGCGTTAATAAGCCAATCCAAATTCCAGGGTCTAACAAAAACTCCATCAGTTTGTACCTCTAATGAGTCTATTAGGAATTTTGCTTTTTCTTGAGTTGATACTCGGCGAAGGGTCCATAAAATTAACCTGTTCAATTTATCTAAAATTATTATGCATGATCTTTAAGTTTAGAGTTTAAATTTTTATAAGTAATCTAAAATGTGTATAGAAGTAAAAATGTGTTCTGAGTAAGAAGCAGGTCAAGCTATTAGGCAAAGTAAAAAATGCTTTCACTCCGTATAATCAATTGTTGTTTTACTGAAATTAATCAGTGAAAGATTTACATTTGAAACTCGATTCAGTATTCTTTCGCTAATCATTAAGTGATTCGATCATATGCTAGCCAATAAGTTATCAAAACTTATTCTCGTATTTGTCCTGTTTTTGTTTGCTATAACAACGACGGGGATTTATACGTGGGCGCCAGTTTTTGCTAAAAATATTGATCATCATCATGAATTGAATATTTTTGTTGAAGCTGAAGATTCAAGTCAATGGTCTTTGGTTCATCATGAAGATGACCAAAAATCGTCTATAGACGATACTAAAAATCATAATTGGAAAAGCTATGATGAACCACAGTTTCATCATTCAATAAAACCAGATCAAGCCGAGAATCACTTTACGATTGATCCCATATTTATTTTAAGTTTTATTTTTCCTCTTATATTACTTTTTCTGGGGCTATTTGAAAGGCCAATTCGTGTATACGATTTTAGGAAAAGAATATTCTATTTATTTAATTCCTATACATTTACAAAAGATCTAATTGTTCTAAGAAATTGATTCACCTATACAAAAAATAATTTCCATTTTTTTTGTATAGGTAAAGTCATGTCTAAAAAATATCAGATATTCCTTGCCTGTGGTTTAGTAGCAACAGCGACTCAATTATTTGCAGAATCTAATTACGCACAGCTACAACAACAGGTAATTTTAAACGATTCAATTTTGAAGAGTTTACAAAAGTCTCAGCAAGCATATGAAATTAATCAAAAATATGCAGGTAGATTGTCTAATCCAACGTTTAATGTTGAATTAGATAATCTTGGTAATTCGGATTTGAAACAACTAGATGGACCAACAACAATGATTGGTCTATCGCAGGACATTCCTCTCAATAATAAACTTGCTTTACGTAAACAATTGGCGGGTTTTCAGGGCAATAGTAATCAATTTGAAATTGTTAAACGCCAAGCTGAACTAAAAGCCGATTTACGTTTATGTATGTCAAATTGGTATATAGCGTCAAAACGTGCAGAGATTTATTCCACTGAAAGTAAATTGAATGCACGCCAAGCGAATGTATTAAATGAGAAATTAAAATTTGGACGGGTGATTCCATCAGATGTGCAACTGAGTTCAGCTTTATCCTCTGAGGCTAAATTACGTCACCAAAATGAACTTAAAAAAGTTCAATTCCAAAAAAATCTCTGTGGAAAATTTGTCACTGCACTTCCTGAAGCTGCAATTGAAGTTCCTTTGAGTATTAATTTTTCAGATAGAGTCAGTTTATCTGAGCAAGAAGCATCGATTAAAAAGCAATTAGCCCAAACGCAATTTGATCTCGCGAAAAAAGAGGCTGTACCAGACATCACATTTGGGGTGGGTGTACGTAACTATCAAGAAACCAGTGATAAAGTATTTTTGGTATCAACCTCTATTCCATTATCGGTTTTCAACCGTAATAAGGGAAACATTGCACTTGCCCAAGCAGAACAAACAAATGCTGAAGCACTTTCTGAATTGATCACGCGTAATTCTAAAATTGATCTAGAAAATAAAGCTATAGAAATCTCTAACTTGATTGATTCAATTAAACAATTTGATCAAACCGTTTTACCTGCGACCAAAGAAAGTTTACGTATCGCTGAAATGGCTTATCAAGCAGGGAAAATTTCATTGTTGGAATTTAACAGCATTAAACAGATATGGTTGGATAAACATCTTGCCCGTTTTGATTTGTGGTTGGCTTTGCAAAATCAAATTGCAGAAGTTGAACGAAATTATGTAACCAATTTAAATCAAGAATAAGGGTGAATGATGATGAACAAACCAACAAATAAAATTGTGGCTACAGGTGCAATAGCTTTACTGATCGTACTGTGTGCATTGGCTTGGTATAAAACAAGCAATAAATCACAAACTTCATCAGCACATGGGGAAGCGACTGAAGAGAAAGTTGCAGTCGCTGGTGATGAGAAAGGTCCACATGGGGGGCGTTTATATCGTGATGGCGATTTTTCAGCCGAAGTAAAAATCTTTGAAGAAGGAGTTGAGCCACACTTACGAGTGTATGGCTATTTCAAAGATAAACCATTAAAACCAAATGAAATTAATGCCAATATCTTTATTAAGCGTTTAGATGCAGAACAAACTATTACTTTTAAGCCTGAAAGTGATTACCTAATTGGTAATGAAATTGTTTATGAACCACATTCATTCTTGATGGTCATTAATGTTGATTATCAAGGTAAAAAACATAGTTGGAAGTGGGATACCAAAGAAGGCCGTGTCACCATGCTTGATAGCAGTATCAAAAGCAGTGGTTTGGAACTTCTTAAAGTTGAACCAATGATGTTTGAAAATGCACTGGAACTCAAAGGTGAGCTTAAGTTCCCTGATAATTTTGAAAGTTTTATCACACCAAAAGCGAGTGGGACTTTAGTTAAAACGTATAGCACGATTGGTGACAAAGTGAGTCAAGGTGATCTTTTAGCGACAGTACAAAGCCAAGACCTCATCCGTTTAAATGCTGAGCGTTCTATAGCGATGGATACATTGCAATTTTCTCGCAAAAAGATGGAACAAGAACGTACATTATTCCAAAAAAGAGTTTCACCTGAAATTGATTATATTAACGCTCAACGCGAGTTTGAAGATGCGCAAATTCGTGCCAATGAGCTGAACAGCTTAATCCGTTCATATGGTGGTTCTGGTAATGGTACGATTGAAGTCAGAGCGGCAATGTCGGGTACGATTCTACAGGTACTTGGTGCTGTTGGTTCCAATGTTACTCCTGCATCACCGCTATTCAAAATAGCCAATACCTCACAGTTGTTAGCCATAGTCAATGTTCCTGCTGACAAACTAAATGAGATCAATCCAGACAATAAAGTAACTGTTAAGCCTCAAACTCAAACAGGCACAGAGGAAGCTTTAGGGCGTATCAAATACATCAGTGATGTGATTGATCCGAAAACACGAACTGCACAAGTCTTTATTGAAATCTCGAACCAATTCAAATGGCGCTCAGGGCAGTTAATTACGGCTCAAATATTTGAAAAGCAAACGATGAAGCAGATGGTTGTCCGTGAAGATGCCTTACAGACCTTCCGTGATTGGGATGTCGTATTTATTCGAGTGGGTAATGACTTTGAAGCACGTCCTCTAGAGTTAGGCGATAAATTTAATGGTTACGTTGAGGTTAAATCTGGCCTGAAAGCAGGACAAGTTTATGCAGCAGGTAACTCATATTTACTGAAAGCAGAGCTAGGTAAATCTGGCGCTACTCATGATCACTAAGGGGTAGCGATTATGTTTGATCAAATTGTAAGACTCTCGATTAAGAATCGTTGGCTGGTACTCATCATCTTCTTATTTGTCGGAGCATTTGGCGTTTATAACTATTTTAAACTGCCCATCGATGCTGTACCCGACATTACTAACGTACAAGTTCAAATTAACAGTGAAGCACAGGGTCTATCTCCACTGGAGATGGAGTCACAGGTCACTTACCCAATTGAAACGGCTTTGGCAGGGATTCCAAATCTAGACTACACACGTTCTGTATCAAGATATGGTTTGTCTCAGGTCACAGCTATTTTCAAGGAAGGCACGGACATTTATTTTGCTCGTCAAATTGTCAATGAGAAACTTCAAGGTGTTACTCCAAACCTTCCGAGTGGAATATCGACTTCAATGGGACCCGTTTCTACTGGTCTTGGCGAAATCTTTATGTACACGGTGGAAAATGCGAAAAATAATCAGAACCCACTTTCACCGACTGATCTCCGGACATTACAAGATTGGGTCATTAAGCCCCAGTTGCGGAATGTTGAAGGTGTAAATGAAATCAATACAATTGGTGGATATTTAAAGCAGTTTGTTGTACAGCCTGACTATGCTTACTTGCGCAGCATTGGACTAGATCAACAAGATGTTTTGGATGCCATTTCAAAGAACAGCATGAATAAAGGTTCAGGTTATATTGAGAAGAATGGCGAACAGTATTTAATTCGTTCTGATTCTCAAATTAGCTCTATTGAGCAAATTCAGAATATTCCGATCACCACAAGTAGTGGTTATATTTTACGACTTAAAGATGTTGCTAAAATTTCAATAGGTCACGAGCTGCGTACAGGAGCAGCAACCAAGGATGGTCAGGAAATTGTTCTTGGTACAGCCTTTATGTTGATTGGTGAAAACTCTCGAAATGTTGCACATGCAGTAGATCAAAAATTACAGCAAGTTCAAAAGTCTCTACCTGAAGGCGTTGAAGCGAAAGCTGTGTATAACCGTACTACATTGGTTGATGCCACCATTGAAACAGTGAAAAAGAATTTACTAGAAGGGGCCATTCTTGTCATTGTTGTTTTGTTTGTTTTTCTTGGGCATTTCCGTGCTGCGCTTATTACAGCGATGGTTATTCCTTTATCTATGCTCATGACCATTACAGGTATGGTGAATCAGAAAATCAGTGCAAACTTGATGAGCTTGGGGGCTTTAGACTTCGGGATTATTGTTGATGGTGCGGTTGTTATTGTGGAAGCTTCACTTGCTAAATTAGCTATGAAGCAAAAACAGCTGGGACGAATACTGACGAGACAAGAGCGTTTTACGACTGTTTTTGAAGCGACTAAAGAATCAAGAAAAGCCATTCTGTATGGTCAACTTATTATTATTTTGGTGTATTTGCCAGTAATGACCTTAACAGGTGTTGAAGGCAAAATGTTTACCCCTATGGCTGCAACAGTGGTGATGGCATTGGTTGCAGCAATGATCCTGTCGGTAACATTTGTACCAGCAATGGTTGCTCTAGTTACCGCAGGTAAAATCAAAGATGAAGAATCTAAAATTATTCATTTTATTAAAAAGCTTTATAACCCAGTTTTAGATTGGTCGCTTAATCATCGCTACTTATTAGTTGTATTTGTTGCGGTGTTTTTTGTATTTAGTGCAAGCCTTTCAACACGTTTAGGCTCTGAATTTATCCCATCCTTGGATGAAGGTGATGTTGCACTACATGCTCTTCGTATTCCGGGTACATCTCTGACTCAAGCAATAGAAATGCAATATGCACTTGAGAAAGAAATTAAAAAGATTCCTGAAGTTCAAACCATCTTTGCCAAAGTAGGTACTGCGGAAATTGCAACCGACCCTGTTCCACCTAATGTGGCAGATAACTTCATCATGTTAAAACCACGTAACGAATGGCCGAATCCTGATAAGGAAAAATCTGCTGTCGTTGCTGAAATTGAGCGTGTTTCTAAAGGTGTGTATGGAAATAACTACGAGTTTACTCAGCCAATTCAAATGCGTTTCAATGAGCTTATTTCAGGTGTTCGTACTGATGTTGCGGTCAAAATCTATGGGGATGATTTAGAGCAGCTATTGGAATTAGGTAATCGTGTTTCGGATGTGTTGGAAGGGGTAAATGGCACGGCTGATTTGAAAGTTGAACAGATGTCTGGTTTACCCATGGTATCCGTTGAACTCAAAAAAGACATGATCGCCAACTACGGTTTAGACGCTGAAGATGTACAGGAGCAGGTTTCAAGCCTAATTACAGGACAAACAGCAGGTAAGGTTTTTGAGGGTGACCGTAAGTTCGATATTGTGGTTCGTATGGATCAAAACTCAGTTACTGACTTAGAAAAAATCTATCAAATTCCTTTCAACTTACCTGATGGCTCAAGTGTACTGATGTCAGAATTAATTGAGTTGAAGAATATTCAAGGTCCAAACCAGATTTCTCGTGAGAATGGTAAACGTCGAATTGTAATCACAGCGAATGTACGCGGTACAGATATTGGAAGTTACATCGCGGAAGCTCAGTCAAAGTTAGATTCCGAATTTCAATTACCTGAAGGCTATTGGCTCACTTGGGGCGGTACATTTGAGCAAATGGAGTCTGCTACAAATAGGCTCTTAATTGTAGTTCCAATTGCTTTGATTCTAATTTTTGCCATGATCTATATGGCACTCGGTAATTTTAGAAATAGTGTGTTGGTATTTACAGGCGTTCCTTTTGCTTTAACAGGCGGTGTAATCGCATTAGCTTTGAGAGACATACCATTTTCAATATCTGCTGCGGTTGGCTTTATTGCACTATCAGGTGTAGCTGTATTGAATGGCTTAGTCCTTGTATCTGCGATTCAGCGCTTAACAAGCCAAGGAGAAGAGCTTGTTGAAGCAGTAAAGCATGGTGCACTAGAACGACTTAGACCTGTACTCATCACAGCATTGGTTGCCTCTTTAGGTTTCATTCCAATGGCATTTAATGTCGGGATTGGTTCTGAAGTACAACGACCTATTGCAACCGTGGTGATTGGTGGAATCATTTCCTCTACGTTGCTGACTTTGATTATCTTGCCGACACTTTATATTTGGTTTAACCAAAAACGTCGAAAGAAATCAGAAGATTTTGCTGAACAGCAAGAAGCCTAGAAGAACTTTTGATGACTAGCATGATGCGAGATAAAAAGTTTAAATTTTTGAGGGTGTGGCTAGCCTGCATCATCAGTCTTGCACTATGCCTGCATTTTAATGAGCATGTGACTGAAATAAGTCTTCAAGAGCATGACTATGTGGATGCAATTCACTCTCACCATCATGAAGTAAATCAGCAGTATTCACATAGTCATCAAGATAATCTTTATGAACATTTTGTTGGCTATGAAGCTATCAAAGCAATTGCAGTCATTTTACTTCTGTTAAGTATTCGGATTTTTGACCGAACTAAAAATTATATTTTTTTAATGGCAAGCCGTATTTTCAAACCACCAAAAACTTCAATGAGTTCTCAATTCATTATTTATTTTGGAGTTTGATTTATATGCAAATTATTGATTCACATTTTGTGAAGTTAAAAAACTACTTAAAGCTCTTTATTGCTCTAAGTATATTACTTGTTAGTCCTGCACTTTTTGCACATGGCGTAGCAGAAGGTGATAAGGGCTATATTCAAGAAATTTATGGTGTCCATGTGATTCCATTCATTTATTTGGGGGCCAAACACATGGTCACTGGATATGACCATTTATTATTTCTCGTTGGTATTATTTTCTTCTTATACCGTATGAAAGATATTGGTTTATATGTCAGCTTATTTGCCATTGGTCATTCAATTACCATGCTCATAGGTGTGTATTACAACATTTCAATGAATGCCTACATTATTGATGCAATCATTGGTTTTTCTATTGTTTATAAAGCTTTAGATAATTTAGGTGCTTATCAACGTTGGTTCGGTTTTCAGCCCAATACAAAAATTGCCACACTGATTTTTGGTTTGATTCATGGTTTTGGTTTAGCTGTGAAAATTCAAGAATATGAAGTGCCAGATGATGGTCTGCTTGCGAATTTGATCTCATTCAACATTGGTGTCGAATTAGGGCAATTCATGGCATTAGCTATCATTTTATTGCTGATGACGATGTGGAGAAAAACGCCTTATTTCTTCAAAACAGCATATCAAAGTAATGTCTTTTTAATGTTCTTTGGTTTTTTACTTGTTGGCTATCAACTTACCAGCTTCATTATTCAATAAGGATCTAAATTATGTATAACGCTGAAATTCCAAAAGATGTTGAACTACCATCTTCAAAAAAACTACTTAAATCAACGGCTATTGCAGCTGTAAGTGCTATCGTTGTTTTAGTGACCTGTGTGATGCCTGCTGAGTATGCGATTGACCCTACAGGGATTGGTAAAGTACTTGGATTAAGCAAAATGGGTGAGATCAAACAATCCTTAGCGGAAGAATCAGAAAATGGGATAGGAGAAGCTCAAGTGGCTTCAATTCCAAATCAAGTTAAACAGGAAACTGAAAATTTAAGTAGTGCATTACCATTGGGTTCATCTTCAAAAATGCCGATGCCTCCAATTGCCAAAGAAACAATTTCACTTGAGTTAAAACCAAATCAGGCAACGGAAGTGAAGCTAAGTATGCCTAAAGATGCGAGTGTAGCCTTTGATTGGAAGTCTTCAGGTGGTGGCTTAAACTACGACACACATGGTGATGCTGTAAATGCACCAAAAGGTTTCTATCATGGCTATGGTAAAGGGAAAAATGAAACCGCTCAACAGGGAACATTAACTGCTGCATTCGATGGTAAGCATGGCTGGTTCTGGCGCAATCGTACTGAAAATACAATCACTGTGACTCTAAATGTAGAAGGTCAATTTAGTGAAATGAAAAAAGTCTTTTAATTTTTAAAATTCCAGATGAGGTTTAGACCTCATTTGGAACCTGTTCTGCATAACAATTAGGTTCTAAATAAAGGAGTCCCTAAAATGCTAGAAGTATTAAAAAACACAACATATAGGCATTTGTTCTTAGCTCAAGTCATTGCTTTGATTGGTACGGGACTCATTACGATTGCGTTAGCTTTGCAGGCATATGATATTGCCAAGGGTGAAGCAGCTCAGGTACTTGGGATAGCGCTGGCAATCAAAATGATTGCATATATTGGTGTTGCACCTATTGCTTCAGCATTTGCGGAACGACTACCACGTAAAAAAGTTTTAGTAGTTTTAGATATCATTCGTGCTTTAACAGCATTATGTCTGCCTTTTGTCACTCAGATTTGGCAAATTTATGTCTTAATTTTTATTTTACAATCTGCATCTGCTGCCTTTACACCAACATTTCAAGCCATGATTCCTGACGTATTGCCTGAAGAAAAAGAATATACAAATGCGTTGTCACTTTCACGTTTAGCCTATGATTTAGAAAATATCATTAGCCCAATGTTGGCTGGATTTCTTCTGACCTATATTAGCTATCACAATTTGTTTTTAGGAACAGTAATTGGATTTATTGGCTCAGCTCTATTTGTTGTCAGTGCAAAACTACCTATTGCTAAAGTACCTGAGTTTAAAGGTATCTACAGCCGTATAAAGCAAGGGACAAAAATTTATTTTAATACACCGCGTCTAAAAGCACTTTTGGCACTAAATCTGGCAATTGCATCAGCCAGTGCAGTCGTTATCGTAAATACAGTCGTTCTTGTTCAAACGACCTTTGGCTTGACGGAAAAAGCGACGACATGGGCATTTGGTTTATTTGGTTTGGGTTCAATGTTGGCAGCCTTCATATTGCCTATAGTCTTAGAAAAGTTAAATGATCGCTCTGTCATGTTAACTGGTACGGCAATTTTGGTAGCTGGCCTGTTCTGCGGATATTTAATATCTTCTTATAGAGGGCTTTTAGTTTTGTGGTTTATTTTAGGGACAGGATATTCTGTATCACAAACGCCTACAGGTCGTTTAATTCGTAAATCTGCATCGAGTGAAAATAGGACTTCATTGTTCGCTGCCCAATTTGCATTTTCTCATGCTTGTTGGCTGATTACTTATCCATTGGTAGGATGGTTAAGTACTAATGTGGGAACATTATTTACTTTTGTCCCTATGGCAATCATAGCTTTAATCGCAATGTCTTTTGCTTTTTTCATTTGGCCAAAACAGGATGACTTGATTTTAGTTCATTCACATGATGATTTACCTGCGGATCATGAGCACTTAGTGAATCACAAGCATGGTAAAAGGCATGAACATGAATATGTGATTGATGAATATCATCAGAAATGGCCTAAATAGATGATTGCTTATCTATTCTTGTTTTTGAGTGCCTTTGGAGCGGCTACGCTACTTCCTTTACAGTCTGAATCTGTTCTAGCAGGATTATTGGTACTCGGTGAATATTCTATTGTTTTACTCATCCTAGTAGCTACAGTGGGAAATGTCCTTGGTTCTTGTCTAAATTGGTGGTTTGGTATGAAACTGGAACTTTTAAAGAATAAAAAGTGGTTTCCTATTTCAGAAAGCAAATTACTACGAGCCCAAAATTTATATATGCAATACGGATCAGCAATATTATTTCTAAGTTGGGTTCCGATCATTGGCGATCCTATTACCTTAGTCAGTGGTGTATTAAAAGAGAAGTTCATTAAATTTTTATCAATTGTTATTTGTGCAAAATTATTAAGATATATTTTTATTTATTTGCTTTATCTTGGTATTTTTTAAGTAAATTTTGAACATTTTGTTTAAATAATGTACAGTTTAACTTCTTTATATCTTGAATATTAATTTAAAGAGGATGTTATGAGCAAAATTTTATTTTTTTCTTTATTGATACTTACAGTGACAAATGTAAATGCCCATTCAGGCGGTACAAATTCACAGGGTTGCCATACCAATAGCAAAACAGGTGATCATCACTGTCATTAACAAAGAGTGAGTTGAGCACAGTTTTTAAGTGATATAACAAACTGTGCTCTTTTTTATGTATAACGTTTAATTAGGGCTAAGAAGTCATTCAAATCTTCTTCATTTATTTTTTCTAAATCACTAAGTACATGCTCTCTAAGATGAAGCTCAATTAGTTCATTCATTAAACCTGTTATTGCTCCTTTTACGGCGGCAATTTGTTGTAGAACTTCGATACAAGAAATATTTTCAGATAATAAGTTCTGCTCTATGGCATTGGTTTGACCTTGTATCCGTTTTATACGGTTCATGATTTTTTTGTTTTGATTTAAGTGAGACATAGCTTTTACTCATAAAAAATATATACTGTGGGGGAGTATCTATTGTGGCACATTCAAATGCAATATTTAAGTAATGTAAAAAGTAACCATACCCATCAATTTGATGAGGGGAATCCTTTAGCACAAAAGAAAATTTTGATAGCAACCATTTTAACTGGCGTGATGATGGTCTTTGAAATTTTTGGGGGATGGTTTTTTAATTCAATGGCTTTGTTAGCAGATGGGTGGCATATGAGTTCACATATGCTGGCGTTAGGCTTAGCATATTTTGCGTATAGAATGGCTCGGAAATATTCACAAGATCAGCGTTTTTGCTTTGGCACTTGGAAAATTGAAATTTTAGCCGGTTACTCAAGCGCTATTCTATTGATGGTCGTTGCTGTATTTATGGGGATTCAGTCTGTTGAGCGTTTAATGAATCCAGTTAATATTCACTACAATGAAGCAATTTCAATTGCTGTAATTGGATTGATTGTAAATTTCGTATGTGCATGGTTGCTGCATGACAGTAGTCATCACCATCATCACGGTCATAAGCATGACCACCATCATCATGACCATGCTCACAATCATGATAATCATGACTTAAATCAAAAGGCTGCTTTTTTACATGTTGTGGCTGATGCAGTGACTTCTATATTGGCAATTATTGCATTGTTTGCCGGTAAGTTTTTTGGTTGGGACTTTCTGGATGCTGTATTGGGTATTGTAGGTGCCATCTTGGTCGCACACTGGTCTTGGGGATTAATTCGTGAAACAGGTAAAATCTTACTTGATGCTGAAATGGAACATCCTGTAGTTGGTGAAATTATTGAAGTCATTGAAGAATTAGATGCGCAGGCTGTTATTACTGATATTCATGTTTGGAAGGTAGGAAAAGGTAAATTTTCTTGTATTCTTTCATTAGATTCTGATAGCAATAAGCTGACAGCCGATAGTGTCAGAAAAGGGCTCTCTATACACGAAGAAATCGTTCATGTTTCCGTAGAGATAAATCGAATAACTCAGTTTCAAGTTGCTATATAACTTACTCAAATTAAGCAGGTCAAACAACCTGCTTAATTTTTATTACGAGAAACTTATTTATATGAATTGTTCAAAATTTATTTCAATACCTTATTACCTGAAAGCACTGTTAGCATCACATCTCGCAGCTTCATTAACGAGAGTCATAAAGCTAATTCAATCGAGGTTCTGTTTGGATGAACATGCAATGACTGGGCTGCGAATAAGAAAGTCGGTATTCTGTTCATCATTTTTAGATATTTTGTTTGAGGGAAGTTATTTCTACGCTAATTCAAATGGCTGATGTTCTAGAATATATAAAGAGAGAAGTAATAATTAGTTGAATTTTCCTTTATTTTACAATTAATTGTAAAAACAATAATAAGTGAGGAAATTATGGTTTTTTAGTCTAAAGAGTAAATGTTGTTATTGTAGTGCTAGTATCGATACAATTTTTATCATGTGATTTTACTATATGCAAAATCAGGTAGCCGAAAAGGCTGGTGTCCCCATATTAACGTTAGCTGCATTAGGTGTGGTTTTTGGAGATAT
>RRZT012022247.1_pt1 | contig 14386 bp, 17 predicted proteins | sample 2165551 | NCBI WGS metagenome assembly RRZT01 (sample SAMN10456910, study PRJNA506462) | wastewater metagenome | biome: wastewater; feature: sludge; material: wastewater sludge; isolation source: wastewater sludge with Escherichia coli K12::gfp cells carrying plasmid... | place: USA: Moscow, Idaho... | reverse complement strand
GCTTCTTGGTATTTATAATGATATTAATAGAATATTCTTAAATAATTAAAAAGGTTTTTCATGGATAAATTAATAGCAATAAGAAATCTAGATAACTTAATAACAAAAGTTGAAGCAGCAAGGCTTAGAGTGTCTGAACATCATATAGTTAAAATTGTAGGTATTTCAAAATATTCAACATCAAAAGATATTAGAACTTTATATGAAGTTGGTCAAAGAGCGTTTGGAGAAAATAAAGTTCAAGATTTAAAAGAAAAAAGTTTAGCTTTAAAAGAATTACCAATTGAATGGCATTTTGTGGGGACTCTACAAAAAAATAAAATAAATAATCTTATTGATTTAAATCCTACATTAATTCACTCTCTAGACTCTTTAGAATTAGCTATTGAACTAAATAAAAAACTTGAATCTAGAAATAAAAAATTATCTGCTCTACTTCAAATAAATTCAGCTTATGAGGATACAAAATCAGGTGTTTTACCAGAAGTTGCAATCGAAACATACAAAGATATACTTGAAAAATGTCCTTATATAAATTTAAAAGGTGTTATGAGTATTGGAGCTCATGTAGAAGATGAAAATACTATTAAAAAGTCATTTCAAACTACTAAAAAGATATTTGATGAATTAGTACCATTAGGTGCAAGGTATTGTTCTATGGGTATGAGCAGTGATTTTGAACTTGCAATTGAGTGTGGTTCAAACCTTATCAGAGTTGGATCAACACTTTTTAAAAATTAAGAGCAAATATTTACTTTTGCTCTTCTCTTATTTTTGTTATAGTTTTACCACCTATAGCGTAATTATCTGTATTAACCTCATCTATTATTACAACAGTTGAATTTTGACCTCTATTAAATATTTTTACAAAAGCATTTGTAAGCTCTTTTGCTAGTTCCTCTTTTTGTTCTTTTGTCGCTCCTCCATCTTCATGTGTCATTTTTACATTTATTAGTGGCATTATTTACTCCTTTTTTAAATTAAGTTATACTATCATTAAAAGCGATAATATGTCAAATATGAAATTGATATTAGTAATATAAGGAAAAGTGATATGGATTCAAATTTATTAAAAGTTTTTGTAGAAGTTGCAAATGAAAAAAGTATTTCTAAAGGTGCTCTAAATTTAGGATTTGCCCAATCTAATGTAACTTCAAGAATACAACAACTAGAAAAATCTCTAGGAGTTTCTCTTTTTCATAGAGTACCAAAAGGTGTTATATTAACTACTGAGGGTGAAAAATTATATTCATATGCAGTGGAAATTGTAAAAAAAATTGAACTTGCAAATTATGAAATGCAAAATATAAATCATCAAAAACATCTAATAATTGGTTCAACAGAATCAAATGCTAGCACTAGATTAATACCTTTTCTACTAAAACTTAATGACGATTTTCCAAATATGAATTTAGAATTAATTACAAATACAACAAAAGAAACAATTAAAAATGTTTTAAATTATAAAGTTGATATCGCTTTTATAAGTGGTGAACCAAAAAATGATGAGTTAATAATTTTAAATAAAATAGATGAAAATATTGTTTTAGTTGAACCAAAAAACAGACCAGCAACTAATACATTTTTATCTTTTAAAAATGGTTGTGCTTACAATGAATATGGTCAAAATTATTTAAAAAATATTTTAAATGAAGATTATAAACATTTAGAATTTGGTAATTACGAAACTATTTTAGGATGTATAAAAGCTGGTATGGGAAAAAGTATCTTACCTCTTAGCATAATAGAAAAGTTAAATTATAAGAATGATTTAAAACTTACAAAAATACCAAAAAGTATCATAAATATACCAACATACCTTGTTTGTAGAAAAGATTATATTCCTAGAATTAAAGACTATTTAGAAAACTTTAAATTCTAGAAAATTAAATTAGTTCAAAGCATTTTTAAATTTTTTTAATTCTTCTTCAATACTTGGAACCCTCATAAAATGTTCACCTATTAAGAAAGCATCTGCCCCAATTGAACTTAAATTTTTTATAACCTCAACATCACTAACACCAGATTCTGCGACAATTATTTTTCCATTTGGAATAAGAGGAATTAATTTTTCACACAAAGTCATATCCATTTCAAAAGTTTCAAGATTTCTATGGTTAATACCTATTATATCAGCTCCACTTTTTATCGCTTTTTCTAAGTCTTCTTTATCATGAATCTCAACCAAAACTTCTAATCCAAGAGTTCTTGCATAAGTATAAAGATCTTTTAGCTCTTTTGTACTAAGTGATTTAGCTATTAATAGTATAAAATCTGCCCCATAAACTAATGCTTCTAAAATTTGATATTTATCTAAAATAAAATCTTTTCTTAAAAGTGGAGTTGGCACATATCTTCTGATTTGTGTCAAATACTCCAAATTACCTTGAAAATAATGAGGCTCAGTTAAAACTGAAATTGCATTTGCTCCATTTTTACTATATTCACTTGCAATAAACAGTGGATCAAAATCTTCTTTAATAATACCTTTACTTGGACTTGCCTTTTTAACCTCAGCAATAATCCTAATTGGTTCATCTTTTGTACTTTTTAAGTATTTTTTTACATCTCTTGGCATATATGGATTTGAAGATAAGCTTCTTCCTAGCATATCAAAAGGAAGTTCAGCTTTTCTTCTTTCTAAATCTTCTCTTGTTCTTTCATTTATCTCATCTAATATCACTTACACTCCTTAATTTTTTCCCAATGAACTCTAATTTCTTCATCTTCAAGTCCAACTTCATCAACAATTTTTTTCATAAGTTCATAAGCTGTTTTACAATTTCTAAGCTTGTATTCTCCCCAAGCTAAAGTATCCAAATACGCTATATTTTCAGGATCCTGTTCTAAAGCTTTTTTTACTAAAACTAAACCTCTATTTACATCTAAATCAAAATCTATTAATAAATATGCCAAAAAATTTTGATAAATATGATTGTTTGATGTTTGTAAAACAACTTCTAATTTATCAATAACACTTGGAACTATCTCTTTTTTATTTGTTGCCATATCAAATTGAACAATAGCAAGCTCTGCTAAAACTTCTTTATTTCCACTTTTTTCATAAATATCTTTTAATAAATTCATAGCTTTTTCAGGATTATTTGTTGCTCTATAAGCTGAAACTAAAATTTCATCTTTTTCGTTATTAGCTTCCCAAAATTTTATTATGTTTTCTTTTTTTACATATTTCCAAAACAGTGTTTTTGTATTATTTAGTTGAAGCTGTGAATCATTGTTCTTATAGTAAAAAAACATCTCTTTTAAAAGATCTTCAATTTTATTTTCTTCTTTTAAAATTTCATAAAAAGATACTAATTGCAAAGATAAATTAAAATCATAATCATATTTCTTTAAATTATTCTCAAGTCTATTAACAGCATCATTTTTTCTATTTAATTGAAAAAATTCTAAATTAGAAATAGTTCTTAAAGTATTTGTATTAGGTGCTATAATAAAAGCTTTATAAAAATTATCATATGCTTTTTGATACTCTTTTTGTGTTAAATAGATTGTTGCTAAAACATCGTAATTCAACTCATTAGGATACAACTTAACTAACTTATCAGCATTTTTAACTGCATCATCTAACTTATCAAGTTTTAACTGTGCAAAACTATAAAGTCTTAATAATATTTCTTCTTCTTTTATGTTCGATTTTAAATATTTTTCTATTGCAGCTTCAACAAAAGGATAATCTTTTAGCTGTGTTGCAAGAGAAACTGAACTTACTAAATACTCATATTTGTTTGTATGTTCAAAAAGTTTAAAATAAACATCTCTTGCTTCATAATAGACTCTTTCATTTTCCATTTCTAAAGCATACATTATATAGAAATCTTCCAATTCAAATGGCTTAGTTTCTACTTTATCAAATACTCTATCATTTGTTTTAGTAGTTTCTAAATTTTTTGAAACACAAGCAGTAAAAAGTGCTGCTACTAAAAAACCAACAATTAAATTTTTTTTATTCCAGGGCATTCTTCATATACCTCATTTTCATTTGTTTTAAAATAATCCCAAAAAGGAAAAGTTCTACATTGAGTAGGTCTTGCTTCATAAATCATACATTCTTTCTTTTCTAAATTGAAAAAACAACAAGCAAAACTATCTTCACCTAATTTTATCTCTTTTATACTATATTTATACCCTACTTTAAAAAGAACTTTCTCTTTTAAATCTTCAGTACTAATATTTAAGTATTTTGCTAAAGTTTCTATCTCATTTTTATTTATCCAAATATAGCCACTTTCACCAATACAACAATTTCCAGCACAACTTTCACAAGCTTTTGAATTAAAAGCAAAATTGTAGCCGTCTTTTCTTATTAAATTACTCAAATTCAACCTTTATACTATGAGTTCCTGCTTCTTTATAAATATTTTGTACACTTTGTGTAAATTTTCCACTCTCATCAAATGCAATTAGAGGTTCAAATATTCTAACTAAAGATTTAGAATCTTTTTTAGCATGAATCATAACCAATGTCGCTTCTTTTGTACTTTTTGGATGCAAAAATTGAATAGATTCAAGATTAAATTTAAATTCATTTAAATATAAAATAATCTCTGATAATTGCTTACAATCATAGCAAAAAAAGAATTTCCCACCATTTTTTAAAATTTGAGAAGCTTTCTTTATAAAATCTTTTAAAGGCATAAAATCATTATATCTAGCAATTTTTATATTTTCATTTTCACTTTTTATAACATTTGAATGATAAAAAGGAGGATTTGAAACACAAAAATCAAATTTTTTATCAAAATCAAACTCTAAAAATGAGCCTTTGTGCATTTTTGAAACAATATTATTTGTAGATGCATTTTTTTGAGAAAAAAACTGAAAAATTTCTTGAAGTTCTACCTGATTTAAAGAAAGTTTGTTGAATTTCTTAGCTAGTAATAACCCTAAAATACCACTTCCACTTCCAATATCTAAAAGTTCGCCATTTATATTCTTATATTTTTCTAAATTTTTACAAATAAAATTAAACAAAAAATGTGTATCACTATTGTAACAATAACCATTCTGTGGCTGATATAGTACCAAAAAGCTTCCTTTTTTAAAATCTTTAGATTATATCAAAAATATTTATAGTTTTCTTTTAATAAAATAAGCAAAAATATTGTACTATTACTAGCATAAATTATAAAATTTATAAATTTTAATTATATATAATGAAGGAAAATTATGTCAAATATTGAGGCTCCTTTAAATACACCTGTATGGGTTGATGAGAGTAGATGTAAAGCTTGTGACAGATGTGTTTCTGTTTGTCCTGCTGGAGTATTGGGAATGAGACAAGATATTCACTCGACTTTAGGTTCTATGGCTACAGTTGTACATCCTGAAGCTTGTATTGGATGCAATGATTGTGAGTTATCATGTCCAGATTTTGCAATTTTTGTAGCAGATAAAAAAGAATTTAAGTTTGCAAAATTAAGTGATGATTCTAAACAAAGACAAGAAAGAATTATAAAAAATAGTTATAAAATTTTAGAAGAAGATAAAAAGGTTTAATTATGGCAAGAGAGTTAATATCAACAGGAAATGAATTAGCAGCTCTAGCAGCTGTTGATTCAAAATGTGAATTTTTTGGTGGGTACCCTATTACTCCATCAAGCGAAATAATGCATTCACTATCATCAAAACTTCCTGCAATTGGTGGAGTTTGTATTCAAATGGAAGATGAAATAGCTGGAATTTGTTCTGCACTTGGAGCAGCTATGAGTGGTAAAAGAGCTATGACAGCATCTTCTGGACCTGGAATTTCTTTAAAATCTGAAAACTTAGGTCTTGGATATATTGCTGAAGTTCCACTTGTTGTTGTAAATGTAATGAGAGGTGGACCTTCAACTGGACTTCCAACAAGAGTCGCTCAAGGAGATATCTTACAAGCAAAAAATCCAACACATGGTGATGTGAAATCTATTACATTAATGCCTGGAAATTTAACAGAGTGTTACACAGAAGTTGTACGTGCATTTAATCTAGCAGATAGATTTATGCAACCTGTTTTTGTACTACTTGATGAAACAATTGGTCATATGGCAGGTAAAGTTAATTTACCAGATTTAAATGAAGTTGAAGAAAATAGAGTTTATAGAAGAAAATTTGATGGTGATAAAAAAGATTATCTCCCTTATGGAGTTAAAGAGAATGAACCTGCTATCTTAAATCCTATGTTTGAAGGTTATAGATATCACTTTACAGGTCTTCATCATGGTCCAACAGGTCATCCAACTGAAGATGGTGTTGTTTGTGATGCTTTAATGAAAAGATTATTCAAAAAAGTAGAAGATTTTTCAAATGAATTAGAGTCAAACGAAGAATATATGTTAGATGATGCTGAAGTATTAATCATTGCGTATGGTTCTGTTTCTCTTGGGGCTAAAGAAGCTGTAAATCGTCTAAGAAAAGAAGGTATAAAAGCTGGTATGTTTAGACCAAAAACAATTTGGCCAAGCCCAGAAAAAAGATTAAATGAACTAGTAAATAAATTTGAAAAAGTTCTTGTAGCTGAGCTCAATATGGGACAATATACACAAGAAATACAAAGAGTTAGTGGAAGAAAAGATTTTGATACTCTTTTAAAAGCAAATGGAAGACCACTTTCTCCACTTGAAATAATAGAAAAAGTAAAAGGAATGTAATATGGCTTTTAACTATGATGAGTATTTAAGAACAGATAAAATGCCTACACTTTGGTGTTGGGGATGTGGTGATGGAGTTATATTAAAAGCTGTAATTAGAGCTATTGATAAGCTTGGATGGAATATGGATGATGTTTGTGTAGTTTCAGGAATTGGTTGTTCAGGAAGATTTAGTTCATATATAAATTGTAATACTGTACATACTACACATGGAAGAACTTTAGCATATGCAACAGGTATAAAACTTGCAAATCCAACAAAAAAAGTTATAGTTGTAGGTGGAGATGGTGATGGTCTTGCTATTGGAGGAAATCATACAATTCATGCAGCTAGAAGAAATATTGATTTAACATATATTTTAATTAATAACTTTATTTATGGACTTACAAACTCTCAAACAAGTCCCACAACTCCAAAAGGTATGTGGACTGCTACAATGGAGAGAGGAAATATTGATCCAACATTTGATTCTTGTAAATTAGTTGAAGCAGCAGGTGCTAGTTTTGTTTCAAGAGAAACTATGATAGATCCAAAAAAATTAGAAAGAACTTTAGTAAAAGCTCTTGAACACAAAGGTTTTTCATATGTTGAAGTATTCTCAAATTGCCATGTAAATTTAGGAAGAAAAAATAAAATGGCAAGTGCAACTGCAAACTTAGAATGGATAGATGAAATAAGTATTGCAAAAACTAAATTTGAAATGCTTGAAGATGACCAAAAAGTAGGAAAATATCCAACTGGGATTTTAAAACAAGATGAAAATGCACTTGAATACTGTGAAGCTTATGAAAAAGTAAAAGAAGCTCACAAAAACAAAACTATGGTAGAGCTGTAAGGAAATAATATGTCAAGTAATAGAACTTTAATGAGATTTACAGGAGTTGGTGGACAAGGAGTTCTTCTTGCAGGAGAAATTTTTGCTGCTGCAAAAATAAATAACGGTGGCTATGGTTTAAAAACAGCAACATATACTTCTCAAGTAAGAGGTGGACCAACTGTTGTTGATATAACACTTCAAGATGAAGAGATAATCTATCCTTATGCAAATGATGGGGAAATAGATTTTATGCTATCAGTTGCACAAATATCTTTTGATTTATTCAAAAATGGTGTAAAAGATGGTGCAACAATTATAATTGAACCAAACTTAGTAAGACCAAGCGAAGAAGATAAAAAGAGATGGAATATTATTGAAATTCCTATTATTACAATTGCAAAAGAAGAAGTTGGAAATGTAATTACTCAATCAATTTTAGCTTTGGCAATTGCAAACTATTTTACAGGTGAAACTATTCCAAAAGAAGTTTTAAGAACTACGATGCTTTCAAAAATTCCTGCAAAACTTCATGATATGAACAATAAAGCCTATGATTTAGGTTATAAATATGCCAAAGAGGCTGATAACAGATAAGTTAAAATTAGGGTAAAAAACCCTAATTTTATATAGCATTTTTTAAAATTTCTTCTAAATTTTCTTTTGAATACTCTTCTTGAAAACTTAAGTTTTCTACTATGTCTTTAAAATTTTCAACCCCTAAAGAGAATTGTTTAAGTTTTGTTGGTGTTCCTATTTTATTAAACCAATTTTCTAAAGCTTCTATTCCTTCTAATGCACTATTTTTACCAAAAAGCTCTTTTGCAAATCTTATAAATTGAGCCTCATTTTTCTTATAATACCACTTCATCCAAGCTGGCATTACAACCGATAGCCCTGCTCCATGAGGTACATTATATAATGCAGATAAAGAATGTTCTATCATATGGTTAGGAAATGAAACCCCTGAAGTTCCAACCGTTGTAGTTCCATTTAAAGCATTTGTTGCAGCCCATGCAAATTCGCCTCTTGCACTATAATCTTCTAGATTTTTTAATAAAATTTCTGTAGTTTCCATAACAGTTTTTATAATATTTTCTACTTGTCTACTCATATAAGTTGGTTGTATTTTTGCTGTAAAATATCCTTCAATACAGTGAGCAATAATATCAGCAGCAGAATATACTAAATAATCCTTTGAGACACTTTTTTGAAGCTCAGGATTTATAATCGATACTTTTGGATAAACATGAGGTGACCAAATAGAATCTTTGTGTTTTATTTTTTCATTTGTTATAACAGCATAACCATTCATTTCACTTCCAGTAGCTGCTAAAGTTATAATATCAAATATAGGTAAAGCTTTTTCTATTGCTTTCTTTCCACCAAAAAAATCCCAAACATCCCCATCATATAAAGTTCCAACAGCTATTGTTTTAGAACTATCTAATACAGAACCTCCACCAACACTTAAAATAGCCTCTACATTCTCTTTTTTTGCAATTTTTATAGCCTCTTGAACTGTACTTAAAATAGGATTACTAATCACTCCTCCAAATGCTATATATTCAATATTATTTTCATTTAGACTATTTGTAACAACATCAAAAAGCCCATTACTTTTTATTCTTTCACTTCCATAAACTAATAAAACTTTTTTAAGTCCTGAATCTTTTATAAACTTTCCTATTTTTTTCTCTTTTTCTTTTCCAAACTCTATTTTTGTTGGATTATAATAAATAAAATTTTCCATAATTTACTCCAATATTTTCTTTAATTTTATCTAGATTATTCTTTAATTAATAATATAAATAATCTTGTATAATAAAGCTTTAAAAGAGGAAATATTATGAAATACAATTTTGACAAAATTATAAATAGAAAAAATACAAATTGTTATAAATGGGATACAACTAAAGAAGATGTGCTTCCAATGTGGGTTGCTGATATGGATTTTGAAGTTGCACCAAAAATCATTGATAGTATTATAAAAAAAGCTCAACATGGAGTTTTTGGTTATACAATGATTCCAAAAGAGTATTATGAAGCAGAAATATATTGGTGGAAAAAGAAATATAACTTTGAGATAAAAAAGGAGTGGATTGAGCCAACAACTGGAGTAATTCCTAGTTTAAGCTCAATCATTCAAACATTTTGTGAATCTGGAGATAAAATTTTAATCCAATCTCCTGTTTATCACTATTTTAATATTTCTATAGAAAATAATAACTGTGAAGTTTTAAATAACAATTTAATCTATGAAAATAATAATTATAAAATAGATTTTGAAGATTTTGAAAATAAAATAAGAAATAACAAAGTTAAACTATTTATTTTATCAAATCCACATAATCCAGTTGGAAGAGTTTGGAATAAAAATGAATTAAAAAAAATGGGAGAACTTTGTTTAAAATATAATGTGCTTGTAATAAGTGATGAGATTCATAGAGATTTAGTTTATAAGAATTACTGTTATACTCCTTTTGCTTCAATCTCTGAAGAATTTTTACAAAATTCTATAACTTGCACATCAGCTAGTAAAACTTTTAATATTGCAGGTCTAAAAGCTTCAAATATAATAGTTGCAAATAAAAATTTAAGAGTAAAGTTAAATAAAGTTTTAAATAGAAATGAAATAAAAAGTCTTAATATATTTGGAATAGATTCTCTAACTACTGCTTATCTTCACTGCGAAGATTGGCTAGATGAATTGTTAATCTATCTTGAAAAAAATAAAGATTATTTAATTGATTATATAAAAAAAGAAATTCCAGAACTTGAAGTAGTAAAACCTGAAGCTACTTATCTTTTATGGATTGATATTTCAAAATTAAATATTAGCTCTACAAAACTAGCAAACAAATTAGAAAATATAGGAAAAATAAGAATAATTTCTGGCGGAACATTTGGAAAAAATGGAGATAATTTTATAAGAATAAATATAGCTTGTCCACTTAAAACTTTAAAAGATGGTTTAAATAGATTAAAAAATGGAATTAATCAAATTAAAACTTTAGAAAACTAAAGTTTTAACTTATTTCATTTATATCTTTTAATACATACTCTTTATTGTTATTTATACAAAAATCTGTAAATATTTGGAAATATTTATCTATTTCTTCTTTATTGTATCCATTTAAAGATATTACGACTTTTCTATCATTTCCAATAATTTTTGGTAATGATGAAAAGTTAATATTCTCAGGTAACTTTTTCATACTATCAATTAAATCATTTTCACTACAATTTATAGTTATTGTTTTTGTATATTTTTGTTCTTTAGATTTTGGATATAACTTATCTAATGCTTCAATAACCATACTTTGACTCATAGATGGAAATCCTGGAGTAAAAAAATATCTATCTTCTAAATAAAACCCTGATACATCATTTATTACATTTTTTAGAAGTTTCGCGTTTATTGGTAAATAAGCCATATTTATTCTGTGAGGATAAGCATCTTCTTTAAATCTATTTATAATTTTTTGTTTTGCTTCTTCATGAAATTCTAAATTACCATTTGTAAAAGCTTTTGCAGCTACTTCTCTTGTAAAATCATCTGGCGTAGCACCTATACCACCAAAACAAAACATAACAGAATTCTTATCTGATTTTATTAAATTAAAAATATTTAACATAAGTTCTGGATCATCTTCAATCACAAATGAAGCTTTATGCTCCCAACCGCGTTTTAAAAGTTGTTGATTTATAAATGAAAAATGTGCATCTTTTCGACGATCATTCAAAAGTTCAGTTCCGATTATTACACTATAAAAATTTATTTTATTCATACTGAAAAAACTCTTTAATTAAATTCTTGATTGAATATATTCATCCATTTCATTCACAATTTCTTCTATCATTCTTTCACCATTAATTTTCTTAAGAAGATTTTTTGATTCATAAAATCTTTGAATATCAGCTAATGGCTCAATATAAACTTTCATTCTATTATTAAACACTTCAACCTTATCATCAGCCCCTCTTGAACGCCCTATAACTCTATTTTTTGCAACTTCTTCACTTACAACAACTTCTATACAATTTACCAATTCAACTTCATTTTCTTTTTCTAAATATTTATCAAGCTCTTCCATTTGTTCAATACTTCGTGGATAACCATCTATAACTATAACATCTGTTGGAGCATTTTTTATAGCAGTAAGAATTGTTTCAATTGCAATAGCAATAGGAACTATATTTCCAGCTTTAATATATTTATCAATTATCTGTCCTCTTTGACTTCCACTAGCAACTTCAGCTCTAAACATATCCCCAGTAGAATAGTGAGTAATATTTTCATGTTTTTTTGCTATAAGCTCAGCATCTGTAGTTTTTCCACTACCAGGAGCTCCGATAATTAAAAATAGTTTTTTCATGTATTTCCTTTTATTTTTCGAGGATTTATTGTATCAAAAATCATTTAAATTCTTTATCTACTTTAATTATCTTATCTACTATTAAATGCTTTTTATATACAATACACCAAAAAAGTGTAAGGACAGAATATGAATTTAATGCTATTTGGAGCACCAGGTGCAGGTAAGGGAACACAAGCTAAGTTCTTAATTGAGAAGTATAATATCCCTCAAATATCAACTGGAGATATATTAAGAGCAGCAATTGCTGACAAAACTGACATGGGTATGGAAGCAAAAAAATTTATGGATGAAGGAAAACTTGTTCCAGATTCTACTATTATTGGTATTATTAAAGATAGATTAGCGGAATCAGATTGTAAAAATGGTTTCATTTTAGATGGTTTTCCAAGAACATTAGCTCAAGCAGAAGCTTTAAATGAATTAATGGAAAGTATGAAAATATCTTTAGATAAAGTTATATCTTTAAACGTTCCAGATGAATTAATTGTGGGAAGAATTACAGGAAGAAGAGTTTGTTCAAAATGTGGAGCATCTTTCCATGTAGAATTTAATCCTTCAAAAGAAGAAAATATTTGTGACTACTGCGGTAGCGAATTAATCATTAGAAAAGATGACAATGCTGAAACTGTAAAAAGTAGACTTGAGGCATACCACTCACAAACTGCACCACTAATTGATTTTTATACAAAAATGGGCTTATTTATCGAACTTGATGGTATAAAAGATGTATCTGATGTAACAAAAGATATGATAAACGCACTTTCTTAAAAAACTTATAAGAGCTAGTGAAAATTTACTAGCTCTTTATCTTGTTATACTATTAGCAAGGTTAATTAAATTAGTTTCCCAATCTTCATTAAAGATATCATTCTCAATAGGTTTCGCTTTTAAATTTTTAGCTAAAGTATTTGCCAACTTTTCATCTTTTGAATAACAATACAAAAGTTTATTTATATCTTTATCTTCATAAGTTTTACTTAAATCTTTTAATTCGTTTGTACTAAAAGCTTTTTTATCTTTCTTAATAACTTCTAACCTAAATCTATTTGCAAAATAATCCCAATAATTTTCAATTGCATAAAAACTATTAACCTTGCTTTTGTTTAAATTTTGTAAAATTGTTAGAAAAGTTTTATCAATTTCATTTAAAAGTTCTTGATAATTTTTTTTATAGAAATCTTTATTTCTTTTATCAACTTCAATTAATGATTCAAAAATATTTTTAGCTATATCTCTTGTGGCGAAAGGATCTGTCCAAATATAAGGATTTAAATCTATTTTTTGAATATTTTTAGATAAATCAATAATAGATATAGCACTATTTTTCTCTTTTAGAATTTTTGCATAATCTCTTTCAATATTCAAACCAAAATGAAAAAATAATTTTGAACTTGAAAGTTTATTCAATGCAGATTTAGGAATCTCTATATAATTATCAGAGTATCGGTGAGTTATTTCATATACTTCTACCTCATTTTTCCCAATTTTTTTAACAAATTGAGTCTCCAGAGGGAAGTATGTAGTTACTTGAATTTTAGCAAATAAAAAAATAGGAAAAGCTAATATTAGTAATAATTTCTTAACCATATTCTTTTAATTCTTATCTATTTTTATTAGATTTCTGCTTGTTTTCTTACTCTAATATGTAACTCTTTTAATTGAGCTTCATCTACACTTGAAGGTGCTTGAGTTAATAAACATTGTGCTTTTTGAGTTTTTGGGAATGCTATAACATCTCTTATAGAATCTGTTCCAGCTAAAAGCATTATCATTCTATCAAGACCCAATGCAAATCCACCATGACTTGGTGCTCCATATTGTAATGCATCAAGTAAGAATCCAAACTTCTCTTTTGCTTCTTCTTGGCCAATTCCCATAAGTTCAAATACTTTACTTTGAATCTCTTCTTTATGAATTCTTATACTTCCTCCACCAAGCTCAGTACCATTTAAAACAATATCATAAGCAATTGATTCAATTTCTTCTAAATCTTCTTTATTTAAGTCTTTTGGCATTGTAAATGGATGGTGTAAAGCTTTCGTTCTTCCATCTTCAACTTCAAACATAGGGAAATCTACAACCCATAAAAATTCATATTTATCAACTGGAACAATATTCATTTCATTAGCTAAGAATAATCTAAATCTTCCCATATAATCCCAAACTGTTTTTTTATCTCCTGCTCCGAAGAATACAACATCACCAACTTCAAGTTCAGTAACTTTTACAATCTCTTCTAAATTAGCTTCTGAAAAAAATTTAGTTAATGGACCTTTTAATCCATCTTCTTTCATTTGGAAATATCCAAGACCTTTTGCACCAAATTTTCTTACATAATCTTCAAAACTTTTCATTTGTCTTTTAGAAAAAACATTATCTCCATTTGGACATCTTAAAGCTTTAATTCTATTATTTTTTTTATCTTTTGCAATATCAGTAAAAATTTCATTTGTTGTTTTTTCAAAAATATCAACAACATCAATCAATGGCATACCAAATCTTAAATCTGGTTTATCACTACCATACTTCTCCATAGC
>RRZT011496388.1_pt1 | contig 14389 bp, 14 predicted proteins | sample 2165551 | NCBI WGS metagenome assembly RRZT01 (sample SAMN10456910, study PRJNA506462) | wastewater metagenome | biome: wastewater; feature: sludge; material: wastewater sludge; isolation source: wastewater sludge with Escherichia coli K12::gfp cells carrying plasmid... | place: USA: Moscow, Idaho... | reverse complement strand
TTGCTTACACCATGATATTCTGCTATTTTTCCTATACTTAATATTCTCATTTTTTATATCCTATTTTCAATAGGATATAAAATCAATGAATAGATTTAAATAGAATTTATGTTAACTATGTTTAGCCCGATTTCATTTAATAAATTCATTTTTAATCCATATTAAAAAAATATCATTAATAATTTTATTCATAATTATATCAGAATTATAAATATTAAAGAATAATAATAAACTATTAAATTATATTTTTTTCAGTTTTATTTTTTAAAGCAATTAAACTTTCATTAGTGTCAAAATGTCTCATATTTAATCCATATATTATTATTATATAATATATCAAACAACTTTCAATTTATTCAAAAATTTAGTACATTGTTATTATAACATAGATAACAAATTAAAATGGAAGACAATCAAACATTAAAAAATAAAATAGATATAATTCTAAAAGAAAATAATAATTTAGATGAAATTCATAATATTGTTAAAAATCTTGATGATAAATTTGTTGAAAATGTTGATGATATTAAAAAATTTTATTTATTTGAAGTTGATGGTGAAACTAATTCTTTGAATGGTTTTTATTACCATATATTTGATTATTCTATTATAAATGCTCCATTTAATATTACTAAAAATGACATTAACAAAATATTAAATGATTATAAACATTTTAAATTATTTGATGAATTAGATACATTTGAAACTATTAGAATAATGACAGAATTAATTGATGATGAATTTTTAATTGAACAATTTAATAAGAATCAACAAAATTTATTGAAAAAAAGTCATAATTCAATGAACATATTTTTTTATGATTTATTATCATTAAATAATTGGCATATACCTATCAATATTATTCAATTTTACTTAAAAAACAAAGAACATTTTAAGCAAGTTGATTATTTTGGAAATAACTTATTACATCATTTTTTCAAAAATATATCATATAATTTCAGCTATAAAAGCAGTGTTGATGGTAAATTTGTTTATGATAAAATAAATTTAAAAATTATGGAAAAAACTATTAATGATATTTTTATTCATGACTATGAATCTTTGTTATTGAAAAACAAATTTTATAAAACCCCATTTGACTTAATGGTTGAAAATAATGAAAATAATAATAATGAAGAAGCATTATATGTTATATCTAAATTTGTAGATAATGGTTTTTAAATGTGCTATAATGATTGTGTTTGTGATTAATACATTGAGTGATAAATATGGCAAAATTGTTTTTTAATTATTCTTCTATGAATGCTGGCAAATCAACTGTTTTGCTTCAAACAGCACACAACTATTCAGAGCAAGGTTTTTCTACATTGCTTTTAAATTACCACTCAGATAAAAGAGATGGTCAAGATGGTATTTTAACTCCAAAAAATGAAGATTTAATTTATGGTGATAAAACAACCTATATTTCTTCACGCATAGGTTTATCAAAACAAGCTCATTCTTTTGACAATACAACTGATATTTTAAGTGTTTATAATGAATTTAAAGCAAAAAATAAAAATATTGGTGCTATTTTAGTTGATGAAGCACAATTTTTAACAGAAAAACAAGTTAAAGATTTAAGTGATATTGTTGATTTTGAAGATACACCTGTTTTATGTTATGGAATTAGAATTAATTTTCTTGGTCAACCATTTATAGGTTCTATGTGGTTAATGACTTGGGCTGATGAAATTAATGAAATAAAAACTGTTGATGATACAGGTAAAAAAGCAACCTTTGTTTCTCGTTTTGATGAAAATGGTAATGTTGAAAACATTAATAACCATTCAGATATTGTTAAAATTGGTGGCAATTCTATTTATAAAAGTGTTTCAAGAAAACAATGGAAAGAAATGGTTAAAGAGTATTAACCATTACATTAAATTTAATATTCAAAAAACACTTGTATCACTTATAAGTGTTTTTTTTGTTTTTCACATTTTCTTCTATATTTTTATTAAAAACTTTATCTAATGATTGAGTAATTTTTATTTCATTTTCATTCAATTTTAATTTGAAATCATTAAAATGTTTTTTAATTTTCATCAAACTTATTTCTGTATTATTTATTCTTATTATATTTTGTGCTTGTTCAACATCATGTTTTGTAACTTTAATATTTTTTGATTTTAAATAATCTTTGAATTCACTTATAAATAATTTATTGTCAATAATATATTGGCTTAAATCTTCACTTTTACTTATTGAAATAAAATCATAAATAGGCTTTATATAAACAGAATTAATTAATTGTTTGTAATTATTTAAATAAATAACATTATTTTTAACATCATTACTTCTCATTTGTTTTAATGTAAAACCATTTTCTGAGTATAGGTCAAAGTGTCCATCCAATAAATTATCAATATTTTCCATTTCTACTAAAATATCTTTTTTTAATTTATTATTGTTCTCTTTTTCATAATATAATTCTATTTTATTAAAAATATTTCTAATAAATGACATTGAAATGTTATTTGTTATAGCAATATCATATATTTCAAATATATTGTTTGCTTTTTTATCTTTAAACTTAAATTTATGTTTTAATATGTTTTGAATACTATTTTCATTATTTAAACTAATATCATTTTTTTCTATTAAATAATCATCTTTTAAAAGTAAATTTAAATCCAGATTCTTTTTAATTTCAAAAGCAAAATTTTCTTGTTTATTAATGATTTCTTTAAACATTAAATAGTCATTTTTCTTAATAACTGACATTCTTAATATATCTAAATATATTGAAATCTCTGTAGCAATAATATTTTTAAAACTCTCAGATAACATTGTACTTTTACTTGTTTTCAACACTACAAATTCTTCAAATTCACCATTTTTAACAGCTTTCTTTGTATTATGATATGTATTTGAAAAACTCCAATTTATAGGTTTTATTTTATATTTTTTTTGTATTTCACCTTTATCAAAAACAACAACAATATCACCATTCCAATTTTTAACAAAATTTGAATCTCTACTTAAACATAATCCATTTACACATTTTCCATATTTTTCCTTATCAGAAAAAGAACTATATAAAAAGTGTGTCGATAACTTTTTCCATCCGCCATTTTCAATAATATCTAATAAATGTTCACTTTTCATACTATGATATAGTTGTGTTTTAGTCATTTTTATAATTTTAGTTTTATTTAAATATTATAATCAAAAAAAACAATTAATTAAAATAGATTAATTAATTGTTTTTATCATATTAGAATGAAAATTTGCTTTTTTATTCTAATTAAATAAATTTGTTAGAAATTTAATTGTACATGTTATTGAAAATACCATTGTCATATATATAACTGTAAATAAAATCAAAATTTTTGATAATTCAATGCAACTTTTTATAAATCTATTATTCTTCATTTTTTTTCTCTTTATCATTATCTGTTACAACATATTTAATAGTTTTATATGTTGCTTTTGTTACTACTTTTGTTGTTCCAACTGCTAATTTTACTGGTGCTGTTATAATTGAAGTTACACAACCAGTTAAAGTTATAAGTGCTAAAAACATAACTAATATTTTAAATTTATTTTTCATTTTAACTTTCTTTTAGATTTTTATTTTTTTTAATTTATCTTTATTAACATCAATTTTTAAAACTTCATTTTTTATTTTATTAAATCTTTCAACTAATTCAAGATATAATTCATTGTTATTACCTTTATTTAAACAAAAATCATTTAAATAGTTATTAATTGTTGGAAAGTAAATGAGATTATTTTTAAATAATTTATTGATTTTTCTTTTATCATCTATATTAACATGAAATAAACCATTTATTAATTTTAATAGAATAATTTGTTCTAATGTTATTTCAGGATTATTATTGTTATTAAGATTAATAGTATCAGATGTATCTAAAATTTTATTGTTAAAATAATTTTTATTTTTATTTTGAGAATAAACATCATTAATTTCTGTTGAATAATTTTCAAATAAATCTATTCCATTTTCTATTAATAAAATTGGTATGTTTATATCAAAATTTTTACTATTAAGTATTACATCTAGAAAAAAATATTTTGATAAATAACCTTCTGGATTTATATTTAATAAAAAGCTCATTAATTTATTATCAAGTCTACCATAATTCATATTTGATAACATTTTATTATTATCACTTATGTTAGTAGCACCATTAAATACATATTCTAACATATATTTTTGATTAACAAATGGATTTTTTTTAAAAAAAACAACTGCCTTTTCTACTTCATTATTTTTTATTAATCTACTTATATGAATTAAAACTTCTTTTAAACTCATATTTTTTTCATTAACATCCATTTTTTATCTTTCTTTTAAATATTATATTAAAAAATCAAATTAATGGTATCTTTTTTGATTTGGTGCTTTTTACAAGATTTTGTTTATGAAATAACACCTCATCTAACAATCTTTTAATTATTTCAGTGTACTCATTTTTTGTTGAAGAAAAAAGTATAAAGTCATTTAAATTAGATGTAATCTTTTCCAAATATTCATATGTAAAAGTTTTTTCTGTTTTTTTGTTTTTAATTTTATAACAATCAATATCAAATTTAATTAATTTTAAAAGTGATTGATATAGTTGGTTCTCTTTTATAACATTAGCATTTATATTGTTATTATTTTCATAATCATCTAACACAAATGAAATATTATCATTAAAAAATAATTTTATTTTCTCTTCTTTTGAAAAATTTTCAGTTTGCATTGTTTTATAAAAAATAACATTATATGCTTCCTTGTATGATTCAAAACCTTTTTTATTCAAAGTTATTAGTAAATTTTTCTCTTTTGAGATAATATTTTCAATTGAATATGTATCAATTGGTAATAATTTCTCTTTAATTTCTTTAATTATATGAGCAACTTCATCATGACTTTTATTTTTAAAATTTGATGAATTAAAATAATGTATTAACATTGAAAGATAATCTATATAACTATCACATTCTTTATTATATATAAAACCTAAAAAAAGATTAAATTGTTCAAAGCTCATATTATATTTATAAAAACCATATTCTATTAAATATTTATATGTGGCTTTATATTCATCAACATCATTAATGCTATCATTTGAATCCAATATTTCATACAACATATCAGCATCAATAATTTCCTTTGATATTAGTCGTATAAAGTTTGCATTTTTATTATATCCATCACTAACATGTTGATATTTAAGCATACTTCTGAATATTTTATTTTCTTTTAAAAAAAGAAACATTTTGGTATCTAAATTTTCATTTTCGATAAGTAATTCAAATGTATCAAATAAATTATATGTAAGCTGCTCATAGTAACTTAACATTTCATATACTATTGAGCCTTTTTGACCAGATTTATGTAAAAAGCAGTTTTCTTCTGTTATTTTTATTTTATTATCTTTATCTAAACAAATATAATTAGCAGATAAAAGAGTTTCAAAGCTTTCATTATTAAATATTTCATTGGCATCAATTAATTTTTTTAATATATCAAAATTAAAAAAATAATTTTTAAGAGCAACTCCAAGAAAAACTCTAGTAGTTACATATTCATAAGACATGCCTTTTTTAGCCAATATATATAAATCAATTAGTTTATTATATTGCTCTTCATCTAAAAACTCACTATTCATAACAGTTTTTAACTGTTTTAATTGTGTTACAAGTAAGTTGTTTTTGTTTAAAACTTTTTTTTCAAAATAAATAATAAAATCGTTAATTTGTTCTTTATTTTCAATTTTTTCAAATTTATTTTTGAATAAAAGGTTTAACATATTTTAAATCTCTTTCATAAAAAATGTGATATATATTTTTATATATCACATTATAACTCATATTTTACTTACTAAAAGCTTATTTTATATATTTAACGCTTTTTTATCAAAACCTTGTTTAATTTTATTTTTCTTAAAGAAGTGTTTGTTTTCATATTCACTAATTTTTTTCATAATTTCATCAGCATCAAAATCATTAAAATTGTTATTTATAAGTAATTCACTTATTGATTTTTTTACCATTTGAATATCATTTAAATCCATAGTTGGTGTTTCATTTTGATGTTCTTTATAAAATACATAAATATTTTTAATATTATTTATCACATACCTACTTTCTTTATATAAAGAATCATCCTCAAAAATAAGAGTTCCCATATCTGTTATTTTTCCCATTTCAATATCCTTTCTATAAAGATGAGCTATTGATTCATTATAGAATAGTTTTACTAAATTATCACTTGAAACATTTTTAAATGAAGCACAATTAAAAACCTCATTTAATGATTTTGAATAATGATTTTTATCTATAAATTTGTTAAAAAAATCAATTTTTTTATGAGAGTAATTGAAATCAATCTCATCAATATAAAATTCTTTTTTAATTAAATCAATAAAAAAATCATCAATATCAATATTTGGGGCATTACTATGCAAAAACCTTGTAATAATACTCAACCTTTCTTTAATATATGAACTATTAATTGGTGTTGATACTTCATAATTAGTTTGTGCTTTTTCATTAAAAGTAAGTTCATACTCTACTTTCTGTATATGTTTATGTGTTTTTTCATGTAAATTTAAAACAGCAATTAAATCTTCTATTGTACATGGACCTATATAATCAAATTCTTCGCCATTATATTTATATTCCATTATATATTTTTCTGTATTAAATACATTGTTAAAAAAAGTTTTGTAATAAGTTTTATAATTTGCATTATATTTATCTAGATTTTTTTCAAGAATATCTAAAATAATATCTATATTAATATTACTTTTTGTTAGACTTTTTTCAAAAACTTTCAAATTTAAATCATCTAATTTAAACATATCAATAAATATCTCATTTGTTAATAATTCTTCAAGAATATTACTATCAAAATTTTCATTATTTAATATTGTTTGAAAAACACTATTATTATGTGAATTTGCTTTTAAATTAAACTCATTTAAAGTAAATGCGTAGACTGTAACACCTGTTGTTTTATCTTTATATTTATAAACTTTTTCACCATCTTTGTTTATAATAATATCTAATGTTTTTTCTGAAAAAATACATTCATTTTTTAATAGTTTTTTGATTGTTTTATTATTCAATTCTTCTTTACTTAATATTGATAACAAAATATCTTCTGAAAGCTTTGGATTTGATTTACTTTCTATATATAAATCTACTAATTCATCATAAATTCCATCTTTGTTTGATATGCTTCTGGGCAAATCTAACAATTTATTAAAAACAAATTTATTCATTGTTTCATGTGTATAATTAAATGGTATTAATTTATTTTCTTCCATTCCTGAATATTTATTTTCTTTAATAAAATCACATAAATCTTTTACACTATTTAATTGATTATTCTTATAAGAACTATATATTAAACTTTCACACATTTTTCTTAATTTAATTGGATAAATCATTTTTAATAACCTTAAAATTTATAAGAATATTATAACAAATTATTTTTTTATTTAATTATTTTAAATAAATGTAAAAAATATTAATTATTATATTGAGTGATAATTTAATTATATATAATAATTAATTATTTTAATTTAATATTTTCAAGTACAAAAAATGTCAAACTTAATTAATCAAAATACAATTATTAATCTTATTCAATCTAATAAATTATTTTTAATGATTAATTCCATTTTATTGAGTAAAATAAATATAAATTGGAATTTAAAAGATAATAATGATTTAACACCATTATTTTATTTAATTAATTCAATATTAAATAATGATAATTTTGAGACAAAATTAATTGTTTTAAATTATGCATTAAATAATGGTGGTGACTTAAATATAATTTGTAGAAATAAAACAATATATAAATACTTTGTTGAAAATGAAAGTTTAAACAAAGAAAATTTAAATTGTATTTTTAGAATTTTATCTAAACAACACTTTATTACATTAAATTTAAATGATAAAAATGAATATCAAGAATTTATGTCTAGAAATAAAATTGGTATTAAATTAGCTTATTTTAATGATTCAATCTTGCATTTTAGAAAAGATGATAAAAATTCATTCTACAATAAAGTTATACTTATTAAATTTTATTTCAATTATTTAAAACTAAACAACCAAAAGTTTTCTACTTCTGAAAAAAATCAGATATTGAATGTTTTAAAAAAAATTTTTGATAATGAAGAAGATGGATTATTAATTGAAATGTCTTTTTCACTATTATTAAATTGTGGTGGATGTTCGATTTCTTGCATTAATTATTTTATTAACATAAAAAAAGTAAATAAAAACTTCATGAAATTAAGACTTTTAAATTTTCATAGTAAAATTCGTGATTATTTTTATTATTTTGGTGATTCTGATTGTAACTACCAATTTAAAACAAATTTCTTATCTATTAATGATGATTTTAATTATTTATGTTACATCACAAAATTAAATGGCATTTTTCAATCAAAAATAGTTTCAAACACAAAGTTAATTGATAATTTAATTGTTAATGAAGATTATAAAACAATTAAAGAATTTGTTTCATTTTTAAAAAAACATAAAAAAACTTATTTAGTTGAAAAATATTGTTTGTTTAAATTTTTATCAATAGATACAAATGAAAAAGATGATATTTTTATTAAAAATGTTATTTCTAATCAAAATAATTTGTTTACTAAAAAAGAAATTTTTAGTTTTAATACACTTCAAATAAATACAATTATTTTAAAAATGATTATTGAAATTCGTTGTGATTTCATTAAAAATAATACAATTAATGAAAAAAATATTAAAAAATTTGATGATAAAATCATTAAATTAAACAATCATTTATTAAAATACAACTTATCTAACTTAAAAATAATTTAAAAATTGACATATATTTTTTATTAGTAGATAATTCACATCAACAAATGGAATTAAAGGTATTTATATGAAGGAAAGTAAAATAATCATTCTATCTGGATTACTTTTAACTGCGTCTGTGAGTTCATCTCAATTATTAGTTCCAAGTAATAATGATATTAATATTGGTAATACAAAACTTAATTTTAATAAAAATAATACTCCAATTGATATTAAAAACATCAATAATATCTCTGAATTTAATTACACTGATAAAATTAATAACAAAATCGGAGTTTTAAATAAAGTTTCACTTCTTGATGCAAAAGATAAATTAATCAAAAACACCAATAATATTAATAACACCAAATACAATGTACAAAAAACACAAACTGGAACAGATAAAATAACAAAACCAATTAATCAAAAAAAATTGGAAAAATTAGATTATAAAAAAATTATTGATGAAATTGTTATTACACAAGATTTGATTGATACTAATGATGTGTTAGTATTTGATACAATTGATAAAGATGAAATTCAGATTAACCAAAAGCAATTCGTTGAAAACTATAAAAAACCAAGTAAAAGAAGAAATGTAAATTATAATAGCTCTTATAGTAAAAAAATAAAGTCTAAGAAAAATAATAGAGCTAATATGTCTATTACAAAAAAAGAAACAAAAAGAAAAGATGAAATTGTTGGTAAATTAGTTTATGAGCAACCAAAAAAAGAATATAAACCATATTATCTTTATTCAATAACTGATAATAATGTAGTTTATGTTAGTGTAAAAAATTAATCTATATTTAAATTTTAAAGAAAAAAGTTAAATCCACAATGTTTATTTTAATATTGTGGTCTATTTGTTATAATATTTTAATACACATTTTAAAAAGGTTAAAAATGACAGAAAAAACATATACAACAGATGCTTATAAAAAGTCTCATGAAAACTATGGTATTTCATTACAAATTGATACACCAGTATTAAAAGAGAAAAAATTAGCAAATGATGGTATTTGTTCAATTACCAAAAAAATATAACAACTGGTGATAAAGTTGTTATGATTCCTACAATAAATCTTCAAAATTTGATTTACAATGAAGATGAGCAAATTATGTCAAGTTTGATGGAAAATATTATCAGTAAAGAATATACATTATTAGATTTTGTATTTACTGGTGAATATACAAATGAAATGGATAATTCAAATTCATTATTTAAAATAAAATTAGATAAAACAGATGCAAACATTCACAATTTAAAATTATTCATTAAATTTGTTGATGAACATGGTTTAAAAAATGAAGTTTTTAGAAATACTAAAATACAATTTGATGGAATTAACATTTCCTCTGTTTTAGATAGTGAGAATAAAGAGCATTTATCTTTTGAATCAATGCAAAAAGTTTATGATTATATTATGGAAAAATACTTTTGGAATAAATGTTATTTTAAAGATGATGTAATGATTGGAGATATTATTGAGAGAAAAGCACACTCTTCATCTTTTTTCCTTACACATCAAGAAACAGCAAATGACTTAAATGATTTGCAACAAATTGATGTTGATACTTACATTAAAAATCATGTTAAAAATCCACATTTGTTTTCAAAAAGTAAATTTGATGTAAATACATATTTAAATGGTGGTAAACAATTATCTCATTTAGAAGAATTATTTTTAAATTATTCTAAAATTTTAAATAAGAATGAAATTGATACAGAAACAAATGAATACAAAAAGCTAAAAGAAATTGTTTCACAATATTTAATGTCTGTTAATATTCATGATACATTAATTGAATTTAAAATAAAGCCATCTAATTTTCAAACATCTATTAATTTTCCTGATAGTCATTCTTTAAATGAAGATTACATTTCACTTCTAAAAAAATTGGCTGAAAATAAAAATAATAACAATGGTGATAGATTAGAAAAACTAGCAATAAATTGCCCAATTACACATACAAATATTGTTTTGGATGAAAATGTTGTTATATTTCCAATTTTTAATAAAATAAATGGAACTTTTAATAAAAATGGTGAAACTAGTTTTAAAATTGATGGTTCTAGTTCATTTAATGAATATGATAAAATTAATAAAGTTGAAAATTCTGTAATGGATGATAAATTTACTAGAATTTTTATTACTGGTAAATATACTAAAGATGATGAATCTAGAATTGTTTTAAATATTGATGACACACCATTAAATTCATTAAATTTGAAAAAGCTTTTTTATGGTTTTTCAAGCGATTTATCTATGAGTAATAATGCGGTTTTTGGCAATATTTTAGATGGTATTTTTGATAATGAATATCAAATTTCTGCTACATTTAATGATTTAACAGAAAAATTTAATGAAATGTTAAATACAACACTTAAATACAATTATAAACCAATTGTATCAAAATCTTATGAATATGGTATAAACGAAATTCCTTTTTATAAAATGTCATTTGTAATAACACCAGAAAAAACCTTAAATGAAGTTTTTAATTTGGAAAATCAAAGTGAAAATTCTATGTTTAAATATGATTTAAGCTTATTAAATATTATTGAAAACAAAACAATAGATGATACTATGCATAATATATTAGAAGAATATATAAAAATGCTATCAAGTGAAAATAAAAACACAGATGTGTTAAAATTATTTTCTTATCATTCAAATACCTTTAATTTAATTAATAACACAGATGATGAAGATATAATATTCAATAATTTAGAAACATATTCTCAAACTTTTATTGGAAATATGGTTATTGACAAATCAACAAAAGAATATTCCAATATAATTAATGAATTAAAACAATATTTCTTACCATATTATTTAATTTGTAAATCTTTAAACAATGGTATAAATATTAATGAAAATTATATCTCATCTAATGACAGTGATAATAAAAATTTAATCAATTTTATTGAAAATGTATCTAATTCTATTTAGTATAATAGAAAAAATGGAAATAAAATGGATTTAAATTCAACAGATAATAAAAAAATAATAAACCAAAAATGAAGTAATTTTATTTTATTATAAAAAAAACAGTTATTAATATTAATAACTGTTTTTTACTTTTGACTTAACTTGTAACAATTTCTTCTAAAACCGATTTAATTTTATTAAAGTTTTTAATTTTATTGTCATTTTCAGAATAAGCACCTATACATCTATAATTATAAATAAATTCATTTAATAAACTACTAATTAAATTTACATTTTCTTTATTTAAAACATCATTATATTCATCAATTTCTATTAATTCATCTTTTGTTAATTTTTCAAATAAATATGCTAATTTTATTGCTGGATTATCACTTTCTTTAGCATTATCACTTAAAATATTACTGCTCTTATAAAACATAAATGTGTTAAAGTTTAACCATTTATCAATTAATAATTTCATTTCAATATATTTTTCTGAACTAATAACATCTTCATTTCTTAAATATTCAAATTTTTCATTATAAATTAAATTTAAATAAAAATTCATTTCCAGTGTTTTTAAATTATTCTCAAAAAGATTGGCATACTCTAAATTTATATTATGATTTTCAATTTCTTTAAATACAGTAATTGCTTCTTTAAAATTTAACCCACTTTTCTTTAAAATTTCCCAAATAATTGTATTTTCATTTTCATTAATAATATTTAAATTTATACCACTTTCTTCTAAACACAATAAGTTATACATATATTGTGTTAAGTATTTGTTGTCCTTTCTATTTAATATGCCATCCAAAAAATTTTCAAACATATTAAAATTAATTGGCAAAGCTTCCTTTTTATTATTTTCAACATATTCTTTGTATTTGTTATCTATATCATACTCTTTTAAAATATAAATTTTATCATTAAAATTACTTGAATTTAAACTAAAATCCAACCCTATCATATTATTTAAGTTTAAAAAGTTTTCATAAAATGAAATTTTATTATTATATTGATATTTTACATTTTTATCATTTAAATTTTCAATAAACTCATGTAACTCTTCTAATCTTTCATTTAAACTTTCTTCAATATCACTTCGATAAAAAACATTTTCAAAATCATTTATATTTGATTCTGGAAATGTTTTTATAAAAAATAAATGATTACCAATAGAAAAAATATTAGAATTGAACATTGTTAATTCAAAATCATTAGTTGTTTCAAAAGATTTTAAATTTTCAATTACACTAGAATCACCATTTATAAACAAAAAATCTTCTTCTGAAATTAAAAACATCATTAATTTGTAATAAAATGATTGGTTAAATGTATTCATATAATCATTAATCCACTCAATTTCTAAATTTTCAATTTCAAAATTTTCTTTATTATTATCATTATTTAATTTTACATAATTAAGAAACCCTTCGCCATGCAGAGGAATCCCAAATGAGTTTTTTAATTTTTTTAGTTTTAGTTTTTCTGAAAATGGTAAACTTATATCATTTTTATCATAACTATTATAAACAAAATCAGATAACATTAAAGAATCCTCTTCATCATCTTCTTTATATGATGAATCAATAAATTCAACCATTTCATCAAAATTCAATAAGTAATATTTACCAGAATTAATTTTTTCTGTTAATATTAAATTTTTACTTATATTATTTAAGCTATTTTTTATATCATTTTTTGATAATGTATTATTATAATTCATTTATATGCCTCTATTTTGTATATAATTTTTAAAAAAATTTATAAGATTATATCTTAAATTACATTGTTTTTACAATTACTTTATATAATTTTATTTTCTAACAATAACAAAATATGATACTATATAAAACAATTATATAATTGAATTTTCAATATTTTAAAAAGAGATTTTTTTATGAGTAACTCAAATAGAATAAAAGATTTTTTGAATAAAAATAAGAAATATATTTTTTCTATTATTTCACTTATTTCAATTGTTTTAATTATTTATATTGTAATTTCAAATAACATGAAATTTACATCAAAAAATGATGATGAAATTATATTGAAAGATGGTAGTATTGTTTTTTATCATGAAATCAAAACTAATAAATATAAATTTTGTTATAAAGATGACTTAGATAATGAAAATAAATGTGAGTTTATTAGTAAAAATGGAATGGATGCAGCAATTGCTAGTTATGAATTTAGGAAAAAATATAAAGATATTATTCCAAATCCATAATAAATATAGCAAAAAAACACTTTAAACATCTTCTTTGCTGTGTTAGAATCAACTTATCTTATTAGAAACGATTTAAAAAGGATTAATAATGAATGTATTTGAACAAGTAAATGATATGGTTGTTTTGGATTTGGATATTAGCGGTTTTGAAGATTTATCTGAAAAACAAAAAAAATTATCTTATCACTTGTCAAAAGCAGCACTTTGGGGGAGAAAATAGTTAACATAAATTCTATGTAAATCTATTCATTGATTTTATATCCTATGGAAAATAGGGTATAAAAATGAGAATATTAAGCATAGGAAAAATAGCAGAATATTATGGTGTCAGCAAATCAACAATATATCGTTGGCTTAAAGCAGGTAAAATCAAGGAAAATCATCGAACTTATGGCAATCATCGTAGGTTTATTGTTGA
>RRZT010546109.1_pt1 | contig 14390 bp, 9 predicted proteins | sample 2165551 | NCBI WGS metagenome assembly RRZT01 (sample SAMN10456910, study PRJNA506462) | wastewater metagenome | biome: wastewater; feature: sludge; material: wastewater sludge; isolation source: wastewater sludge with Escherichia coli K12::gfp cells carrying plasmid... | place: USA: Moscow, Idaho ... | reverse complement strand
GCCCCGCTCCTGCCCTGGCTCAAGGCGCAGCTGGTGATCAGCATCGCCGCGGGCTTGCGCCTCGAGGATCTGTCGCGCTGGCTGGGCGGACACGCCAAGCTGGTGCGCACGATGCCCAACACCCCGGCCTTGATCGGCGCCGGCGTGAGCGGCCTGTATGCGGCCGAGGCGGTCAGCGCCGCCGAGCGCGAGGCGGCGGCGCGCGTGATGGCCGCCGTCGGCAGCGTGGTGTGGGTCGACGACGAAGCGCGCATCGACGCGGTGACCGCGCTTTCGGGCAGCGGCCCGGCCTACGTCTTCCTGTTTATCGAAGCCCTGCAACAGGCCGCGGCCGATCTGGGCATCGCGCCCGAGGAAGGACGGCGTCTGGCGGTGGAAACGGTGCTCGGCGCGGCGCGCCTGGCGGCGCAGTCGAGCGAACCGGCGAGCGTGCTGCGCGAGCGGGTGACGTCCAAGGGCGGCACCACCGAGGCGGCGCTGCGAGTGATGGCCGAACGCGGCGTCAAGGACGGCATCGTTGCCGGCGTCATGGCGGCCAACGCCCGCGGCAGCGAGCTTGGCGCCCAACTCGGCAAGGACTGATCCATGCTCAATCTTCTGTTCCAGGTGTTCCTGCTCATCGTCAAGTCGGTTGCCGGCTTCTTCTGCGTGCTGCTCCTCGTGCGCTTCTACATGCAGGTTTTCCGCGTCTCCTTCGCCAACCGCTTCGGCAACTTTGTCGTACAGCTCACCAACTGGTTGGTGGCGCCCCTGCGCCGGGTGCTGCCGAGTTTCCGCGGCCTCGATCTGGCCAGCCTGCTGCCGGCCTACCTGTTGCAGGTCGTCGTCGTGGCCTTGCTGGTCGTCGCGGGCGGCGGCCTCGCCGCGCTGCCGCCCGAACTCTTGGTGCCGCTGATCTTCTGGCGCGGGTTGCTCGCCGTGCTGCGCCTCTCGGTGTACATGCTGATCGGGGCGCTGCTGCTGCAGGCGGTGCTCTCCTGGGTGCAGCCCTACGGCCCGCTGACGCGGCCGCTGGCGCAACTGACCGATCCTTTCCTGGCGCCCCTGCGCCGCCTGGTGCCGCCGATCTCCGGCTTCGACCTGACGCCGCTGATCGCCGTCCTGCTGGCCAACATCGTCCTGATTTTCCTCTGAGTCGGTGATGGGCGCGGACGCCCCGGTCTGGCTGCGCCGCGCCGAAGGACGGGCGACGCTGGCGGTGCATGTGCAGCCGGGGGCGAAGAAGAGCGGCGTCGTCGGCGAGCACGGCGATGCGCTCAAAATCCGCTTGGCCGCGCCGCCGGTCGACGGCAAGGCCAATGCCGCGCTGATCGAATTTTTGGCCACCCGGCTGGGGATCGCGCGCGCCCAGGTGACGCTCAAGAGCGGCCAGACCAGCCGGCGCAAGGTCCTGGAAATCGACGGGGCGCCGGCGGACCTGGTGGCCCGGCTGACGCCCGAGCCTTAAGTCCGGGGCGCGCCGCGCTGCAGTGGGACGGGCACCGGATAGGGCTAAACCAAGCTTGAGACCAGCCTAGCATCAAGCCTGGAAGCGAGTGTGGATGCGCCCTCCAGCCCGGCTGCAGGGCGCGCCGAATGGCGCTTCTGGCCGGGAGTCAGCGGTCGAGGGCGTCGAAGACGATGCGGCCGGCCACCAGCGTGGCTTTGGCCCGGCCTTCCATGACGTAGCCCAGGAACGGGGTGTTCTTGCCCCGGCTCTTCAGCGCCTCGGGCTGTACGCGCCAGGTGTCCTGCGCATCGAAGAGGCAGACGTCGGCCGGCGCGCCGACGGCCAGCGTGCCGCCTTCGACGCCCAGCACGGCCGCCGCGTCGCAGGTGATGCGGGCCAGCGCGGTGGCGAGTGGCAACTTCATTTCCGTCGCCCACTTCAAGGTCAGCGGCAGCAGCAGTTCGAGCGCGCTGGCGCCGGGCGCGGCCTCGCCGAACGGGCGCTGCTTGTCGGCGGTGTCGACCGGGCTGTGGTCGGAGCAGATTGCGGCCAGGCCGTCGGCAACCGCGGCGCGCAGGGCATCGCGATCGCTTGCCGTGCGCAGCGGCGGGTCGAGACGGGCGTTCGCATCGAAGAAGCCGACGTCCATGTCCGTGAGGTGCAGGTGGTGGATGCCCACGTCGCAACTGACGGCGAGGCCCGCGGCGCGCGCCTCGCGCAGCAGGGCGATGCCGGCGGCCGAGGAGATCCGGGAAAAGTGCAGGCGCGCACCGCTGGCGCGGGCCAGTTGCAAGGCGGTGGCGAGGGCCACCGTCTCGGCGCAGACCGGAATGCCGGGCAGGCCGAGGCGGGTGGCGACCTGGCCGTCGTGCGCGACGCCGCCTTGCACCAGGGCGCGATCCTGCGGCTGCAGGCGGACGGTGTAGCCGAAGGTCGCGGCGTATTGCAGCGCGCGCAGCAGGACGGCGGTGTCGGGAAGCGCTGGCTGGACGGGCGAGAACGCGATGCAACCGGCACCGGCCAGCGCGGCCAGCTCGGCAAGCTTTTCGCCGTCGAGGCTCTGGGTCAGCGCGCCGAGCGGATAAACGCGGGCGAGGCCGAGCGCGGCGCTGCGCTGGATCAGGCGTTCGACGCGGTCGGGCGCGTCGAGCACCGGCGCGGCGTCGGGCGGGCAGGCGATTGCAGTGACGCCGCCGGCGACGGCGGCCGCGAGCTCACTTTCTACGCTTTCGAGCGTGCCCAAGCGGGCGGCGAGGCGGGCGGAGAGGTCGATCAGGCCGGGGCAGACAACGAGGTCACGGGCATCGATCGTCCGGTCGGCGACAAAGCCGTCCGGCGCCGCGCCGCGGGCAGTGATGCGGCCTTCGGCGAGGTAGAGGTCGGTGACGGCATCGAAGCCGCTCGCCGGGTCGACAACGCGGCCGTTCTGGATGTGGATGCGGGTCATGGGGCGCTTTTTACCTTGTCGCTAGCGGTTACCGGCCAGGAGGCTCATCACCGCCATGCGCACGGCGATGCCGAAGCTGACCTGCGGCAGGATCACCGCCTGCGGCCCGTCGGCAACTTCGGCCGCGATCTCGACCCCGCGGCTCATCGGCCCCGGGTGCAGGACGATGGCGTCGGGGCGGGCGAGCGCCAGGCGTTCGCGCGTGAGCCCGTAGCAGGCGAAGTACTCGCGTGCCGAGGGCAGCGCTGCGCCGTGCAGGTGCGGGTTCGGCAGCGGCAGGGTGATCACCACGTCGCAGTCGCGCAGGCCGTCGTCGAGGCGGTGACAGACGCGCACGCCGAGCTTTTCGACTTCGGCCGGAAGCAGCGTTTGCGGGCCGACGGCGCGCACCTCGGCGGCGCCCAGGGTGTTGAGCGCGTGGATGTCCGAGCGCGCGATGCGCGAGTGCCGGATGTCGCCGACGATGGCCACGATCAGGTTGGCGAAGTCCTGCTTGTAGTGGCGGATTGTGTACATGTCGAGCAGGCCCTGCGTCGGGTGGGCGTGGCCGCCGTCGCCGGCGTTGATCACGCTGACCTTGTCCTGGCCCTTGCGGCGCAGGTGCTCGCTAATCAGGTGAGTGGCGCCGCTCGAGGCATGGCGCACGACGAGCATGTCGGCGTGCATGGCGACGAGGTTGTCGACGGTGTCGAGCAGGGTTTCGCCGCGGGCGGTGGCCGAATGCGCCGCGTCAAGGTCGATGACGTCGGCCGAGAGGCGCTTGGCCGCGATCTCGAAGGTCGTTCGGGTGCGGGTCGAGGGCTCGAAGAAGGCGGTGAACACGCTCTTGCCGCGCAAGAGCGGCACTTTCTTCACCGCGCGGTTGGAGACTTCGAGGAGGCTCGAGGTGGTGTCGAGGATGTGGGTCAAGACCTGCGCCGACAGGCCGTCGAGGGTGAGCAGGTGCTTGAGTTCGCCGTGGCGGTTGAGCTGGGGGTTAAGCATGCGGGTCGCACCTCCACTGCAGGCGGCCGTCGGGCGTTGCTTCGAGGATCAGTTCCTCGCGTTCCGCCAGTTGCGGACGCCAGACGCAGAAGTCGGGCTGGCAGGGCAACTCGCGCCCGCCGCGGTCGGCGAGCACCGCGAGCTGGATGCGCCGCGGGCGACCGTAGTCGAAGAGTTCGTTGATTGCGGCGCGCGTGGTGCGGCCGGTGAATAGCACGTCGTCGATCAGGATCATTGTCCGCGCATCGACGGCGAAGGGCAGTTGCGTCGGCTGGACCTGCGGGTGCAGGCCGCGCTGGCGGTAGTCGTCGCGGTGGAAGGAAACGTCGATCACCCCCGCTTCGCCGGGCAGGCCGAGCAGCGTCTGCACTCGCCGGGCGATCCAGGCGCCGCCGCTGTGGATGCCGACCAGCGTGGTGTCGGCTTGCAAGCTTGGCCGGATCAGCGCGGCCAGCTCGGCGCACTGGGCTTCGGCGTCGGGGAGTGGGCTTAACATGGGCGATCAGGACAGGGATTCAAGGGCTCAAGGACTCAAGAGCCGGGAGCGTCCTCGGCGGGGCGTTCGAAGTGGCATTGCAGGATGATCTGGGCGGCCATGGCGTCGAGGTGGTCGCGTGCGCCGCGGGCGTTGAAGCCGGCTTCGCGCAGGCGTTCCTCGGCCTCGACCGAAGTCAGTCGCTCCTCGGCGGTCTCGACCGGCAGGCCGAAGCGGCCGCGCAGTTGGTTGGCGAAGCGCGTGCAGCGCGCGGTCATCGCGTGCGGCGTGCCGTCGAGCGCGAGCGGCAGCCCGACGACGAGGCTCTGCGGCTGCCATTCGCGCAGCAGTTCGGCGATGCGGGCAAAACGTTCGGCGTTGGCCTCGCCGCGGATCACGGTGAGCGGGTGGGCCTGGCGCAAGGCCCATTCGCCGACGGCGACGCCGATGCGCTTTTCCCCGAAATCGAAGGCGAGCACCGTCCCGTGCCGGGCGGGGACGGGATCAGGCATGCCCGGCTTTCTCGGCGAGGCGGGCGAAGTCGATGCCCAGGCGCTCGAGCGCGGCCGGCAGGCGGTTTTCGTGCGGTTGGTCGAAAAGTATGGCGGCGTCGGCGGGCACCGTCAGCCAGGCGTTCTCGGCGATTTCGTGTTCAAGCTGGCCGGCGCCCCAGCCCGAATAGCCGAGGGTGACGATCAGGTCGGCGGGCTCCCCGTCGCGGGCGACGGCCTGGAGGATGTCGCGCGAACTCGTGAGGCCCACCTGCTCGGTGACGGCGAGCGTCGCCTGCCATTGCCCGAGCGGGCGGTGCAGGACGAAGCCGCGGTCGGTCTGCACCGGGCCGCCGAAGAAGACGGGAATCTTGGCGAGGTTGGCGGCCTCGGTGGGCAGGTCGGTCTTTTCGAGCAGGGCCGCGAGGTTCATGTCCAGCGGCCGGTTGACGATGACGCCCAGGGCGCCCTGTGTGTTGTGCTCAGCAATGTAGATGAGCGACTTGGAGAAAAACGGATCATCCATCGCCGGCATGGCAATGAGAAAATGATCGGTCAAGTTGATGCTCTGCATGCTGACCATTTTAATCGCTCCAGCCCGGGAGACAAAGGGATGCGTGTCGTCCCCGCCCGGGACGGTGGGTAGGGAGAAAGAATGAAATTCGACCGGCTTCTTGTCTGGTTCCGGCGCGATTTGCGCGACCACGATCACACCGCGCTGAGCGAAGCCTTGCGGCGCGGGCGCGAAGTGCATTGCGCCTTCGTTTTCGACCGCGACATCCTCGATGATTTGGCCGATCGCGACGACCGGCGCGTCAGCTTCATCCATGCTTCGCTCGTCGAGCTCGACGCGGCCTTGCGCGCACGCGGCGGCGGCTTGATCGTGCGGCACGGGCGGGCCGGCGAGGAAATCCCGGCGTTGGCCGCCGAACTGGGTGTCGACGCGGTCTTCGCCAACCGCGATTACGAGCCGGCGGCCAAGGCGCGCGATGCCCACGTGGCCGAGCGCCTGCGCGCGGACGGGCGCGGCTTCGAGGCGTTCAAGGATCAGGTGCTGTTCGACGGCGTCGAGGTGCTGACGGCCGCCGGCCGCCCCTACACGGTCTATACGCCCTACCGGAAGGCCTGGTTGCGCCGCTTGGCAGAGGACGAGCTGCTCGACGCGGGCGGCGGGGTTGGGGCGCTGGCAGCTTCGTCCGCGGTCCGGGGCGTGCCGCCCGTGTCGGAGATCGGGTTCGCGCCGGCCGAGCTGACCGGCTGCGGAACGGCTCCGGGCATGCGTGGGGCGCGACAGGCGCTCGCCGCCTTCGTGCCGCAGCTGTCGGTGTATGCCGAACAGCGCGATCTGCCGGCCTTGGACGCGACCTCGCGTCTGTCGGTGCACCTGCGTTTCGGCACCCTTTCAGTACGCGCGGCCGTGCGTGCCGCGCTCGAGGCCGGTGCCCTGCGCGGCAACACCGGGGCCGCCTGCTGGCTCGATGAGCTGATCTGGCGCGAGTTCTTCAGCATGATCCTCGATCATTTTCCGCACGTGGACGGGCACGCCTTCCGCCCCGAATACGACGCCCTGGCTTGGGAAAGCGGCCCGCAGGCCGAGGCCGATTTCGCGGCCTGGTGCTCGGGCGCAACCGGCTATCCGCTGGTCGATGCGGCGATGCGTCAGCTGCTCGCCACCGGCTTCATGCACAACCGCCTGCGCATGCTCAGCGCCTCGTTCCTGGTCAAAGATTTGGGCCTTGACTGGCGGCGGGGCGAGGCCTGGTTCGCGCGCCAGCTGCTCGATTTCGACCTGGCGGCGAACAACGGTGGCTGGCAGTGGAGCGCCTCGACCGGTTGCGATGCGCAGCCGTATTTCCGCATCTTCAATCCCTTGCGCCAGGCCGAACGCTTTGACCCGGACGGCGCTTTCGTGCGCCGCTGGTTGCCCGAACTGGCGGGGATTCCGGGCGGGCGGATTCACGCGCCGTGGACGCTGGCACCGCTCGAAGCCGTGGCTTACGGACTGCATCCCGGGGTATATCCGCCGCCGCGAGTCGAGCATGCGCAAGCGCGCCAGCAGACGCTGGCGCGCTATGCGGCGATCAGAAACACGGCTTGAGGCCGCCGAGCCCGGCTGCGCCGGGGCTCGGGGTCAGGCGTGGCGGCGGGCGCGGACGTAGTCGGCGATCAGCGCGAGCAATTCGTCTTCCTGGTAAGGCTTGCCGAGGTAGTGGTTGACCCCCAGCTCGAAGGCGTAATCGCGGTGCTTGTCGGCCGTGCGCGAGGTGATCATGATGATCGGGATGTCCTTCAGGCGCGGGTCGGCACGCAGATTGCGCGTCAGGTCGTAACCGTCCATGCGCGGCATCTCGATGTCCACCAGCATGACGTCGGGAAGGATGTCGTGCAGTTGCTCGAGCGCGTCGGTGCCGTCCTTGGCGAGCAGCACCTGATAGCCTTCGCGGGCCAGCAGGCGGCCGGTGATCTTGCGCACGGTGAGCGAATCGTCGACCACCATTACCGTCGGCAGATTGGCGGTGACCGCCGCTTCTCCGCTCAGCTCCGGCGTCGTCGGCACCGGAGTGACGAACTCGGCGACCGGGGCGCGGCTGCTCAGCGCGACCGGGTTGAGGATCAGCACCACCTGGCCGTCGCCGAGCACCGTGGCGCCGTCGATGCCGATCACCCGGGCCAGTTGCGGGCCGATGTTCTTGACCACGATTTCCTGGTTGCCGAGCAGTTCGTCGACCTGGACGGCGATGCGTCGCGCGCCGCTCCTGAGCAGCAGTGTCCAGTACTGGCGGTGCTGCTCGGGCAGGGCCTGGGTGTCGCCAAGCAGGTGCGGCAGGTAGTTGAACGGGTAATGATGGCCCATCCACTCGGCGAGTCCGGCGTCGCGAATCCGTGCCAGGGCGCTTTCCTTGAGGTCGAGGACCTGTTCGATCATCGACGAGGGGATGGCATAGCGCCGGTTGCCCGCGCGCACCAGGAGCGACTGAGTCACCGCCAGGGTGAGCGGGATGTAGAGGCGGAACTCGGTGCCCTGGCCGGGGGTCGAGAAGATTTCGATGCGGCCGCCGAGGCTGCCGATCTCGGTCTTCACCACGTCCATGCCGATGCCGCGCCCGGAAATCTGCGAGACCTCGCTGGCGGTCGAGAAGCCCGGGGTGAAGATGAAGTTGGCGAGCTGCGAAGCCTCGAGTTCCTCGTTGGCGGCCATCAGGCCGTGCTCGATGGCGCGCGTGCGGATGCGCTCGAAATCGAGGCCGGCGCCGTCATCGGAGAGGCTGAGGATGATTTCGTTGCCTTCCTGCTTGAGCCCCAGCGAGATTTCGCCGATGTCGCGCTTGCCGAGCGTCGAGCGGGTTTCAAGCGGCTCGAGACCGTGCGCGATGGCGTTGCGCAGGAGGTGTTCGAGCGGCGCGGCGATCTTGTCGAGAACGCTGCGGTCGAGTTCGACCTGGCTGCCGCGGATTTCCAGGTTGGCGCGCTTGTCGAGTTCCTTCGAGGTCTGGCGGACGATGCGGTAGAGGCGGTCGGCGAGGCTGCCGAACGGCACCATGCGCACGCTCATCAGCTCTTGCTGCAGCTCGCGGTTGAGGCGCGCCTGGGCGACGATCGCGGCGTTGGCGTCGTCGAGGTTCTTGAGCAGACTCTGCTGGACGGTGGCGACGTCGTTGACCGACTCGGCCATCATCCGGGTGAGTTCCTGGAAGCGGGTGAAGCGGTCGAATTCGAGCGGGTCGAAGGCGGTGTGCTTGTCTTCGCTCTGGGCCGTGCGCGACTGCATTTGCGTCTCGGCCTGGATTTCGATCTCGCGCAGCTGGCGGCGCAGACGGATGACGTTTTCCGTCAGGTCGAGCAGCGACTCCTTGAGTCCGCGCATTTCGCCTTCGATCCGCGCTCGGGCGATCGACAGTTCGCCGGCATCGTTGACCAGGCGATCGATCAGGTCGGCGCGTACGCGCAGGCTGGCGCGCTGGACCGCGGCGTCGCTTTCGCCCTCGACTTCGGCGAGGCGCGAGCGGTCGTGGCGGCGTTCGGCCGGCGCGGCGACGGTTGCGGCAGGGCTCGGTTCGGCGGCGGCCACGGGCGCTGCCGGGACGTTTTCGACAGGCGCCGGTGCGACTGCCTGCGGCGGCGGTTCGACGGGGACGGTTTCTCCGCGTTGCAAGCGTTCGACCGCTTGCAGCACGGTGTCGAAGGCGGCGTCGATTTCGTCGATCGCGGCCGGCGCGACGTTCTCCTGCCGGCTCAGTTCGTCGACCCGGCTTTCGATGGCGTGCGTCATCTCACCCAGACGCATGGCCCCGGCCATGCGGGCACTGCCCTTGAGGGTGTGCAGCAGGCGGGCCAGGGTGCGGACCGGTTCCGCGTTGTCCGGAGCGGCGTGCCAGGCCCGCAGCTGGGCAGAGATGGATTGGTTGAGGTCGACCGCTTCCTCGAGGAAGATCGGCAGCAGCTGTTCGTCGATGTCGTCGGCCAGCAGCGGCAGGCCGGCTTGCAGCGCCGCCGTGGCCGGCGTCACGGCCTCGGCGTCCGGCGTCGGCGCAAGGACGGGGGCGGGTTCGAGGGCCTCGTCGGCGGGATGTTCCGGGCTGAGGGCGGCGGGGGGCAGGGCGCTTGGGGCCGGCACCGGCACCGTGGTTACCGGGTAGAGGTCGTCCAGCGTTGCGATCAGCAACTGCGGCTCGCTCGGCGTGTAGTGCTGGGCAATGGCCGAAAGCATCAGCTCGACCTCGCCGACCGCCTGGCGGATGACGCCGAGCGCTTCGAGGCTGCCGGGGTGCGCCGAATGGTCACGGCGCAGCAGGGCGTGCTCGAGGGCATGGCCGAGGTGGTTCACCGGGGTGATGCCGACCGTGGCCGAGATGCCGGCCAGGGTGTGTGCCGCGCGGTACATTTCGTGCGGGGTCGGGGCGTTTTCGTCGCGTTCGAGAACGGCCAGTTCGCGCTGCAGCGTGGATAGATGCGCGCCGGCTTCTTCGGAGAAGATGTCGAAGAGCACCGGGGAGAGGCTGATGCGTTGTTGCGAGGCGTCGCGGGGGTCGTCGGCGGGCCATTCGGGCGCGGCCGCAGCCGGTTCCGGTTCGTCTGCCGGCGAGTCCTGCGGCGGGGCGTTTTCGTGCTCCAGTTCCAGCGCGAAATCGAGTTCGGCGTCCGCCGCGGCTTCGGGCAGCTCGATGAGTTCGATGCTTTCGATCCCCTCGTCCGCCGTGGTCGTGAACTCCGGCGTTGCGGTCGGATCGGCGTCGGGCGGTGTTGCCGGGCGCGCGGTGTGGAAGTCGAGGGTGATGATCTCGGCACTCGGGCGCTCGTCGGCATCGGCCGGCGGCTGCGTCGGGGGTTCTGGCTCGGATGCGGTTTCCGGCGCGGATTCCGCTGCGGCTTCGGCTTCGGCTTCGACGGACAGCGCCTCGCTCGGGATCGGCTCCGGCGGCGTGGCTTGCGCCCGTTCGCCGGGCAGCGGGGCGTCGCCGGCTTCGCTGCCGTTGCGCAGCGCTTCGGCGCAGGCGATCACGGCGCTGGGGTCCGGAGCCGGATGGCCGGGCGATTCGAGCGCGGCGACCCACTCGGAGAAGAGGGCGTAGGCCTGGTCGAGCAGGGCGAAGAGCGGGGTTTCGACGGGCAGTTCCTGGCGCAGCCAGAGGTTGAGGGTCTGCTCGATGGCCCACGCGGTTTCGCCGACTTCCTTGAGCCCGACCATGCGGCCGCTGCCCTTGAGGGTGTGGAAGGAGCGGCGGACGCTGGTTAGCAGCTCGACGTTGTGCGGTTGCGCCTTGAGGCCGCCGAGGCTGTCGTCGATGGTGCCCAGGACTTCCCGGGCTTCTTCGAGGAAGATGGCGAGCAGTTCGGCGTCAATCTCCTCGGTGCTGGCTTGGGCCAGTTGCAGCGTCGCGGCCGAGGGCGGCGGCGCGATGGCGGCCTGAGGCTTGAGCGTGGCCATGACCTGATCGATCTGCGGCGAGGATTCGCCGGCATCGAGGGCGTCGAGCATCGCGCCGGTCTGTTCGCCGAGCTTGGTGTCGGCGACAAGGTCGGCGTCTTTCTTGAGCGTCGACAGGTTCTGGCGCACTTCTTCGCGCAGGCCCTGATCGTGCGGCTGTTCGATCAGCGCTTCGAGCAGGGCAGCGGTGGTTTGTTTTTGCTTTTCGACCTCGGCTTCGACCGTGGCCTTGGGTTCTTCGGCTTCGGCACTGGTCGTTTCGTCGGCCGCAGGGGCGCTGACGCGGCGCACGAAGGCGTCGTAGTCGTCGGTGCTTTCGCCGCCGTGCTGCAGGGCGTCGACGAAGAAACCGAGAAGCGAGAGCTGGCTGGCGACGGCCTCGAAATCCGCTTCCTGCGGCGCGTAGGCCGGGTCGGCGAAACGCTGTACGGCTTCGCTGCAGTGGCGCAGGGCAGCCACCGCGCCGTCCTGGCGCATGATGGTCAGCGCGCCGCTGATCTGGCGTAACGGCGTGTCGAGCGCGGCGAGGTCAGCGCGTTTATCGGGGTCGCGGAAGAAGGCGTCGAGCACCTGCTCGATCTGGGCCAGGTTGGACTGGATTTCCTTGGCCACCTGGCTGATCAGCAGTTTTTCCTGCGCCTGGCGCGACATTTCGTCGAGCAACGGAATTTCCGAGCCCGGTTGCGGCGGTTGCCCGGCCAGGCAGCCGTGGATGCGGGCCACGGTGACGTCGACCTGATGGGCGAAATCGCTGCCCAGGCGCTGGAAATTCGCCTGTGCGTTCTGGGCGAGCAGGATGGCGGTGGCGATTTCCATCGCCAGGGTGTCGCTGTGTCGGGTGGCATCCTCGGCCAGCCACTGGGCGGCGGCGGAAATAGCCTGGGTCAGGCGGCGGAAGTCGGTGTGCCCGAGTTCGTCGACCGCCGCGGCGAGGGTGGCGGCGTTGTCGCGGAATTGCGGCAGCGCCTGTTGGGTGCCGGCGCAGTACTTGTTCCAGGCTTCCTCGGTCACCGCGATCAGTTCGCGCAGGCGCCGGCGTACCGTTTCGGCGGGTGGCGGTGGCGCGGTCTCGCTGCTCGGGATCAGGCTTTCGAGGCGATAGCTGTGCTGCACCTGGCGCACGTCGTCGCTGCTGCTCGGCGCCGTGGCGACGAAATAGAGCGCGTCGCGCATCAGGCGCTCGGCGACGTTCTTCGAGCCTTCGATCAGACGTCGAATCTGCAGGTCGATGCGCGCGCACAGTTGCTTGACGTTGGTGTCGGCCGGCAGGCTGCCGTCAATGAGCGCGGTCAGCAGGCCGCGCGCGACCCACCAGAAGGCGCGCGTCGAAGAGGCTTCCTGGGTGGTTTCGATCTGGCGTACGGCGGCGAGCATTTCGCGGATGCCGCCGCGCTCTTCGGGCTGGCGCAGCCAGGCCAGAAAGCCGCGCTGGAAGCGGGCCCGGGCTTGTCGGACGAGGCGCAGGAATTCGCTGTGCGGCAGGTCGGCCGCCCCGGCGGTGCGGCGCGGCGGACGCGCCGAGAGGTCGGGGAAAAACAGGTCGCTGGCCGCCACGCGGTTGAGGCCGCGCGCGGTCTGCACGTCGCGGTAGACCGAGAGCAGGCGCAACGGCTGGTTCGGTTCACCGTTGAGCAGTTCGTCGAGGTAGTGGCCGATCGCCGACAGCGCCCGACGGGCCAGGGTCAGCGTTGCTTCGTCAGGGGCTTGCTCGCCCTGTTCGATGCGCTCGAGCAGGGCTTCTGCGGCTTCAGCCAGCTGGGTGACGCCGTCGAGGCCGACGATGGTCAGGGCGCCCTGGACCTGGTGCAGGTGGGTGCGACAAAACTTGAGCTGTGTCGGATCGCCTCCGCCCGGAAGGCCGCCGGAAAATTCCTGCAGCGCTTGGTCGGCCCGCTTGAGGGCGAGGTCGATCTCGCTCTTGACCCAACTGAGCGGGCCGACGTCGAATTCGGTCGCTTTCATCTGATACGGTTTCTCCGGTCCCGGGCGGCGCGAGGCTTAGCCGACCTTGAAGCCGGCGACCGAACCCTTGAGTTCGGTGGCCAGACCGGCCAGTTCGCCGACCGCTTGAGCGGTCTTTTGCGTACCGGCGGTGGTTTGTTCGGTAATGCGCAGGATGTCTTGCATCTTTCCGGCAACCCCGGTGGCCGACTCGGCCTGTTCGCGGGTGGCGTTGGAGATGTCTTCGATCAGTTCGGCCAGGTTGCGCGAAACGTCACCGATCTCGGCCAGTGCCTGGCCGGCGGCGTCGGACAGCTTGGTTCCGGCGACCACCCCGCGCGTCGATTCTTCCATGGCCGAGATCGCGCCCTGGGTGTCGGTCTGAATGGTCTTCACGATCGCCGCGATCTGCTTGGTGGCTTCGCCGGAGCGTTCGGCGAGGCGCTGCACTTCCTCGGCAACGACCGAGAAGCCGCGTCCTGCCTCGCCTGCCGAGGCGGCCTGAATGGCGGCGTTGAGGGCCAGCACGTTGGTCTGTTCGGTAATGTCGGAAATCAGTTCGACGATTTCGCCGATCTCCTGCGACGATTCGCCGAGGCGCTTGATTCGCTTCGAGGTCTCCTGGATCTGGTCACGAATTTCGTTCATGCCCTTGATCGAGTCCTGCACCGCCTGGGTGCCCTTGCCCGCGGCGTTGAGCGACTGGCGTGCGACCTGGGCCGACTGGACGGCTTCGTCGGAAACGCGGGTCATCGAACCGGCCATCGAGAGGACCGAGTGGCCGGCGTCCTGAATTTCGACCGACTGGCGACGGGCCGCATCAAGCAGTTCGCTCGAGGTGCGCTGGGCGATTTCGGTGGCCTGCGTCACGCGACCGGCGGCGTCGTTGATGCGGCCGACCAGCACGCGCAGTTCTTCGATGGTGTAGTTGATCGAGTCGGCGATGGCGCCGGTGATGTCTTCCGACACGGTCGCGGTGACCGTCAGGTCGCCGTCGGCGAGGTCGCCGAGTTCGTTCATCAGCCGCAGAATGGCGTCCTGGTTCTGGCGGTTGGCCTGTTCGCTGGTGCGCCGGCTCTGTTCGGCAGATTCGGCTTGCTGGCGGGAGTCGTCGAGGTAGATCTTGACCATCAGGCCGGCGATGACCACGGCCAGGGCAATCAGCACCGCGATGGCGACGTCGTGCACCGCGTGCTCGGTGGTCTTGCCTTCGTAGGCATTGGCCAGCGTGTTGGTGGCGTCGAGCAGCGCTTCGCTGTCGCGGAAGATGCGCGAGACGGCCTGCTTCGCGACGGTCAGCTTCTGGATGCCGCCGAGGATCTGGCCGATTTCGCCGCGGAAGGCCTTGAACACTTCATCGAGTTCGGCCAGTTTGCGCCGCGTTTCGACGTCGCTCGTCGCTGCGATGCGCATCGTCTCGTTGCCCTTGATGTGGGCGTTGAGCAGTTCGCCGAAGGTGTGCGTGTCCTTACCCAGCAAGAAGACGCTTTCCGGGCTGATTTCGTCGCCGACCTGCAGGGCGCTGACGTTCTTGGCCAGACGCTGGGTGAGCATAACCAGCTGGCTGGCCGAGGCGATCTCGCGTGCCGAGGCGTTGGTCTGCAGCTTGAGGGCGATGTCCTGTTCGGGGAGCTCGAGCAGCAGGGCGTTCTGTTCGTTGATCTTGCGCGCGCGGTCGCCGAGGTCGAGCCGCGTCT
>RRZT012463612.1_pt1 | contig 14396 bp, 24 predicted proteins | sample 2165551 | NCBI WGS metagenome assembly RRZT01 (sample SAMN10456910, study PRJNA506462) | wastewater metagenome | biome: wastewater; feature: sludge; material: wastewater sludge; isolation source: wastewater sludge with Escherichia coli K12::gfp cells carrying plasmid... | place: USA: Moscow, Idaho... | reverse complement strand
TCTATCAATTCCAGTCATCACATCATAATTGATCAGCTTCACATTCCTGAACAGTGATGAAAACTTCCAACCTGGATTACCTTTCACAATGATATAATCATTGATTCTTTTAGGATCGAACCCACAAAGGATGCCTTTCAGAATGTACTGGTCATAGTGTCTTGAATTGAATCCAACCCATATTTCATTTACATTTTCGCTGTGTAATTTTTCAAGTGTAGCAGGATCATTGATGATTACATGCTCTTTTTTATTCATCATGTCAATTACTACAATCAACCAATCTTCTTTGAAAACTTCAAAGTCATAGAACAACAATTTATTCACATCCTTTCTGTATAAGATTTATTTTTCTTGGTAATACTAATAATGGGGAAGTGTAGGGTGAAGGGGTGCTTGAAAAAAATTTTTGCACCCCTGACCCTGACTTCTTATTCTACTTCAAACACTTCTGTGATTTCATAAGTGCTGAAACCCTTGTTACCTTTGCTATACTTCAAAGCAAATTCAAGCCGTCCATCAATTGCTTCTGCAATGTCCATGATCAGTGATCCATACTGCTTGTATGTTTCAAACTCGATGTCAAGATCAGTGTCCATTGAACGAAGAAGTTCGTTCACAATGTGGATTTGGAAGCCTTGTGTGATGACCTGGTTGAAGAAGATCAAGCTGCCTTTATATTCACCACTTACAACCTTGAACCAAATGCTGACCATTGGATCACCCTTCTTGGATGCAATCAGTTCCATCTTGTTCACTTCAACTTCATATTCTCCATGTGGAACTTCCTTGAAAGATCCAGTTCCATTCACTGCTGCTTCTTTTACATCATCAGCCAATCCCTTCGTGTCAATTGCTTCATCAAACTTTTTCCAAATATTTGCCATTTTAATTCACCTATTCCTTTTATTTTTATTTTAGATTTGATTGTTAATTTCTTTTTGAACTTGTTCAATCAACTTGAACATTTTGTTCTTGTTCATCCTTGGTGCTTCCAGGATGGTTTTCATTTGTTCTGTTATGTCAAGGATGTCTTGAAAGCAAGCAGTGTTGCTTTCAAGTGATGCTTCATAAGATTCAAGGTCAGTGTCAACTTTTGCTTTTGTGTAATCGGCTTCATCTTGAAGCTTTTCAATTGTTTCCCTGAAATACTTTTCTGCATCATATCCCATGTACTTTTTAACCAGGTATTCAAAATCTTCTGGTTCAAACAGCAAATGAAAACTTTTATCTTTTAGAATTATTACATCAACCATATCTATTCCTTGAATATGTTTGCGAACAGTACATCTGCAATTGATTTTGCAAACAGATCCTGTGGACTTTGTTTGAAGTTTTCATCCTTTTTCAAGTCCAGGTCTTTGACAACTTGATCAAGCATCAGATCACATGCTGCCCTGTCAAATACCTGCTTGATTTCAGGATCTTTCATCAGGATTGTTGAAATGGATGTTGCCACACAACTTTTGATCACTGATGGTTTCACTTCATCAGGAAGGAAATCAATTGGTGCAAGGTTGACTGCAACAGTCATTGCTTTCACATGACCCTTGTCATGAAGAAGCTTCAAGAATTTTTCATAGTTGTTCACGATTATTCACCCCTTTTTCTTCTTGTTCTTGTCTTTGGTGCTTCATCCTGTTCAGGTTCAGCAGCAGGTTCTTCCTTTGGTTCTTCATTTCTTGCTTTTCTTGAACGTGTCTTGGTCTTTGACTCTTCCTGAACTGGTTCTTCAATTGGATCTGATTGTTCAACTTGTTCTTCATCATTAGATTCATCAGGAACATTTTCAGGTTCTTCAACTGGTTCAGATTGGTCATCAGAAGTCATATTTTCTTCATCTAACGGTTTTTCTTCATCAGTTGGGTTCTTCTTTGATGTTCTTCCTTTTCGTTCACCAGTGCCTTTATTTGAAGCTGTGGTCTTTGGTTCTTCACCCTTCATCTTTGCAACTGCATTCTTGTTTGCTTCTTCATAAACTTCACGGAAAGCAGCATAATCAAGTGGAATTTCATTTGTTGAAACAGTAAGTCTGCCACCACCAAAGATCACTTCATTTGTCTTGAATGAAAGGGTTCTAATTTCACCATCAGCCACAACCCTTGCCACAATATCAACCATTCCTGCAACCTTGTTTGCTGTCTTTTCTTGAAGGTTTGGTTTGATTGCTGTGATTTTGTCACCACCTTTCTTGGTTATGTCCTTGGAAGTATCTTCATGACTGATCAGGATAATATTTTCATAGTCCAGGTTCATCAATTTCTTCAAGGTTGAAAGGAATTCAGTTCTGACCTTATCCCATGCCCTGAAACTGTCATCTGATTCATGGGTGATCCCCATTTGGTCATACATGTACAATCTGCAATATTCATAAGTGTCTTCAAGTAAGTCAACAATGATGGTCTTGAACTGGTTGTCCTTCTTTTCAAGTTCAGCAATGACTTCCTTGAATGTCTGCCATGCAAGTGTTCTTTTGGTCATTCTTCCTTCAACTGACACCTGGTCTTTGATAGGAATGTAAGGTGCATCAACAAACTTGATGTTTCCATCAGTGTTCAGCATTAGTGGATCAGGGAACTTGTTTGCAAATGTGGTCTTTCCACTGAATGGTGAACCATACATCCAAACAACCTTCTTTTCAATTTTTTCAATATTTCTTCTTTCATTTTTGGGTAATAACATAAAATCCCATCCTTTCTGACAATAGTCTTGGTATTCACAAAAGTTACAAAGGTAACCTTCACATGTTGGATATTCTGTTGCTTCAATCACGTTCTTCACATCAATCATGAATTCAATCACATGTGAAGGGTCATATTCAATTTGAACCAGTTTTGGTTCAAGCTTGTCCAATTCACTTTCAATTCTTTTTCTGAACTGGAACAAGTCTTCCGTTTTCTTCTGTCTGATGCTTGTCTTTGGTACAAATAAGAAGTACATGTTTCTGATCTTCTTGCCAGGGTTTTCTTTTTCCCAAAAGTATTTGTACAAATGAAGTTGCTGTGACTTCTTGTAGTTTGAAACATTGTTGGAATACTTGAAGTCATAAATGTCATATTGATTTGGTACTTCAACCCCACGTTCAAACACTGTTGCAGGTGCAAGAAGATCAATGAATCCAATGAAATGTTCATTCTCAATCTTGACTTCAAATTCACCCTGTGGGATCATTGCTGCTGCCTTTGGTATTACTTTTTCAAGCTTCATTGCTTCTTCAATGTGCCTGTCTGTGATGATTGGATATGACATGTAATATTCTTTTATTGCCACATCCACACCCTTTTCCAGTCCTGTATGCATTGCAGTTCCAATAATTAGTGGATGACCTGCATTGTCAGGTGGTAATGTCAGTAACTTGTCAACATATCGCAACTTGTACTTGAAAGGACATCTCTTAAATAGGTCAATTCTTGAATGTGATGTTTGCAATTTATCACCCCTTTCATAATCTCTTTGAACTGTTCAAACCCATCAGGGAAAAGGATGATTCCAATTCCATTTGACTGATTGATCCTTGCTGTGTTCATCTTTTGAAGTTCTGATGCTTTTCCCTTTGGTGCTTTTAGTTCAACTGTGATGAAGAACCCATTCACACAAAGGATCAAGTCAGGGATTCCACTTTTCTGATAACCCCCACCCCAAATCTTTGTGAACCATCCAATCTGCTTTTCCTTCATCCTGTCAGATGGTGTTCCTGCTTGATATACACCGATTGAATGAAGGTACTTTTCAACTCTTTTTTCAAACAGCTTTTCAGATGTCAATTATTTCACCTTGAAAGTCAGGTATGACTTTCTATTTGTTACCTTTGGATAATCTTCAAGTAGTTCACCATAAAGTTTTGGTTCTTTTTCTTCCAGTGCTTTCAGATCAATAGAAGTGGAAGTGCTGCCATTCACCCCGGTGATCTTCAAGAACTGATTGTCAATGGACTTAATATCATATGCGTCCATTGCCTTTTCAATATCTTCCTTGACCTTCTTTTCCTGTTCTTCAAGTTGCTTCTTTGTTTTGGTTATGTCAACCAACTGTTTGAAGACTTGCATGTACTGTTGTTCAAATACTTGAACTTGGTTTTTCTCATTACTCATGATTTTCATTCCTTTCATTCATGTAATTTTTGAATTGCTCTATATTGTTGAAAACTTTCCTGGTGTAGTCTGTTTCATAGATGCCTTTATCCCAAAGATTCTTTGCACCAGTTTCACCAAGGTTGTAAGCCATCAAGACTTTTGCAGGATCTTCATATTTTTCAAATAGGTTTCTAAGTATGTAGATCCCTGACCTTGTGTTTTGGTATGGATCAAGGAAATCTTTTATTCCAAGCTTTTCTTGAAGCCATTCGTGATTCACTATGTTGATCTGCATCAGTCCATAATCATTGGTTGAACTCACTACGTCAGAATTGAATGCACTTTCTGTTTGGATCAACCCCATGACAAATGGAAAATCTATATTGTAGACATATGACAAGCAGTAGATAAATTCTTGAAGGTCTTCATCCAGTCCAACTTCCAGTGGTATGAATCCAAGTTCAGCACCACTTGTCCGATCTGATGAAAGACCCCAGTTGAAGGTTTTTCCATCAATAGTTCCATAGGCTTCAACTTCACTGAACTGTTGAAGTGTTTCTTGTTTATCTGCTGCAATATCAATCCTTGCAATGCTATTTCCAATCAGAATTCCAATGATCAGGATCACAATCCATGAAATGATCACTTTCGTGATTCTTTTCTTCTTCATGATCTGTCTGCGTGCAGCTTTCAAAGTTGCTACATTACTTTTGGGTGCATTCTCTGAATAATTCATCAGTATAGTCCTTTCTCATTTCTAATGTTTGAAGAATGTCTTCTTCCAAGCTTCCTTTGCAAATTAGAAGATAATAGAAGCAGTTGTTGCTTTGACCGATCCTGTGAATTCTTTTCTTTGACTGTTCAAACAGTTCACTTTTTTCAGTCAATGTGAAGTATATGATCTTACTGGACTTTTGAAGGTTCAAACCCATTGCCCCTGCCTGGTACTGAATCAATGTGATGGAATTATCTTCTTTTTCATAGTTGGATAGATCCTTGACTTGTCCACTTACTTCTGAGACTGGTTTTTCAAGCTTTGCTGCAATCTTCTTCAATAGCGCCAATTCTTCATTGAAGTTGTAGAAGACAATCAGTCTGTCCTGTGTACTGGATGCCAAGTCTTCAAATGCTTTCAACTTGTCCTTGTTATACTGACCACAAAGCATCATGGAATATAACCGTTTTGTCAGGGTAGTATCACCGATCAGTTCAATTCTTGGTGTCACATCCGTTCCTTCAAAGCCACTGTCATCTTCAAATTCAATCAAGTTCAATGTGTCTATGGTGATGATTGAATTCTTTTGGAACTTTCTATATTCTTTTGATGTTGGAACATTGATGGTCATGAAGGTCTGTTCAGGAAGTTCAAAGCATTCATCTGTTTTCAAGAACACTGCACCATGATCACGAAGCTTTTGTTTCAACCGTTCAACATTCTTGTATGGTTCTTCTTTATCAACAATCTTCATTGGGAAACCCCCAACTTCAATGGTTGACCAGTTCACATATTGCTTGTTGTAAAGATTCTTTGAAATATTCCATCCAAGCAGGTTGATCTGCGACCATAGATTTTCATATTTCCCTGATGTTGGTGTTCCTGATAGTAGGATCACATTGTCAGGTTTCATTTGTAGAACAAACTTTGACCTTTTGGCATCTTCATTCTGTATCATTGAACTTTCATCCAATATCAGGGTATAATGCTCTAATTGATGGAAGAACTTTCTTCTGAATATCAGATCATAGTTCACAACCAGGATACATCTTTCAATTTCATCTTGATGATTCAAGAAATACTGTGATGATTTTTTCACTGTCATGTCAATCACTTCATACTGTGGATAATACTTTTCAAAATGTTCAATCCAGGTTGGGATCAATGACTTCTGACAAACCAGGATATTCAGATCCGTTCCAAGCTGCTTCATCTTTTCTGATCCAACAAATGTTTTGCCAAGACCCATGTCCAAGTAATATGCAACCCTGTTGAATTTCTCTGTTTGGATCAGTGCCTGTTGTTGGTGGGGGAATAGTTTAATTTCCATAGAAATCAAAAACTTTCACAACCATTCAAAACTATTTCAGTAAAGTTTTGAATGTTCACACCCCTGGATTGAAGTTCAAGAAGCATTGCCTGACCAAGTGGGGAATTAAGTGTATATGCAACAATCTCTTGTTCACTCATGCTCGTAATATTACTGATTGACTGCTTTTTTACATCAATTTCGATTTTAGAAGTTGGTGACCATGCTTTTCCTACACCACAGCAAACTGCTTTTCGTTCAATGTCTTTCACAATAATTCCCATGCTTATATATGGTTTTTGTGCAAACATTCTGACTGTGTTCATTAAATGGGTTGTTTCCATATTTGCAATTTCAATGACTTCACCTATTCCTGTGACCCAAATTTTTGTTTCATCAAATCTTGTTTTCATTGAAAAAACCACCTTTCTGTGCTATACTTGCACTATCAATATTTTTTGGATTGCACCTTGTGGAATTGCTACTTCCCAGGGTGCTTTTCTTATGTCCCAACATATTCAGCCAACTTCTTTGGACTGATATGATATGACCATCTTGTTTTGTTCTTAGCTGCAAACCCAAAGGGTGCTGTACCTGTTTGAAGTGCAACCCTGACAAACTGTTCTGACTTATCCAATCTCTTTGCTGCTTCTGCAACACTGACATTATGTAACCCACCAGGGGTTGTGTTGTTGGAAGGAACTTCTTCATTCAGCCATTCAACCGAACAATCAAGGACTTCTGCAATCTGCTGTTGTACATCACCCTTTGGAATGTTCTTTCCTGAAATGTACTGACTAACAGAAGACTTGCCTTTTCCAATCTGTGATGCCAATTCAGCCTGCGACATGTTCCTTTCTTCCATTGCCTTTTTCAAATTCTTTGAGAAACTCATTTTCAACCATCCTTTCATTTCATTTCATTTCATTTTGTTTTTGTTCTTTCAACCTATCTTTAAAATCAGCCATTTCATCACCTACCTTCCACTGCAAATTCTCTGAACACTTCTTGATTAATTGACCTTTGAATGGTTACACTTTCAGATCCTGATAATTCAGGATGATCATGCTGCAATTTCCTTCTGATCCTTCCTACTGTTTCAAACTGTGGAAGTCCATATTCTTTCAATTGCAGGAACAGATATTTGAATCCAATGGTGTCAATGTCAATTCCCTTGCTTCCAAGGATCTTCTTTGCTACCAGGTAGAACAAATAGTTGTCACTGTTCCTGGAATGCTTGTCATTGATCAGGAAGTCCATGATCAATGCTGATGTGTTATTAAGTTCATCCATGCCTACACCTTCCTTAACTTTCAAAGTCACCTACCAGTTCCAAGATCTCAATGATCTTCTTTTTCTGATGTTCTGCTTTTCTGCTACCATTCATAATGTCATACAGATAAGTCAAACTGATTCCAAGTGCATTAGTCAAGTCAGTAAGCTTCATTTCACGATCAATCAGTGCCTTTCTTACTGCTTTTTCAAAATTATTCATTAAGTTTTTCACTCCTTTCATATATTTATTAGTTGAAATTATTCAGCAAAAATCATTGACAATTGACTGAAAATATTCTATTATAATGGTATCTCACTCCATATATCAGAACTCATTCAGTAGTTGTCGGATATTGCTTAATTAAATCAGCTATAATTCTATTATACTGATTTCTTTCAGGATGTCAACAACTTTTACTGAATTTTTCCAGATAATTTTTTTTAGTGAAAGGGGAAGCGAAGATGAACATATTGGAAAAGATTCAGTTGTTGTGTAAAGAAGCAGGAATCAACCCAAGTAATCTTGAAGTTGAACTTGGTTTTGGAAAAGGAACACTTTACAAATGGAATAAGAGTTCACCAAACACTGACAAATTGTCAAAGGTTGCTGACTACTTCCATGTTTCTGTTGACTGGTTGCTTGGGAAGACAGAATTCAGATCCATCCCTGATGAAGAAAAGCTTGCAGCAGATGTTGAAAGGTGTGAAGAATTTTCATTAAGGGATAAGAAGGACATTGCAGTGACAATGAACTTCATCCTGGAACAACTTGATAACTATCAGGAAGCATTGATGTTTGATGGTGAAATCCTGGATGATGATACCAGGGAATTGTTGAAAGATAGTTTAATGAACAGTTTGAAAATGGGGAAGGTGATTGCAAAGCAGAAGTTCACACCTGATAAGTACAAGAAATAATTTACTCAGAATCATATTGGGGGGTAGTGATGGAATGAAGAAGGTTATATCTAAATTAGTGAAAGAACATCAGATAAGAAATCCAATTGAAATTGCTGAAAACCTTGAGATCAGTGATGAAGAACTTGAAGGATTCAAGGAACTAACAACTGGTCAGATTTCCATGATCTATGGATGTCATGAAAAGCTGATCCAATTACGATTGGTTCAAGGTTAGGTTCAAGGTGGGTTCAAAGTGAATTGTTGAACCTTGAACCGTTTCAAAGCTACAAAATATAAGGGATTTCTTGACCTTGGTTCAAGGGGTTCATGTTATGTGTGATTTATTAAATGGTTGAAAGAGTTGTAAAGTAAGAAATAAATATATACTCTAAAAATAAGAATTAAAGAGAAACAACCTTGAACCTTGAACCCAAAACAATAAAAAAGAACCGTAAACCCTTGAAAATACAAGGTTTTTAACGGTTCAAGGTGAACAGTAACGGTTCAAGGTGAAATCAAAATTCTGAAAGGAAAGGTGAAAAAAATATGTTTGGAAAGAAAAAGATGAATGGAAAAGTGATTGGAACAACATTGGTTGAAGGTCTTCCATTGAGTGAAGGATCTGATTTGGTTATGAAGCTTACTGATGAAGGTTTGACCTTGATTGAAGCATTCACAAAGCAAGAATTTGAAATTCCAATGTCAAAGCTGACAATGGTTGATTGTAAGAATGAAGTTGAAATGAAGCAGATCATCAAGCAGTCTGCACCAGGAATGATCATTGGTGCTGCAACATTTGGTTTGTTTGGTGCAATGGTTGGGGGAAGGGTCAAGACAGAAGAAAAGAAGATCTTCACCCACTTTGTGATCATCAATTATCATTCTAATGAAGACAAGACCATTGTGATGAAGACCAATGATGGAATAGGTGCAGGTCAGTTGGTTGATTTTTTCAGACAACTGAAACCACAAACAGTTCCACTGAAAACAGTCCTATAAATAAAAAAAAGACCCCTGGTGCAGCGAACACCAAGGATCTTGATTGTAACCATCAAATTTTGGGTTGAAATGGTTACCTATTGATTTCAAAGTATTATACCATTTCAACCCCTAAAATTCAAGGGGGTGATATTCATTGAAGAATCCAAACGGATATGGATCTGTTGTCAAATTATCAGGAAACAGAAGGAATCCATACGCAGTAAGAAAAACAGTTGGGTGGAATGAAAAGGGTCATCCAATTTATTTAGCCATAGGTTATGCAGCATCAAGGGAAGAAGGAATGATCATGCTTGCTGAATACAATAAGTCACCTTGGGATATAGATGCAGAAAAGACCACACTTGAAAGCTTATATGAACTATTCAAAGAAAAGAAGATGCCCAAGATGGGAAAGTCCAGTCAGGGATCTTTGAATTCAGCTTTCAATCATACATCCAAATACAAGAAAATGAAATACAAAGACATCAAGTCCTTTCACATGCAGGACTGCATTGACAACTGTGGGAAAGGATATTCAACACAATGGACAATCAAGAACCTATTTGGTCAGCTTGATAAGTTTGCACTTGAAATTGATGTCATCAACAAGTCATATTCAGTTCTGACAACAGCAGAACCAATTCCTGAAACAAACAAGAAACCTTTTACTGATGAAGAAGTGGATGCTGTATGGAAGATCAAAGATAAACCTTGGGTTGATTCAGTCCTGGTCTTCTTATATTCAGGGTTCAGAATAAGTGAACTTTTAGGACTGAAAACTGCAAACATAGATCTTGAAGAAAGAACCTTCCAGGGTGGGGTGAAAACACAATCAGGAAAGAATAGAATTGTTCCAATTCATTCAAAGATCTTTGACCTGGTGAAAATAAGGGTTGAAGAAGGGAATGAATATTTGTTCACTGAAAATGGGAAAAAAATGTCCAGTGCCAAGTATTATGAAAAGTGGAATGATGTCATGAATGAACTAAAATTGAACCATACACCACATGAATGTAGACACACTTTCAGGTCACGATTGGACAGTGCAGGTGCAAACAAAGTCTGTATTGATCTAATGATGGGGCATAAATCCAAAGAAGTTGGTGAACGAATTTACACCCACAAAAGCATTCAAGAATTGAAGGATGCAATTGAACTAATAACACGTTAGTAACAAAAAAGACCCCAAGCCTTGAAAAATCAAGCACTTGGGGTCTTTTAAATAATATTATATCATGATTTAGTTCAAAATTGCAATGTACAAAATACCCATAGTTCAAGGGTTTGTTCAACTTTAATGAACCCATAAATATACCCAAAATCACATGCGTTAGTAACATGATAGTAACAAGATATTACTGTAAAATTAGATCTCTTTTATTCATTGCAGCAGTAATTGCTTTCCCAATTCCAATGACAATTCTGTCACCATTCACTTCAATGACATCATAGGTTGTTTTATAAACTTGACTTGAAAGTCCACCACCAGTGTATGTCTTTGCGCCTTGTTTGACTTTGACTTTGCTTCCAACCTTGATGACCTTTGGCGTAGTGGATGAAGAAACTGCTGATCCGCCTTCTGTTGTGATGTAAACATCAAAACCTTTTGCTTTCAGTTTTGCAGCAGTAGCATCAGCATTTGATTTCACACTATAAGCACCAACCTGGACTTTATACAATCCATTTGACTGAACCATATAGGTTTCAAATCCTGCTGCTTTTACTTTTTCAAGCAAAGCATCTGCATTTGGTTTCTTGCTGAATGCACCTGTCTGAACTCTATACAATACTTTTCCAGTGGAAGGTTTTTCACTACCTGCATTTAATCGTTTGTTTACTTCATCAGCAATATAAGGGAACTTGCTGCCTAAATATGGACCAGGACAATTGGTTGGAGCAAACCATTTGTGCATTGTTAGATTTCCACTTTTATCACCAGTGAAATTCAATTTTTCAATACCATTTCTTTTGCAAATATCAACACATAATTCAATGGTTGCTTCAAGTGCTTTGTCGCTGACATGCCAATTTCCCCCAACCTCATCATTTGCAACTTCAATGGTGACAGCCTGATTGTCATTGTCAGCATTTGAACTTGTCCATGCACGATTCTTTTCTTCAACATACATCCCAACTCTACCATCTGTACCAACACCATAATTGGATGATGCTTCTCTTGAAGTGGGTGCAAACACATTTCCAATATCTTCAATAGTCAAATTCCCTGCAACATGATGAATGGTGATCTTTCTGATTTTGTCTTTTCTTGGATTGGTACTGTTTGGAGATATTTTAGTATAAGTTACTAATGGACTATTACTCATTATTCTTCACCCTTTCCTGATTCAGAATTGATCCTTGCAGCATCAACCATTCCTTCACCGATTATATAGGCAATCAGTGTGGAAGCTGCTGTGATCATAACAACAACCTGTTCAATGGTCAGATCATCAACACCAAATGCAACCATCATTGCAGTGATAAACCCAATGACCGCTGCCCAAAACTTTCTACTGGTCAACTTCTGTTTCCAATTGATCTTCATTTCTTTTTCCACCTCTCTTTTTCACTTTTGATTTCTTAATACTTGAAAGCATCCAAAGTTCACCTGTTGTGAATGCAAACCAACATCCAACCAGGGTCATTGGTTCACTTCCTGTTTTCAGGAATACATATAAAACAGCAGCAGTGAAAAGGATGTTCAAGATGATCACTACTGCAACTATGAACTTTGAAAATCTATTCTTCTTTTTCACTGTAACCTGCCAACCCCCTATTAAAATATTTATCAATTAAATCAAGCCTTTTGTGTGCTTGTTTTGCAGATTCTTCAATCTTGATAATTCTTTCCCTGGATTCCTTTTGTTCTTCTTTCACATTTGTCATTTCTGATTTGATTTCAGCAATACCATTACCAATGTTTTCAAGCTTTACAATCACCGTTGTAAGCTGTGAAGCATCAGCTTTGGTGTCATTTTTTTCATTTCTTTTGACATTGGAAAGACCTGACCAAATTCCAAACCCAACTGATAAAACTGAAATTACAAGTGCCACTTCAACAGTCATCAGACACATCACCCCTTTTCTATTTATGAAGAATAGCAAAAACCCCTTGCAGAAACTCATATAAGCTTCATATAGTGGTTTTTATTATGATTTGGTATATTTATACCTTTTGAATTTTACCTTGCCTATCCCTCAATTAAATTGTCACATTCAAGGTCAATCAGAACTTGTCTAACCTGATCTTTGATTCTGTCAGGTACTTCTGAAAATTTCTTCACACCTTTAATAATCAAAGTTGCATAAATCACTACCATGTCTTTCACATCCTTTCTATAAAAAAATAATAGAAATCTAAGCATTGGAATCAGCATCCAATATTGCTTGAACTTCTGCCCTGATTTTTTCAGGAACTTCATCAATGGTTTTCAATCCTTTAAGGATCAGACTTGCATAAACTTTTGCCATTTAAACCACCATCCCTTCATATATTTCAATCAAAGCAAGTTGTGTGTCTGTCATCTGTGATACCAGTGTTTTGTTTTGTTCAGCCATGATCCTGATGTATTCATCTTTTTCATACTGGATCATGTCATATTCAAACCCTTTGAATGTTTCTTCACCCACAACTTCTTCAACTGGAACAATGTTGGAATGAACCCACACATTGACTTCATCAATCACCAGGGGTTCAGATGCAACAGTGCTTTTGACTTTTCCATGTTCTATCATGTTAAAATTCCACCTTTCTTATAAATGTTTTCAAGATAATACTGATCAGCAAAATCTTGTATTGGGTCAACATACTTTTCTTTCAATCTATAACTATTACAATGGATCAACCATCCTTTGTATGAATTTATTGAACACCATTCTGAATAGGTCAATTCCTGATCTTCAAGCTTCTTTCTATGAATAGCAACCATTTTTCTTTTGAATTGCTTGCAGGTTGTTTTTCTAAGAAGCTTATAGTTCATGAAAGTCCTATATCCAACAAAATCAATTCCACGCACATATGTTGGGAACACTTGCCAGTTTTCTTTGATCTTCAATTTCAACTTGGATCTGAAATATTCATCAATTTCTTTCTTCAACTCATGAAGTTTTTCTTTACTGCTTCCCAGGATCACAATGTCATCCATGTATCTGAAATAATACTTCACACCTTTGACTTCCTTGATCCAGTGGTCAAACTCTGAAAAATAGAAGTTTCCACTGTACTGTGAAAGATAATTTCCAATAGGAATTCCTGTTCCACCTGGTGTTGAATCAATAATTTCATCAATCAACCATAGAAGATCAGGATCTTTGAAAAGTCTTCTGTATTTCTTTTTCAAAATGTCATGGTTGATTGATGGGTAAAACTTTTTAGCATCTAACTTCAAACAATACTGTGATTCAGGAACATCATGCTGCATTGCATGATTCAACTTGTTCAAACAAAGATGAATGCCCCTTCCTGGTATTGCTGAATAAGTGTCGGTTGTAAAGTTGTTCAGTAGGATTGGTTCAATGATTTGCATAATTGCCCACTGACAAATTCTATCAGGGAAATAAGGTAACTTGAAAATTTCACGTTCTTTTCCACTGTCCTTCTTGATGAATGTTTCATATTGTGAAGTTCGGTATGTTTTATCAATCAACATTTGTTGAAGCATTCCCAGGTAATGTTCAGGGTTTGATTCAACCATCTTGACTTCTTTATACCATCCTTTTCCCTTTTTAGCATTTTGATGTGCCAGGGTCAGATTGTCCATGTCATAAATCTTTGGATATAAATTTCCGTATCTTTTCATTTATGAACATCCTTTGTATGCACTGTTCAAACTGAATCTTCAACTTTGAATTTAACTTCAAATTTACCAATACAGTTCAAAGTATTTTTTTTATGTTTTGCCAAGGGGCAAGGCAATCAAAGTTTCACATTTTTTTAAGACTTTACTATTATGCATTTACTAAGTGACTGCTGATATTCCGATTACGATTAGAAGAAGTATTATTCACATTCCAATAGAAACTGCCACTATTAGAAGAATTATTCCAATTACTGCCTAATTGAGTGACAAACCAAATTTCTTTTGTGTCTGACTTCTTTTGTTGTATCAACATCTTTGATTGCCCATGAATATATTAATTTTTA
>RRZT010218727.1_pt1 | contig 14396 bp, 14 predicted proteins | sample 2165551 | NCBI WGS metagenome assembly RRZT01 (sample SAMN10456910, study PRJNA506462) | wastewater metagenome | biome: wastewater; feature: sludge; material: wastewater sludge; isolation source: wastewater sludge with Escherichia coli K12::gfp cells carrying plasmid... | place: USA: Moscow, Idaho... | reverse complement strand
CGGCGTCCTTGGCCACTTCCGGCGTGGCAGCAGCCTTGTCGGCCTTCTTCACCGTCTTGGCTTCCACTTTCTTGTCTGCCTTGTGCGCGTCTTGCTTGGCTTCGGCCTTCACCACCGGCTTGGCGGCATCCTTGGCAGCTTCCGGCTGGGCGGCGCTGGTCGCGGCCACCGGGGCAGCTGCCGGCTTGGCTTCGGTTTTCGGCGCGTCAGCGGCAAAGCCCACGGCGGCGGACAGGGTCAGGGTGGCGGCAATCAGGGTCTTCAGGGCGGTGTTCATGGTTGGCATCCTTTATTCAGGGTTCAAACAGCAGTCTGGGCGCCCCGGTGTCCGGGGATCACTGCGGGTTGCAGTCGATGAGTGAAGATTACGCTGCGCCCGCCGGGCCGTCTGTGCGTGTCTGGTGTCAGGATGTAACCGAATGTACTGGTGCCGAGCTTGGCACAATGGGTCGGCCCCCAAGCCAGGAGCGGGATGCATTGGTCGATGCAGCCAATGTGGCCCGCCTGGGGGTGTAGTGCAGTGTAGTGGATTTCAATCTGTTGATTCGATAGGGTAATGTGCCAGTTTCCATACTGGCGGCTTGCCTGTGTGCGCGCTTGGCGGTGTGTTGTGCCTGGTGTTGTCATGCAGCCCAACCCGTGTGCATCGGTTGTGCATGTGATGTTGCCATCAATCCACGCGGTTGAGTGCAAGAAGGGCGGCGTAGCGTCTGGCCGGGGCCTGGTGTTGGGCAGGCGTTGTGCCGCTGTCGCCACGCAGCAGGATGCTGCACGCACGGGCCGCTTGCCGTGTGCTGAGCGCATGGCGTTTTCTGTCTGAATCTCCGTTCGTGGTGGGCTGCGATTGCCCGCCCTGTCTGTCTGCTCAGGGGAATGCGGTCGGGGGACCCCCCACTGCTCGTGCGCTGCCCCTGATTTGGTTTTGCCAATTGCCAAAACGGTATCTTCACAGTCAATCCGGTTTTACGTCCTTTGCATTCCCGCTTATTCACAGTGAATGGAGTGCGTGCTGTGTCGCCCACCCATGCGGTTATTGCCGTGGACGCATGTGCCCAGAACAGCCCGGTTGTTGCCATGCTGGCGGGTTTGCCATGGTTTGCCGGCTTGCCGCTGGCGTTAATCGAGCATATTGCCCGCCACGGCATGGAAAGACAGCTGGCTCCCCAGCAAGTGCTGTTCTTGAAGGACGAACCGGACAGCTGCCTGGCGCTGGTGCTGTCCGGGCAGATCTACCATGTGCTGCATAGCCAGGATGGCCGCGAGCTGATCATCGACCATAGCGCTGCAGGCGACTGGGTGGGGGAAAGCGCCTTGCTGGATGGTCAGGGCCGGCGGCCATGCACCACCATGGCCGACGACGCCGCGCGGGTATGGTTGCTGTCTTCGGCACAATTTGGCCCCTTGCTGGCGGATGCCGAGTTTCTCAAGCGCATGTTTGCTTCGGTGTGCCGGCGCATGCACGCGCATACCGAACATGTGGAAACCTTGTGTCTGCACCAGCTGGCTCCCCGGCTGGCGCGGCATTTGTTGCGCATGGTCAGCGAGCAGCCGCGCCCGGCAACTGGTGCGCAGGGGGTATGGCTGCATCCACCCAAACAAAGTGTGCTGGCGTCGATGATCAATGTCAGCCGGCCCAAGCTGAATGCCCAGTTGCGCTGCTGGCAACGTAGCGGCCTGATTCACCATCAAGCCAATCAATTACAAGTTCTGGATATGGATCGACTACGTAGAATTGCGTATGGATTATCCGGTTCTTGAATATTTCCACAAGTTTAAAAAACCATTTGGCAAAATATTTATCTTGTTTGTTGGCGAATTGTTACCTGGGTAACAGATGCTTTTGTCCTGAGTGAACACACTGGCCTTCCTAGTCAATTCAGGAGAGCCAGCATGGAACAGGAAATGGACATCGCCTTGCCATCCATACCGATGGAGCTGCCTTTGGGGGGGCGGATGCGGTTTGAGCAGGCCTGGCGCAGCGTACATGCCGATCTGGGCCGACGCGCGCGCCGGCTGACCCGTGGCGATTACGACCGGGCGGAGGAGTTGCTGTCACGCACCGCGCTGAAAGCGTTTTTATATATCTGCCAGGCGTCTGAGCGGGTGCGCGACGCCGAAGGGTTTTTGTTTCTGGTGCTCAACCATACGTTTCTGGACAGTGCCCGGCGCAATACCCGCGAAGAAAAGGTGATTGATCCGTATGTGGATCTGGATACCGACTCGATTCATGCCGTGGCCTGCCCGTCGCCTTCGCCGTTACAGGCCTTGCTGATGCAAGAACAGCTGGAGCAGGTGCGCCAGGCGCTGGAAGCCTTGTCGCCCGAGCAGCAGCACTTGTTTGCGCTGAAATTCGAGTATGAATGGCCCTATAGCCAGATTGCCGGTGAACTGGGCATCAGCGAAGCGCTGGCGCGCAAGCGGGTGGAGTTGTTGCGCAAGAAATTGCAGGCGCAGTTGCAGCGGCAGCTGGTGTGAGCCGGGGGCGCCGCTGCCGGTTCACAGCTGGTGGGCTACGGCGTTCTGTGGCTGAGGCGGGCTTTCCGGCGGCGGTGGATGCCGGGCGTGGCCACGCTGTGTGATGTGGCGGTTTGATGACCTTACCCGTGATAAACCAAGGAGATTTGTATGGCAGATAGCACCCCCGTTAATTCGCAGATTACTGATGCGGTTACCCAGACCAATGTGAAAGTGGTGGCGGAAGCCCCGGCGCAGGCCATGGCGGCGCTGTATCAGGTGGCCAGTCATTCGGCTGGGCTGTCGTTGCAGAATGCGATTCATAGCCAGCAGGCGTTGAATCAGATTTCCAGTGCGGTGATTTCCAAGGCGGTCACCATGATTCTGTCGGTAGGGGAAAAAGGCAGTTGATTGGTGTGGTTTCATGCCCGTTATCCGGATGGCAATTCACCCCCTTGTCCCCGGGTAACGGTTTGTCGGCTGTGTGGCCGACGGCGTGTCTGGCTGGTGCGCCCGTGCCGTGTAAATGGGGTAAGCCGGCAATCACCTATGGAGTATCACAAAGATGGGCCTTATGGACGTCATTAAAAAAACCCTGACCTCGGGCAGCAATCTGACTGGCGGCGGTGGCGGTGGTGCGGCTGCCCCCACACCGGTGGAGGAACCCGCTGCAACGGCAGCGCCCGACCCTGCGGCAGCTGAACCAGCCGCCGCGCCAGCATCAGCCGCCGAGGCGCCAGCGGCGTCCGCGCCTGCTGCTTCTGCCCCCACCACACCACCGGCAGACACGCCCCCACCAGCAGCGGCCACGCCACCGACTTCGTCTGGCTCGAAAACCCCGTTGTCGGCGATGACCGCCACGCTGGGGCAGCCTACCGCCACCCCGAATACCGATGCGCTGAACAGCCAGATTGTGCAGGCGGTGCAGCTGACCAATGCCGAAACGGCGGCGTATGCCCCCAGCCAGATTGCCGTCGCGCCCAATATGATGATTGCCCAGGCTTCTGGCCTGGTGGCGCAGTCGGCGGCGGCGTATTTCGACGGGGCCAGCAAAATGGTGTTGGCCAGCAAAAGCGTGCTGTTGAAGGACATGACCGAGAAATTTGCTTCCGAAGACCTGAAAGGGGCGGCGGAAGATGCGCTGGGCCTGCTGATTACCGATTTGCTGATGGGCACTGCGGCGGCAGTGGCCGCCGCCGCTGGCGCCATTGAAGCGGAATCGGCGCATTTTGCTTTGGACAAGATTGATCAGAGCATTGAGAAATACAACACCACATTGGCCAATCGATCCAGTTAATGCGTGTGGGATGACTGCCGGCAACGGCAGTGATCGTACGCGCCTGTCGGCAACCCTTCCCCGCCAGGGTTGAATTACGTGAAGTCTCAGGAGTTTATGATGAAAGAGCATGTTTCAGCCAAGGCCGTTTCTCACCCTCCCGTCAAGAATGTGCTGGTGCTGCAAGGCGGCGGCGCGCTTGGCGCTTACCATATTGGCGCTTACCAGGCGCTGCATGAACTGGGTTTCGAGCCCGACTGGGTGACCGGGATTTCCATTGGCGCGTTGAATGCTGCAGTGCTGGCCACCAACAAGCCGGAAGACCGTCTGCGCAAGATGACTGAATTCTGGAAGGATATTGCCCGTCCGGATGGCGCTGCCGCGCATTGCACCGGGCATTACCGCAGCCTGTACAACAAATCGGTAGTGGCCAAATCCATGCTGCAGGGGTTGCCGAATTTCTGGACGCCCAGAGTGAATGTGATGATGGGCATGGGCGGGGCAGAGGTGCAGTTTTCCAAACCCACTGAAGCCAGCTACTACGATACCTCGCCAATGCTGGACACCCTGGCCAGACACTGCAATTTTGCCTGGCATCACCAGGGCCATGGCGCCCGGCTGAGCCTGGGCGCTACCCGGGTGGATACTGGCAAGCTGGAATTCTTTGATTCGCTGCACACACCACTGCGCCCGGCGCACGCGCTGGCCAGCGGTTCGCTCCCGCCAGGGTTTCCGGCCACCGAAATTGATGGGCGCTTTTACTGGGATGGTGGCTGCGTGACCAATACGCCGCTGCAGGCGGTGCTGGATGACACCCATGAAACCGCTGATTTGCGTGTGTTCATGGTGGATTTGTGGGGCGCGCATGGCCAGGCCCCAGTCACCATGGATGGGGTGGCCTGGCGGCAGAAGGAAATTCAGTACGCCAGCCGGATGGAGCAGCACAGCACGCTGCGCAAATACCAAAAGCTGTTTGGCCGGCTGCTGCATAGCCCGGAATGCGCGCCAGTGCATGACTTGCTGCACGGCTGGGCAGAAGAAGTGCTGGGCCGCCGGCTGCGCAATATTGATATCCACACCATTACCTATCGGCATACCGGGGAAGAAAGCTCGTTCAGCGATGCGGAATTTTCGGAAGGCTCGATCAATCGTCGCCGCGAAATGGGGTATGTGGACATGCTGGCCAAGCTGGAGCAGGTAGCCAGTACGGAAAAAACCGATATCCGCCCAAGCCATCGGGTCACTTCCTGACCGAATCTGCACGTGTAATGCTGATGGCGTGAAGACAGGCCATTCTGGATGCCAGAAATAAACTGGATCAGACAGCGCCGCAGCCGCGTAACTGAATGATATATTTTGTCATGGCATACTGGCTGGCCTGTTATCGGCAGATAAGCGATGGTGTCCGTATGATGCGTATTGGTCATGCCATTCAGGGCGCTGCCCGTTTTGGCGCAAGCGTGTCGGCGCGCCAGGCCAACCTGCTGGCATGAACATTGGCGTCGTCTTTATCTGCCTGGCTCCAGGCGTCATCTCTCTTAATCAATCAAGGAAAAAACATTATGAGCGTCAATCAACTGAGCTGCAGCCAGAATGGCCAGGTCCTGATTGAAAAATTTGAAGGCCTGCGCCTGACGGCATACCAGGATATGGTGGGGGTGTGGACCATCGGCTATGGCCACACTGGCCCAGATGTAAAGCCGGGGCTGGTGATTAGCCAGCAACAGGCTGCCCAATTACTGATCAATGATCTGGCGCGTTTTAACAATGGCGTCAACGCCCTGGTGACGGTCAAGCTCAATCAAAACCAGTTTGATGCGCTGGTGAGCTTCTCCTACAACCTGGGCTTGGGCTCGCTGCAAAACTCCACCCTGCTGCGCCTGCTCAACGCCGGTAATTTCCAGGCCGCTGCCGACCAGTTTCCGCGCTGGGACCGCGCCGGCGGCAAGGAAGTGGCTGGCTTGCTGGCCCGTCGCAATGCTGAACGCGCGCTGTTCCTCACCCCGGTGTAAGGCTGGGCCGGTGTTGGCCGTGTGTGTGGAAACCCCCTGCCTGGTCAGGGGGTTTTGCTTGTCCGGATGGCCCTGGCCATGGGAGGGATTTCACAGTCCGCAGGCCCAGGCGTTCCAGCAGTACGTTTACTGCATGGAGCCTGCTCATGACGATTGCCCCGCGAATTCTGGTTGTTGACCGTGTCCCGGTGTTTGCCGCCGGGGTTGAAGCTGCATTTGCCCATATGGGGCATCCCGTGACGCTGGATCATCTGAAAACCCTGCCTGCCCTGGCTGACCTGCCGGCAACCCTGCCCGACCTGCTGTTGCTGGAGGCGTCATGGGGTGCGCAGGCCGAGCTGGAGCTGATGCGCCAGCTGCGTCAGCGCCATCCGAAAATTCGCTGCATTGTCAGCGTGTGTGACGGCAAGGCCGGGCTGGCGGCAGCGGTGCGTCAGGCCGGCGGCAGCGGGGTGTTCAACAAGGCGCTGAATCCGCAGATGCTGGTATCGCTGTGCCTGCAGGTGCTGCAGGAGGATTGTTTCATTCCCACTTCGATTGGCGAGGCCGGCAAGCAAGCCGCTGCCCTGAGCGGGCCATCGTTGACCGCCCGCCAGCAGGAAATCCTCTGGCTGGTGGCCGAAGGGCAGTCCAACAAGCAGATTGCCCGTCGTTTGTCAGTGGCGGAAGGCACCATCAAGAACCAGCTCTACAGCATGTACCGGGTGCTGGGCGTCTCCAACCGTACCGAAGCATCCCGCTGGTGGCTGCACACTGCCCAGTAAGCCCTGGCCGGGCCGCCACGCGCATGGCGGCCCGGCGTCATTTTGCTGATCAACCCAGACAAGGAGTCAACCCCGATGAGTAGCCCAGACCGTTCCCTGGATCCCAATCTGCAGCAGCTGGCCCAGAGCTGGCTTAACCGCCCACTTACCCCGCCGGAGCTGGCCCGTTTGCAGGCTTTTCAGGCCGAGCAAACCACGCCCAGCCCCGGCCAGCAGGCCGGAGCCACGCTGAGTGCCAGCCGGGCTCAGGTGGAGGCCAGTGTGCGCCAGGCGCTGGAGGCTATCCAAAATAACGCCAGTCAGGCCATACAGGTGCAGGACAAGGAGGAGCAGGCCATTCTCAAGGTGGTGGAGGCCGCCCGCTCGCTGGCTGAGCTGCGGCCTGCCAGTTTGGCGCCGCTGGGAAGTGGGGTGGGTGCGGGTGGGCAGATGGCATTGTCGCAGATTGCCGACCGGCTGGCCGGGCTGGCCAGGCAGGAGGTGGAGCGTTGTTTCAAGGAGTCGTTTGGCCCGCTGCAAAACGCGCTGAGCGATGTGATCAACCGGCTGAACCAGCAGCAGGCCAAAACCGAAGCCGCCATGGCCCAGCTGGCGCCAGCCAATGCGCCTGTGCCGCAGGCTGCCCCAGCAACTGCATCAGCCAGCGCCGCTGCGCCGGGTGTGACGGCAGACACTTCCATGACGCCATCGGCAGGTTGACGTTCACACCGGGCAACGCCTCGCGTTCTGTCCGGTGAGCACGGCATGTGTCGTGCCGCTACCTCTTTCTTAAGGAGATTTACAATGGCGCTTGATCAAATCACCGACGCAGTCACCCAGGTTAACGTCAAGGTGCTGGCGGAATCGCCGGCCATGGCCATGGGTTCGATCTACCAGACCATGGCGCATTCGACCGGCATCCTGTTCGAAAACGCCGTGTCGGCGCAGCAGCAGCAAAACACGCTGACCCAGGCCGCCACCAACCAGGGTGTGATGCAGATCTACAGCATGGACACCATGGCCGACGCCGCTGCCACCGAAAAAGTCAGCCAGGCTGGCGTGGCCGACAACCTGACCAGCCTGCTGACCGTGCTGCAGTCGTTCAAGTCTTGATCGTTTCGGGACCCATCAACTGATAAAGGACGTCAACGATGGCAGATGATGCTTCCACGCCGACGGTCAATGCGCAAATCACCGATGCGGTGACCCAGACCAACGTCAAGGTATTGGCGGAATCGCCAGCCATGGCCATGGGGTCGCTGTACCAGACCATGGCGCATTCCACCGGCATCCTGTTTGAAAACTCGGCATCGGCTCAGCAGCAACAAAACACCCTGAGCCAGGCCGCAGCCAATCAGGGGGTGATCCAGCTGTACAGCATGGCCACCATGTCTGACGCGGCGGCAACCGAGAAAGTCAGCCAGGGTGGGGTCAGCGACAACCTGACCAGCCTGCTGACCGTGCTCAACGCGTTCCGTCGTTAAGCCGAAGTGGCACCAGGCCCGGAGGGGGCGCGTCCCTCTCCGGCTGGTGGCCGGTCTGCCTTCATTGTCTATTTGCGGCGTTCAGGCACGCGCACGGCTTGCCCGGCCTGATGACGCCATACGCTGTAGTGTATTTATTTTCAGGAGCATGAAATGGCTTTTCCGACGACTGTGAACAATCAGATTACCGATGCGGTGACCCAGGTGAATGTCAAGGTGCTGGCTGAATCGCCGGCCATGGCCATGGGGTCGCTGTACCAGACCATGGCCCATTCCACTGGCATTCTGTTCCAGAATGCTGTGTCGGCACAGCAACAGCAAAACACCCTGAGCCAGGCTGCTGCCAATCAGGGCGTGATGCAGATTTACAGCATGAACACCATGGTGGCCGCGGGTGCCACCGAAAAAATGAGTCAGGGCGGCGTGGCCGACAACCTGACCAGCCTGCTGACCGTGTTGAAGTCGTTCAAGTCCTGATGGGGCTGGCGGCCTCTGGCCTGCCACGCCAACGCCCCATGCCCATTGGCGCATGGGGCGTTGGCGTGCTGCCTGGGCGTACGCTGAAAAAATCGTCATTCCCGCGAAGGCGGGAATCCAGGGGGTTGATTGATACGATTTTGCCGAGTCAATCCGCGCGTCCCTGGCGCGGCCGTTTAGCTGGCCGGCTGTTCCAGGGCCATGCAGCGGTCCAGCGTCATGGCCATATAGCGGTAGCTGGTGCAAATGGCGGTGCGTATCGGGGTGACTTGCGCCGGATCCGGCTGGTTGCCCAGCAGGGTGCACATGATGTCCAGCGCTTCCCACGGGTGGGTGTCATCGTACTGGGCATGCTGGCGCAGCCAGCGGGTGGCTTTCTTGCGCTCGGATTCGGCAAAGAGGTTGGCGTAAGTCGGGGTAGAGCACACCAGATTGGACCACTCGCCGGTGGCACCTTCAATGGCGTAGTGGGTGGCGGCCACTGATATAGCCAGCGCTTCGCGTTCGCAGGTGCGCCAGCACCAGTGCGCCAGCGCGCTGGTGGCTGGATCGTCGGTGCCGGCAATCAGTGCGTCGCGGCTGACATCGCTGGCTTCGGCCCAGTCCACCCAGTAGTCGGCGTGGTGTTGTTCCACTCGCAGGTTGCGGATCAGCCAGGTGCGGGCCAGATCTTCGCCAGGGTGACGGCCATAACGTACCTTGAGCAGGTTGAACGCCATGTATTGCGGAAACTGCTCGATCACCGGCCAGACGCCAATCAGAAAATGGCGCATCACCGGGTAGGGCAGGGTGGCATCGCGCATGCGCTGGAACAGCACATGGCCGGTCACGCGGGCGCGGTCGGCGGCGCAGTCGGCCACCAGTTTCTGGGCCCATTCGGGATAGCTGGACAGCTCCATCAGCGGGCCGGTGCGGTTATAGGGCGTGTTCATGGGGTCTCCTGAGGGTACAAAGGGCCACGGTCTTCACTGCTGTGTGGCAGGCGGCTGCCGGGCAGGTCGGGGTGGCGGGTCGTAAAAGGGTTGCGGGCGGGCAATGCCGTAACCCTGTGCATAGTTCACCCCGGTGCTGCGCAGCAGCTCCAGGGTGTCGCTGTCTTCCACGTATTCGGCAATGGTGTGCTTGTCCATGATGTTGGCAATACGCTGGATCATTTCCACCATGGCGCGGTCAATCGGGTCGCGCACCATGTCTTTAACAAAGCTGCCGTCGATTTTCAGGTAGTTCACCGGCAGGTGTTTCAGGTAGGCAAACGACGACATGCCGGCACCAAAATCATCCAGGGCAAAATGGCAGCCCAGCGCACGCAGTTCGCTGATGACATGGGCGGCAGTGGCCAGGTTGGCAATCGCGCTGGTTTCGGTAACTTCAAAGCACAGGGTGTGGGTGGGCACCGGGCTGTGGCGCAGGGTGTCGCGCAGGAAGTTGAGGAATTGCTCGTCGCCGATCGACGCGCCAGACAGATTGATGGCGCACATGCCCAGGGGAATGGCGTCTGGCAGGGCCTGGCGGGCGGCCAGGGCACCCAGGGTGGCACTGACCACCCAGCGGTCAATCAGTGGCATCAGGTTGTAGCGTTCGGCGGCAGGAATGAAGGCAATCGGCGGCACCAGATCGCCCTGTTCATCGCGCAGGCGCAGCAGCACTTCAAAATGCTCGCCCACCGATTGGGCACCCAGTGGCAGGATGGTCTGTGCATACAGGCAGAAGCGGTCGTCTTCCAGCGCGCGATGTATGCGGTGTACCCATTCCATTTCGTCGTAGCGCACCGACACTTCGCTATCTTGTGGCCGGTAAAACTGCACCCGGTTGCGGCCTTTTTCCTTGGCCATATAGCACGCCACGTCGGCGGCGCGCAGTACTTCGGCCAGGGTGGCCGGATGGTGGTCCAGATGCACCAGGCCAATGCTGACGCTGACCGAAAACAACTGGCCGCCCCAGGTGAAGTTCAGCTCCAGCACCCGCCGGCGCAGTGTTTCGGCCATTTCTTCGGCGCGCGCCGGGCTGCAGCGCGGCAGCAGCACGCCAAATTCATCTCCGCCCAGCCGGGCCAGCAGGTCATGGGGGTCCAGCTGCTGCTGCAGGATGGCGCTGGTCTGGCGCAGCAGGGCATCACCTGCGGCATGGCCACAGGTGTCGTTGACGGTTTTGAACTGGTCCAGGTCCAGGTACATCAGCGCATAGGCATCCTGCTCGGCGGTGGCCAGCGCGGCCAGCAGCCGGCGTTCAAATTCGCGGCGGTTATACAGCCCGGTCAGCATGTCGTGGCTGGCTTGCCAGGACAGGCTGGCCAGGTATTGCTGTTCGCGGGTCATGTCGTGCAGCACCAGCACTTGCCCTTGCAACTGACCCGCGTGGCTGTAGATGGCGGTATGGGTCATGTCCACCGCCACTTCATTGCCATCTGGCTGAATCAGCAGCAGGTTGCGCTGTGTCTGGCTGCCGATGCCGGGCGGCAGCGCTTGCTGGGCCAGGGTGTGCAGCGCAATCTCGCTATGCCGGCGCTGGGCTTCAATCAGGCGGAACAGGCTGGACAAAGGCTTGCCCCTGGCCAGAACCAGGCTGCAGTCCAGCAACTGCTCGGCGCTGGGGTTCATGTATTCCACATGATCCTGCGCATCGGTGGTGATCACGGCTTCACCAATGGCGGCCAGGGTGGCTTCGGCGCGTTCTTTTTCGGTGTACAGATCCACCTCGGCCTGCTTGCGGTCGGTGACATCGGTCAGCGAGCCAGACATCCGTTGCGGCGCACCCTCGGCATTGCGCAAGACCCGGCCACGCGCCCGGTACCAGCGGTAGTCGCCTGCGCGGGTGCGCAGACGGTATTCCACGTCGTAGTGGGCTTCATCGGCCAGATGGCGACGCAGTGCATCCAGCGCCCGGTCGCGGTCTTCCGGATGCAGCCGGGCGGTCAGGGTGGCAAAGTCTACGCTGGGGTCGTCGGCGCTGAAGCCAAGCAGCTCTTTGTAACGCGGCGAAAAATACACCGCCCCTGTGCGCATGTCCCAGTCCCAGATGCCGTCATTGCTGCCTTGCACCGCCAGTTTGAAGCGTTCTTCGCTTTGCCTGAGCGCGAGCGCGTAGTTTTCACTTTGCGCCAGCAGCTTGCTGGTGCGCCACAGGGCCAGCCCGACCAGGGTGATGCCGGCAAACAGATGGGTGAGCAGCAGGATGTTTTCCACCCGGCGGGCCAGGTCGCTGAGCGAACGGGAAAATGCTTTGGTCAGCGGGGTGATCTGGTCGTTGACCCGGTAAATGTGCTGGCGCAAGGCGTGCTGCTTGGCCGGGGTCAGGCTGCTGTTGCGGTAGCCGTCGTTCAGGCGCAGTGCCACCACGGCCAGTTCATCCATCAGTCGGTCGCCCTCCTGCCATAGTCGGGTGATGTGGGTAATGTCATCGTCATTGCGGAATTCGACAAACAGCCAGATCAGGCTGTCGATGTCGTGCGGGGCGTTGCCGCCGGCCAGAAAGCCATCCCGCGCCTGTTCACGGTTGGGGGTGGCCTGGTCCAGCGCTTCCCGTGCCTGGCGGTCGCCGTTGGTGATGGCCAGGGCGCTCTGGTAGCGCTGGAAATCCACAATGTCGCCGCCGTCGGCGTAGCGGTACAGCGCATGAATGGCGTCTTTCTGCGCTTTGGACCACAGGCTTTCCCCGCCAACGTAGGCGCGCACGGCAGACAGGATGTTCAGGCTGAACACGCCAAGGGCCACTTGCAGCATGACGGTCAGGAGAAAAGGCCAGACCAGCTTGAGCAGGCGGTGATGTGAGTAAAACCAGGTCAGTTTCATGCCATTTCCTTACCTGTAGAGCGCACCACCCGCAAGGTGACGCACCAACCCCCCGCACCACTGCCAAGCACAGGCCAAGCTGGGGCTGTCAGTCTGCCGCAGGGCCGGTATAGCGGCGCAATCGGACCAAAATTGCCATCACTTGTCAGAGGGCTGGCGTAGGGTACGATGTGGCGTGCTGGTAGCAGGCGGGTCAGGCTGTGGATCAGTTCAACTGAAAAGCATAATGTGTCGTTGTCATTGCTGTATAGGTATAGCGCTGATCGTGGCCAAGTCAACCACTGGAATGATTCAATTGTTGTATTTATACGACATTTTGCCGGATAAAAAACGGCCCCGCGTCAGGCGGGGCCGGGGAAAAGGATCTGCTGGGGGCAGAACCGAGGGAAGCGGTAGGGCGGGTCTGGGGGCGCGCGGATGAGGCGGGAGGTCCCCGATCAAGACAGGCGCGGGGTCAGTTGCGCCGGACGGGCCGCTTGGCGGGCGGGCTGGCCGTAGCGGGCAATCGACAAGCCTTCGGTGCTGATGTCTGGCGTGCGCTGGGTCACCAGGTCGGCCAGCAACTTGCCGGAGCCAGCGCTCATGGTCCAGCCCAGGGTGCCGTGGCCGGTGTTCAGCGACAGGTTGGCAAAGCGGGTGCCGCCAATAATCGGCGTGCCATCCGGGGTCATCGGGCGCAGGCCGGTCCAGAATTCTGCCGCCGGGATATTGCCGCCATCGGGGAACAGATCGCCCACCACCATTTCCAGCGTGGCGCGGCGTTGCGGGTTGAGCGACAGATCAAATCCGGCCAGCTCGGCCATGCCGCCCACGCGGATGCGGTTGTCAAAGCGGGTGATTGCCACTTTGTAGGTTTCGTCCATCACCGTGGACACCGGCGCGGCGTCGGCGCGGGTAATCGGCACGGTCAGCGAATAGCCCTTGACCGGGTAAACCGGGATATCAATGGCCAGGGTTTTCAGCAGTGCGCGCGAGTAGCTGCCCAGGGCCAGCACATAGTGGTCGGCCTGCAGGGTTTCGCCACCGCAGCGCACGCCGGCAATCCGGTCGCCGTCAGTCAGCAGGGCATCAATCGGGGTGTTCCAGCGGAACTGCACGCCCAGGCCGGCAGCCAGGCGGGCCAGGTGTTCGGTAAACAGCTGGCAGTCGCCGGTTTCGTCGTTGGGCAGCTGCAGCGCACCCACCAGCTTGTCTTGCACACGGGCCAGTGCCGGTTCGGTGGCGACAATCTCGGCCCGGTTCATCACCTTGAACGGCACGCCGCATTCTTTCAGCACGGCGATGTCCTTGGCCATGGCATCCAGCTGCGCCTGGGTGCGGAACACTTGCAGGGTGCCTTGCTGGCGGCCTTCGTAGGCAATGCCGGTATCGGCGCGCAGCGCCTTGATGCAGTCACGGCTGTACTCGGCCAGGCGCATCATGCGGGCTTTGTTCACCGCGTAGCTTTTTTCGTTGCAGTTGGACAGCATCTTGGCCATCCATTGCCATTGGTACAGGCTGCCGTCCATGCGGATGGCCAGCGGGGCGTGTTTCTGGAACAGCCACTTCAGTGCCTTCAGCGGAATGCCGGGCGCTGCCCAGGGGGCGGAATAGCCGGGGGAAATCTGCCCGGCATTGGCAAAGCTGGTTTCCAGCGCCGGGCCAGCCTGACGCTCAATCACCGTCACTTCGCAGCCCGCTTTGGCCAGATAGTAGGCGCTGGCCACACCGATTACACCACCACCCAGAATCACGACTTTCATGGGGACATCCTCCGTCTATGCAGCGCTGGCTTGGGTTGCGGGGCAGGCACTGGTCTGGTGCGTTGCCGGGCACTGCGGAAATCAGGTCAAGTAAAAGGCGCTTGAAGCGCCAGTGATTTGCGTTAGTATAGAAAGCAATGGCCGGTGAATTTCACCAAAGAATCGAGAAGGCCAGTGAAGGCAATGTGTGTTTTTTGAAAAAAGCAGGGAAACATGAGAACCCGTTATCAGGGCTTTAAAGAGCTCGACCGCATCGACCGGCGCATCCTGGATATTTTGCAAAGTGATGGCCGGATTTCCATGACTGACCTGGCCGAACGGGTGGGCTTGTCGGCCACTCCGTGCACCGAACGGGTGCGCCGGCTGGAAAAAGCCGGGGTGATCCAGGGCTATTACGCCCGGCTTGATCCCAAGGCAATG
>RRZT010064337.1_pt1 | contig 14397 bp, 13 predicted proteins | sample 2165551 | NCBI WGS metagenome assembly RRZT01 (sample SAMN10456910, study PRJNA506462) | wastewater metagenome | biome: wastewater; feature: sludge; material: wastewater sludge; isolation source: wastewater sludge with Escherichia coli K12::gfp cells carrying plasmid... | place: USA: Moscow, Idaho... | reverse complement strand
GCAAAACTATGCCACCGACTGGATGTGGATCTACAATCACGAACGCCCCAATATGGCGCTCGGCGGCATTACACCGAAACAGAAGTCAGCTCTTTTAACCGACTCTACTTCTGACCGCCGCTAAAAATGGGGGGATTACCGTATGAGTTCGGTAAATTAACAATGTATCGGTGGCTTTCTGGGTCAGCAGTAATGGATACATCATCCTTTTCCCCTTGCTGAATTTTCACTTGTTTTGCAGTCATGCTGTTTTCCTTATAGTTATAGTTATAGTTATAGTTATGATTTACCTATAACTGTAAAAAATTGCATGTCAAATTAATTCAGAAGAACGGAGTCTTTCCTCTTGTATTTTCGAATGAATTTCTTATGTTGTATTTAGACGAGGAAAATTCATGCGGAAAGAGTTGATACAAGAAAATTTTAGGGACAAAGTTCTAGCTCTGCTTCCAGAAGAAAGAAGGCTAGATATGATGATGGTCATCAACGACGCAGGCTTGAGGTCAGATGATGAAGCCTTCGCTCTTCTTTATGTTATGGGCTACATCAAAACCCTCTATGAAGATATGCCTGATGCTGTAGAACAAATGAACAATGTTGTTTGGCAAATGGCTGAATCCGTGGACGGTGCCATGCAGAAAAAATTGAAGAATTGCATTGATGGTATGAAGATTGAACTTCAGGCTCAAAGCAATCAATCAATTACGGATATCCAGAAGATTGGTCTGCGGTTTGCTGAGTTGCTACAGGCTCACGATGACAAGATACTGGGATATGCCAGTCTGCTTGACGCAGAAAACGAAAAGATACGCGAAAAGAGTAGACAACTGTTCATCAGTACTATGCGATCCAAGTTGCCTGAACTTGTAGAGCCATACCTTCAGAAAATGGCTGAGAGTCCTTACTCAATGAAACGGATCACCCGTGACTTTTTGGTATTGTCGTCCAGTATGGCAATGACGTTGCTTGGCTACGAGCTGATTAAACGGGTGCTGTGAAAACACCTGCAACTCGCTGAGAGGCGTTCGTCTCTTGCACTATCTCAGTCCGGCCAAGAAGAGACGTAGCCACCTCCAGAAACAGAAGTATCTGAAAGGCGGCTAACTCATCAGATACCTGCCTTTGAGGGCAATTGGTTGTCGGCCTGCTGATCGGCCATTGCTGCCGGTGGCGTTGGGTGAATTGAATGACCGTTATTGCGAAGGATGCTGACGTTTATGAAACGGTGCCTGAACGGTTGCTTGTATCAAGGGAAAGCACAGACAACGGAATAAACCATACGATAAGGAATCGCCATCAACCTTGTTTGCCTTGATTGCCCTTCTCCTACTTGGGATTTGCAGCACGCTGATGCGTTCCCCGAACATGGGATGTCGTCTTGCCGCTAGGCACCGTCGCTTGAGACAAGCTGTCAAGAATGCCGCAGTGGGCAGCATCTCGCGCCTCGCCACACCGCTCACGAAGGTCATTTAGTTGCCTCTCCAGTTCCTGTAGTTCTTGCATCCGTTGGGTGACGTGCCCAATGTGTCGCTCAAGCAGACTATTCACATCAGCGCAGTTTTCCAGGGGTGACTCCTTGAAGTGCAGCAAGACCCGGATCTCATCCAGCGTCATGTCCAGACCGCGACAACGCCGAATAAAAGACAGTCGCTGGACATGGGCTTCCCCATAGATGCGGTAGTTGCCGTCGCTTCGGGCAGGTATGGGCAGTAGCCCATCACGCTCGTAATAGCGGATCGTTTCCACATTCGTCCCGGCAAGGCGGGCCAGTTCGCCGATTTTCATCTTCGCATCCTGACGTTCAAACGGGACGAGCCGGTTGGAGCATTATGATCGCCATACCGGCCAATGCGACCGCACTGCCAACAAGATCCCATCGGGTCGGCACAACGCCATCGATCCGCCATAGCCAGATCAGGGCAATCGCCACGTAGACACCCCCGTAGGCAGCGTAGATTCGCCCGGCTGCGCCCGGATGCAGGGTCAGTAGCCAAGCAAACAGCCCCAAGGAAACGGCGGCAGGAATCAAGAGCCAAACTGAACGTTGCTGGGTCAGCACCAACCAAGGCAGATAGCAGCCGAGAATCTCGGCCAGCGCCGTTAATGCGAACAATCCAAGAACTTTGACGAACTCAAGCATTGCTTTGGCTCCGATTATTTTCCTTTATTGTAATTGCTTGACTCTGTAGCCACTAAAGGGTTTCTAATGCAGATAAAGGAGAAACACCATGAGTCTTGAGCCCAACTCCAAGCCCCTTCAGGAACCCGCACATTGCGGATGTGCCGGTGGCTGTTCGGCAGCTGCGCCTGCAGTCGGCGAAATCCCGTCAGCCTCCAATCCCGCTCAGAATAATGGCGTGCCGGTTTTTCTGATTCCAAGCATGGACTGCCCGAACGAGGAGAATGACATCCGTCGAGCGGTGGCCGGTATCGAGGGCATCCGCTCCCTGCGTTTTCAACTGTCGGCACGCACCGTTTCGATAGATGCCTCGACGGATGCCCTTAATGCAGCCTTGGCCGCTATCCGCCAGGCGGGGTTCAGCCCCAAGGCGGTGTCGGCAGATCAGGCAGCAAATGAAAACGTCGGCGTCAGTGAGCTATGGCGAAGCATTCTGGCGCTGGGGCTGGCCGTCGGTGCGGAAGCGCTGGATTTCTTCGCGCCCGACACGTTGCCTTTCAAGGGCTTCGGTATGGCATTGGCCATCGCCGCCATCTGGCTGTCCGGCATTTCCACCTATAGCAAAGGCGTGGCGGCATTGCGGCGCGGGCAGTTGAACATGAACGCGCTGATGGGCGTAGCGGTGACCGGTGCCTTCCTCATTGGACAGTGGCCCGAGGCGGCGATGGTTATGGCCTTGTATGCCATTGCCGAACTGATCGAGGCCCGCTCCGTGGATCGGGCGCGTAACGCCATCAAGGGCCTGCTTGACTTGACGCCGGAGACGGCGGAAGTTCGGCAGGTTGATGGAACATGGCGGGAAATACCCGCCGCAGAGGTAAAGCTGGAAGCCTGCGTTCGGGTCAAACCCGGCGCCAGGATACCGCTCGATGGTCAGGTGACGGCAGGAACCAGTGCGGTCAATCAGGCGCCGGTCACCGGCGAAAGCATCCCGATTGACAAGGTGGCCGGCGACCCGGTATTCGCCGGCACGATCAACGAAACCGGCATTCTGGAGTTCCGTGTGACGGCTGCTGCCGACAACACCACGCTGGCCCGCATCATCCACGCGGTCGAACAGGCGCAGGGGACGCAAGCGCCAACCCAACGCTTCGTGGATCAGTTTGCCGCAATCTACACCCCGGCTGTGTTCTGCATCGCACTTGCCGTGGCCATTTTGACACCCTGGCTCCTCGGCTGGACTTGGACGCAGGCGATCTACAAGGCCCTGGTGCTGCTGGTCATCGCTTGCCCCTGCGCGTTGGTGCTTGCCACGCCGGTAACGGTCGTCAGCGGACTGGCGGCAGCAGCTCGACGCGGCATCCTGATCAAGGGCGGTGTCTATCTCGAAGAGGCCCGAAAACTGCGGGTCATTGCCCTCGACAAGACCGGTACCATTACCGAAGGCAAACCCCGTCTGGTCGCCACGGAAATACTTCCCTCGGCGGTCCCCGAATCGCAAGTGCTTGCCTGGGCGGCCAGCCTGGCCGGACACTCGGACCATCCGGTCTCAAAAGCGATTGCGACCGGTCTCAAGCTTCCAGAGAACGGCTTGACCGATTTTGTCGCACTCGCCGGACGAGGTGTTGAAGCTCGCACGGATGGCCAACTCCTCTTTCTCGGCAACCATCGACTGGTTGAGGAGCGCAAGCTGTGCAGTGCCGAAATCGAGGCGCGCCTTCAGGTGCACGAGATGCAAGGCCGGACGGTGACCATGCTGGCGTCTGCACAGCAGGTGCTGGCGATTTTTGCGGTGGCGGACACCATCAAGGAGAGTTCGCGGGAGGCAGTGGCCGATCTGCACCGTCTCGGTGTCGTCTCGATCATGCTGACCGGCGACAATGTGGCGACGGCCGCGAGCATTGCCAAGGAAGCCGGCATCGACGACGCCCGGGGCAATCTTCTCCCAGAGGACAAACTGGCGGCCATCGAAGATTTGCAGCGTCGCTATGGCCCCACCGCGATGACCGGCGACGGCATCAACGACGCACCCGCGCTTGCCAGGGCCGACATCGGCGTGGCCATGGGCGCGGCCGGCACGGACACGGCGATGGAAGCGGCCGACGTGGTGATCATGAACGACGATCTGCGGCGCATTCCCGAGACCATTCGCCTGTCCCGGCGCACCCATGCGGTGCTCTGGCAAAACATCGGGCTGGCCTTGGGCATCAAGGCGATCTTTCTCGGGCTCGCCGTTTTCGGCAATGCGACCATGTGGATGGCGGTCTTCGCCGACATGGGCGCCAGTCTGCTGGTGGTGGGTAACGGCGTACGTATCTTGCGGTGGACTTCCGGAAATGATTTTCGCTGATACAATCCGGCCCATGCGTCGCTGGTTGTCTATCCTTCTTCTCGTTTTTCTGCCGTTCCAGTTCTCCTGGGCGGCGGTGGCCGGCTATTGCCAGCACGAGACCGGGGCTGCCGCGCAGCACTTCGGCCATCACGATCACCAGCATCAGGCCGATGCCGATCAAGGGGGCGCACCGGATGCCAAAGCTCTGGGTGGCGGCATCGACGGCGATTGCGTCGCCTGCCATGCGAGTTGTGCTGCGGCGATTTTCAGCATGGCGTCCTTGCCTGCTTCAAGCAGCTTGACCTTTGCGATTCCTTGGTTATCGGGGAATCTGACCGCCCCGCCACTGGCTTATCCCGAACGCCCCAACTGGTCCGTCCTCGCCTAATCGGCGGGGTGGATAGCACTTTTCTGCGCTTCTCCCTTGCGGCTGTGGTGGACTGATCCGCCCTGACGCATTGCGACGCTTCCCGGTCGCACCTCGCCGATTCCCCGTGTGTCTTTTTCATCACTGGAGAATCGGATGTCCAAAAGTAATTCTGTTCCACGAAACTGGAGAATCGGATGTCCAAAAGTAATTCTGTTCCACGAACGACATTTTTACCGGCCCGCCTGCTCGTTACCGGGCTGTGCTCGCTCGCTGCGCTAGCGACCGGCGACCTATGGGCGCAATCGACGCCAGCCCCCGCTGGTGCCACGATTACCTTGCCGCAAGCCTTTGCTGCTGCCTGGGCAAGACAACCTGAGGCACAATCCATCGATCTGCGGCGCGATGCGGCCGAGGCGCGTCGGCAAGTTGCCGACAGTTGGACGGCTCAACCACCGTCGCTGGATTTGGCCGGCAAGACCGACCAACTGAGCAAGAATCAAGGCAGGCGCGAATACGCGGCCGGCGTTGCCTTGCCCCTGTGGCTGCCGGGCGAACGCTCCCGTCAGGGCGCCTTGGCCGATGCTGAATCCAAAGCCCTGGATAGCCGGGTAACGGCCGCCCAACTGCGCACTGCCGCCGCCGTGCGTGATGCTTGGTGGAACTGGCAGCGGGCACGTGGCGAACAGTCACTGGCCCGCGAGCGTTTGATCAGCGCGCAGAAACTGGCAGAAGATGTCCGCCGCCGAGCCAAGGCTGGCGACCTTGCCCGCTCTGACCAGCATCAGGCCAATGGTGCGGCGGCCAGCGCCGAGGTTGCGCTGGCGGAAAGTGGCAGCCTGCTGGCTGCCAGCACTCAACATCTGCGCGCCTTGATTGGCAAGCTGCCCGATGAGAAAGCAGCCGACGGACCGGAAACACCGCCGGCAGTGCCTGCCGACTTCACCGCCCTGGATACGACCCATCCAGCGGTCGTCGAACTGTTCGACCGAGCCGAAGTTGCTCGCCGCAGTGCCGATCTGGCCAGCGTGCAGACCAGGAATAATCCCGAACTGTTGCTGGCCACTACCCGCGAGCGGGGCGCTTTCGGTGACGACTATCAGCAGACGGTCACATTCGGCGTGCGCATCCCGTTCGGATCGGAGAGCCGCAATCGGGCCAAGCTTGGCCTGGCCCGCGCCGAAGCCCTCGAAACCGAGGGGCAACTTCGCCTCGAACGTGAGCGCCTGGCCGCCGATCTGGAAGCAGCAAGAGTGCGCGTCGAGTCCAGCCGCATACAACTGGCGGCGGCCGAGAAACGCGCCCAACTGGCGCGTGAGTCGCGGGGCTTCTTCGACAAGTCCTTCCGCTTGGGGGAGAGCGACCTGCCGACCCGCCTGCGCATCGAACTTGAATCCGTCGAAGCCGAACGGCAAAACGCTCGCACCCGAATTGACCTAGCCGCTGGGATCTCCGCCCTGCGTCAGGCCCTGGGCCTGCTCCCCGAACAAAAATGAGGGACCCGAACATGAGAACAACAAACACACTGGCGACTTTGGGATGGGCCGCCTGGATCGCTCTGGCAGCCCCACTGGCCTGGGCCGGTGACGGGCACGACCATGGCGAGACACCTGCCGCAACTGCTGGTTCCGCCTCGCCGCGTTTTACAGCAACGTCCGAAACCTTTGAACTGGTCGGCGTCGTCAATGGCAAGCAAGTAACGCTTTATCTCGACCGCTATGCCGACGGTAGTCCGGTCAAGAATGCCAAGCTCGAACTGGAACTCGGCGGCGTCAAAATCCCCGTCAAACCACATGCCGAGGGCGAGTTCGAGGCAACGCTGGTGCAGGAACTTAAACCGGGGGTCGTGTCGGTCGCGGCGACCGTCATTGCCGGCGAGGAAACCGACTTGCTGGCTGGCGAACTCGACATGCACGAAGAGGCGCATGCCGAAGAGGCTACCCACACCCATGGCTGGAAGGAGTACGCCCTATGGGCCGCTATCGCTGGCGGGGCCCTCTTTGTTCTTGCCGCTTTGTTGCGCCGCCTGCGCGCTTCCCGTAAACCGCATTTCGGAGGTGCCGCATGAAGCCCCGTCTGTTATTGACCGCCCTTTGTCTCTCCCTGTCGCTTTCTGCAATGCCGGCAGTGGCCGGCGACGGCCATGACCACGGAGACGCCCCGCCCGCTGCCAGCGGCAGCGGCCCCAAGCGCCAGCCGGACGGCAGCGTCTTCCTGCCCAAACCGGCGCAACGCCAGATTGGTGTTCGTACTCTGCTGGTTGAGCCTGGCGAACTGCCCCGCACCCATGAATTGGCCGGCAAGGTGGTCATGGACCCAAATGCTGGCGGCAAAGTGCAAGCCATCGTCGCCGGCCGTGTCACGCCGGGGCCACGCGGTCTGCCGCTGCCCGGCCAGCAGGTCAAGAAAGGAGAGGTGCTGGCTTACGTGACGCCAGAAGTCGGCGGCAATAGCCGCTCGCTGGCGGAAAGCCGCCTGCGCCGCCTACGCGAACTGTCCGATACCGTGCCGCGCAAGCTCATCGAGGAAGCCAAGGCCGCCGTGGCCAACGAACAACTGGTGGCGCCGGTCAGTGGCGTTATCGCCTCGGCCAACGTCGTTTCCGGTCAGGTGCTCGAAGCCCGCGAAACCCTGTTCGAGATCGTCAATCCGGAACGCATGCTGATCGAGGCGCTGGCTTTCGATATGGCCGTCGCCAGCGATGTGGCTGGTGCCTTTGTTGCCGTTGGTGAGCAGAAGCTGCCGCTACGCCTAGTCGGCGTCGCCCGCAGCCTGCGTGAGCAGGCACTGCCGCTGACCTTCCGGGGTGAAGGCGGCGCTTTGGCGGCGTTGGCCGTCGGCCAGCCAGTTCGGGTCTTCGTGCAGACGCGCAGCACGGTGCCGGGCATCCGCGTGCCGATGGCGGCGCTAATGAAGAACCCTGCGAACCAGAGCATCGTCTGGGTCAAGACGGCGCCGGAACGCTTTGAGCCGCGCACAGTCACCGCCGAGCCGCTGGACGGCACCCACGTGGCGGTGACCAGCGGTCTGAAAGCCGGGGATCGGGTTGCCGTCCGCGCGGCCACTCTGATTAACCAGATACGCTGAGCGGAGCCAATCATGTTCAAGTGCCTTCTCGACAACAGCCTTGCCAACCGCCTGCTGGTCATCATCGCCAGCTTGGTGCTGATGGCTTATGGGGCATTCACGCTCTCCCGCACACCGGTGGATGTGTTTCCGGACCTCAACAAACCGACGGTCACCATCATGACCGAGTCCGGCGGTATGGCCGCCGAGGAAGTGGAACAACTGATCACCTTCCCGCTGGAAACGACCATGAACGGTCTGCCAGGGGTGGAAAGCGTGCGCTCGGTCTCCAGCGCCGGCCTCTCTTTCATTTATGTGACCTTCAACTGGAAAACAGAGATTTTCCGGGCTAGGCAGATGGTGTCTGAACGTCTTTCCTCGATGGAGGAAGGGCTGCCAGCGGGCGTCACGCCGCGCATGGGGCCGATCAGTTCGATCATGGGCGAAATCATGCAGATCGCCATTCCCATCGACACGGCGAAGATTTCGCCGATGCAGGTGCGCGAATACGCCGACTGGGTGCTGCGTCCGCGTCTGATGGCCATCGCCGGTGTGGCTCAGGTGATCCCCATCGGCGGCGAGGTCCGCCAGTTCCAGGTGCAACCGAACACGACACGCATGGCGGAACTGGGTATCACACACGAGCAGTTAACCGGGGCGCTCAAGGGCTACTCGGCCAACACCTCCGGCGGCTTCCTCGAACTCAACGGCCGCGAATACCTGATTCGCCATCTCGGCCGCACGTCGCGTCTGGATGACCTGAAGAATCTCGCCCTGGCCGCACGCCACGGTCAACCCGTTTTATTGCGCCAAATCGCCGACGTGACCTTCGCACCGGCCATCAAGCGGGGCGATGCCGGTTTCGAGGGCAAACCGGCGGTCATTCTCGGCATCCAGAAGCAACCGACGGCGGACACCATCCATCTGACCCGGAGCATTGAGGCCGCCGTCGAGGATCTGAAGAAATCGCTGCCGGCTGGTATGGAGGCGCCGAAGGTGACCTTCCGCCAGGCGAGTTTTATCGAGTCTTCAATCAGCACGCTGCAAGGCAAGCTGATCGGGGCATCAGTCTTCGTCGCCGTCATCCTGTTTTTCTTCTTGGGCACCTTGCGCCCGACGGTGATCGCCCTAACCGCGATCCCAGTGTCGATTTTCATGACGGCGCTGGTTTTTGACTATTACGGCTTGTCGATTAACACCATGACCCTTGGTGGCCTGGCCATCGCCATCGGTGGCCTGGTCGATGACGCGGTAGTCGGTGTCGAGAACGTGCTGCGACGGCTAAAGGAGGACCGGGCCAAACACCACGATCACCGGATACACCCGATTGAACTGGTGGCCCATGCGACGATGGAGGTGCGTTCAGCCATCCTCTACGCAACGATCATCATCGTGCTGGTTTTCCTGCCGCTCTTCGCGCTGCCCGGCATGGAAGGGCGCTTGTTCGTGCCGCTCGGCATCGCTTTCATCGTTTCGACGCTGGCTTCGCTGGTGGTGTCGGTGACGGTGACGCCGGTGCTCTCCTTCTACCTGTTGCCAAGCATGAAGTCGCTCGATCATGGCGACACGAAACTGCTGGCCTGGCTGAAGGCCGGCTACGGCCGCAGTTTGCAGACGGTGCTCAACCATCCCAAAGCGGCGTTGGCGGCCGGTGCCGTCGCTATTTTGGTGGCAGCAGTCGCGGTGCCCTTCTTCCCCAAGACTTTCCTGCCGCCCTTCAATGAGGGGACGCTGCTGATTGGCATGCGCCTCAACCCCGGCGTCACGCTGGCCGAGTCGTCGGCTCTGGCGCAACAGGCCGAGGTGCTGGTCAAGGCGGTGCCTGAAGTGGTGCACGTCGGGCGACGCAGCGGCCGGGCGGAACTGGATGAGCATGCTGAAGGTGTTCATGTCAGCGAACTGGATGTCGGTCTGAAACCGGCGTCCGAAATGACGCGCACAATGGATGAGATTTCGGCGGACATTCGCGCCCGCCTGATCAACCTGCCGGCGGCGATTGCCATCGGCCAGCCGATTTCGCACCGTATCGACCACATGCTGTCCGGCGTGCGTTCGCAGATCGCCATCAAGATTTTTGGCGACGACCTCGACACGCTACGCGGTCAGGCCGATGCGCTGCGCGGCAGGCTGGCCGGTATTCCCGGTATCGCCGATCTGGAAATCGAGAAGCAGGTGCTGGCGCCGCAGATCAAGGTCAGCGTCAATTATGCGACGGCCGCGCAATACGGCGTGCCGACGCCGCAGATTCTGGCGACGCTGCAAAGTCTGGTCGAAGGCGAAAAGGTAACCCAGGTCGTCGAGGGCGGCCGGCGCTTCGCGCTGGTCGTGCGCTTGCCCGAATCGTCCCGCTCGTTGCAAGGGCTGGGGCAGATATTGCTGGAGACGCCGGGCGGCCCAATTCCCTTGTCAAAAATCGCCACCATCGAGGATGGCGACGGGCCGAATCAGGTCAGCCGCGATGACGGCAAGCGGCGCATCGTGCTTTCGGCCAACGCCCAAGGGCGGGCGCTGTCCGAGATCGTCGAGGACATCCGCAAAGTCGTCGGCGAAAGCAAGCTGCCTGAAGGCTACTTCATCACCCTTGGCGGACAGTTTCAGGCCCAGGAAGAGGCTTCGCGGCTGGTTGGCCTGCTCTCCATCGTCTCGCTGGTCCTGATGTTCGTGGTGCTGTTCAGCCGCTACAAGTCGGTCACGCTGTCGGCACTGATCATGGCCAACATTCCGCTGGCCCTGGTCGGCGCGGTGCTCGGCTTGTGGATTTCCGGGCAACCGCTGTCGGTCGCCGCGCTGGTCGGCTTCATCACGCTGGCCGGCATTTCGGTACGCAACGGCATCCTCAAAGTCAGCCATTACATCAATCTGATGCGCATGGAAGGCGAGAACTTCGACCACAAGATGATCCTGCGCGGTTCGCTGGAACGCCTCGCGCCGGTCTTGATGACGGCGCTGGTCACCGCCTTCGCGCTGGCACCGTTGTTGTTTGAGGCAGAACGACCGGGCACGGAAATCCTGCATCCGGTGGCGGTGGTCATTTTCTCGGGCCTGATCAGTTCAACCCTGCTCGACACCTTCCTGACACCCGCCATGTTCTGGCTGTTTGGCCGCAAGGATGTGGAACGCCTGATGGCCGACCGCGATGCCGGTGCGCTTTGATTTTTTCTCAACGAAAGGAAAACCCATGAAACCGATTCATCTTCTCTCCGCTGTTTCCCTCTGCATCTCTGGCCTTGCCTTCGCCGCCGGTGGCCACGACCATGGGCATGAACACAAGCCGCTCCACGGTGGAGTCGTCAGCGAGGTCAAGGATATGGACTACGAACTGGTGGCAAAGCCGGATTTGATCCAGTTGCATTTGCGCGATCATGGCAAGCCGGTGGATGTCTCGAAGTCCAACGCCAAACTGACCATCCTCGTCGACTCCGATAAGCAGGAAGTCGAGTTGAAACCAGCGGGCCAGCAACTGGAAGCCGCAGGCAGTTTCAAACTTGCAAACAGCAAGATTGTGGCCTTGGTATCCGTCCCGGGCAAAGCACCGGCAACCGTTCGCTTCGTGTTGAAGTAGAAAGTGAGCGTGCTTCAGGAGGCTTAGAAAGCCAAAATGGCAACAAGCCGATGATTTTGGGTCGTGCTTCCCGAATGGCGGATTTTCGTTGTGTGGTCTCATTCAGTGAGGTTGAGCTATTGCCAGCCAACAAAAAGGAGTGCTGTTTATTGCGGTCGCTCAAGTGGGAGAGATAAATGACAGTGCAGGCCGATCTGCCGTCCATTGGGGCTGAGCGACAGTTATCTGGCACATTGCTGCCCGACATGGAGCGCAGGCCAACGGCAGCATTGGCCGAACTGCTGACAGATGACTGGTTCAGGTGAGTGGCGGGTTGGGGATTAGAAACCCGCCGTAACCCATGAAAAAATCATCAGACCATTGAGGAAACACAGAAGCCGCAGGTCTTGACTTGATCTGACACGGATATATCAACTACAGACCTCTACAATTTAATTCAGTCCTTCCGCAACATCATCTCTTGGTAAGGATTTCTCTTTTCGCCACAAAGAACATCGGCAACCGTATTTTCTGGAATGGCGTAATCGTTGATTTCATCTTGTCCGTCGTTTTCCTGGTAAATGGCTAATGGTCCAGTTTCTGGGATAAACCCCAGACGGTCTGCTTCTGTTTGGGTGGCGTATTCCTGTTCAAGGTTAGCTTGCTGATCAAGCGACTCGTCAATCGTCGATATTGCCGTCTCGTTGATAGCATTCACGCTTGCTGTTGATTGGCTTGAGTTATCCCAGTACTCATCCATATTGGGCAATTCGGGTGTGGTTGGCGATGTATCAATCCAATGTGCCGGTTTGCTTTCTGCTCTGGTCTTGTAGGCAAGAATCGGGGCGGTCAGAATGTAAGCGGGGTTCTGCTTGGCGAATAGCGCCAGATAGGTAATGGTCATGGTCGCTTCATTGGCTCCCAGTAAATTGAATTCGTTGGCTCCCATGACTTTTTCCTGGTGGTGCTGCTCGTCGGTAGATGTGGATTTCCCGCCGTCGCTATGGCTTACGCTGCGATGGAGCTTGGCTATCGTTTTTTCGCCCAGCAGGTCAGAAAATTTGTTGGCAGTGAAGCCGTCATTCACACCAAGAATGAAGATGCTGCCCGTATTTGATGTAATGAAATCAACGAACTCCTGCCCGCTAACTTTCACGATTTGGGCCAAATCCTGCATTGCCAAACTGATACTGATCCCCCTTGATCGGTATAAGGACAAGGCTGGCGCGGTGAAGGCTTCAATATTTCCGTAGGACTGAAATTCATCAATCAGAATATGGAATCTGCGTGTTCGGCTATCGGTCAGATCACCCAGAATCACCGTGTTGGCAAAGTAGAGTAGCCCCTTGATCAGCCCTTCAGTTAGGGTGGGGAAACTCTCGGATGGTTTGAGAATGAGCACCTTTCGCTTCGGATTTTCGTCCATGATCCAAGAGCGGATTGATAACCGTTTTGTGCCTTCAGCCAAGTCCCATTCACGGGCATGAAGAACTACGGCAGCGCAAAGATTTTTCCACCCATCCATAAATGCCGGTTTCATCAGCGAGGCTTTTTCATTGCCGTTAATGAATGGAAAAATCATCTCGTTCTGCTCGTCAATCGGCTGCTTGACGAAATGTGCAAAGTCTTTCCAGCACCAACCAGTTTTCACCTTGTTGAGATACAGGCAAACACCTTTGAAATAGGTCGCCTTCTTTTGGCGGATCGTTTCGTTGTGCGTGTCCAGTAGGTCGGTACTCATGTCCTTGACGATGTAATTCAGGTAAGCAGATGACTGCAAAGCCTTGGCGGTCGCCTGACGAATCGGAATTTTGGTGTCGTAGCAGTCGTAGATTCGGCCAAGCTGAATAATGTCAGCAGCGTAGGTGCCCAGATTGAACATGACGCTCGCTAGGGTTTCACCGGCAGAGTTCAAGACTTGTCGGGCTTCTGGGTAGTGCTCGCCAATAATGATGGCTAACTCTCCACCTGATTTGCCCAGCAAGTGAGCCAACATTCCATAATTCCACGCTCTTGGTGCCAAGACCTGCAATACCTTGGTTGCCCCTGTGCAAACAGAAACGGCTGCAAGTGACCAAATCGGATTTTTGTCTTCCACAGGAATCTTGCCTCGCCAGAAGGCATTCGCTACCAAAGGGTTTCGTAAGTCTTCAGCAATAGCCCAGCAAACCCCGCCTTCATCTTGAGGTGCAACCTTGTGGACGTGGGAGGCGTGGAAATATGCGTTGTAATCTCCCTTCGGGGTATCGGCGATCATCAGCTTGATTGCCTCGCCGTTGCGAATTCGTTGATAGACCTGAGCGATCTCAAAATAGATGAGCTGGGTCTTGCCCCGTCCAGTTCCACCAATATAGAGCGAGTGCGAACGACGAAGGCTTTCCGGTTTCTCAATGAAAGAGCCTGGTTTTAGGTGCTGGGAGGTGTAGTGCTGTGGCTTGGTCGGATCAAACCCCTTGTCGGAAGCGATAACCAAACCCGAACCCTTGCCGTTGCGGGACAGGAAATTGAATTCCCGCTTTAATGAGATGTAGGCAGCTTTGCCTTGCAGCAATTCCTTGCCCTTGATATGGCGGACACCCCCTACCGGTTTTAACGATTTCCAGAAAACCCAGCTACCACAGGCTACGCCGGCAAACATCGCCACCAGCCAACGATAGACAAGGTAATCGCCCAGGCCGGTCTGGTTCAGATGGTTTAGATAAGCGTGATAGTAATGAAAACCATCCCCCTGAAAGAGCTTGGAAATGAGTCCAGCAAGGAATTGCCAGAACGCTTGCACATGAAAAATTGGTGGTCGCTCGCTGGGCGGCACGGGAAAGAAGGGATAGTTAGGTAATCCCCCCGGAAATTAGCGGTGGTTACAAGTAGAATTTTCTCCAAAGCAGCCCGAGGAAGTTTTACATGAAGACATCACGCTTTTCAGACAGCCAGATCATTGCCGTGCTCAAGCAAGCAGAGGGCGGCAGCTCGGT
>RRZT011742152.1_pt1 | contig 14402 bp, 13 predicted proteins | sample 2165551 | NCBI WGS metagenome assembly RRZT01 (sample SAMN10456910, study PRJNA506462) | wastewater metagenome | biome: wastewater; feature: sludge; material: wastewater sludge; isolation source: wastewater sludge with Escherichia coli K12::gfp cells carrying plasmid... | place: USA: Moscow, Idaho... | reverse complement strand
GGCTGAGTACGATCTCGATCAGTGGACGATCGGTGGTCGCGTTCCGGTTGGCAAGGCTGGCACCATCGTGGTCGAATATGTCAACCTGAAGAAAGACAACGACGTTGCTGCTATGGCAGATGGCAAGGCTAGGGGTTGGGGTCTTGGTTATGAGCATGCCTTCTCGAAGCGTACCACCGGTTACGCAGCGATCAGCCGCATCACTCATGACGACTTCACGAATACGAAGTACAACGCTAAAGCTTACGACGGCTTTGGTGTCCTGAATGATAAGGACGCGACGGTCAACTCCTTCGCCATCGGCATGCGTCACACCTTCTAATCAGTCTCCGGACCGATTCGAAACAGAAACGGGCGCTTCGGCGCCCGTTTTTTTATGCGTTCCATCGTGAGGTGTCTTGATGTCCGAAGCTCGTCCGCGTTCGCCGTTTGAGTTATTCCTGGCGCTCTCGTGGCTGGCGCTGCAGGGCTTTGGCGGCGTGCTGGCCGTGGTGCAGCACGAACTGGTCGAACGCAAGCGTTGGCTCTCGAAGGAGGAGTTCGTCGAAGAATGGGCGGTGGCGCAGGTGATGCCGGGGCCGAACGTGATCAACCTGTCGTTGGTGCTCGGGGCGCGTTACTTCGGTTGGCGCGGTGCACTGATGGCTTTGCTCGGGCTCGTCGCATTGCCGCTGGTGATTGTCATCGCCGCGGCCTACACCTACAGCCAATTTTCGGATTCGACCGCCGTGCAGGGTGCGTTACGTGGGATGGGGGCAGTGGCGACCGGGCTGATCATCGGTAGCGGGCTCAAGCTCGTTCCTGCACTCAAGCGCAACGTGCTGGGGATGGCGATCTGCGCTGTTTTGGGCTTGGGGACTTTCGTCGTCATCGCGCTCTTGCGTCTGCCGCTGCCGGTTGCGGTCTTCGGTTTTGGCGCGCTCGGTTGCGTGCTGGCTTGGAAGCGTTTGTCGTCATGAGCGGAGACCTCGTCTTGTCGGTCGACGATTGGTTGGCCCTCTGCGGTCATTTCATGCTCTGGTCGCTGCTTTCCATTGGTGGGGCGATCACCACCGCCCCGGACATGCACCGCTACCTCGTCGATCAGCGACACTGGCTGACCGATCCACAGTTCTCGTCCTCGATCGCCATCGCGCAGGCGGCGCCAGGCCCCAACATTCTCTTTGTCGCCCTGTTCGGTTGGAACATCGGGCTGAACAGCGGCAGCCTCGGACTGGCCGTGCTCGGGGCTTTGCTGGCGATGTGTGGGCTGCTGGCGCCCAGTTCCTTGCTCGTTTATTTTTCCTCGCGCTGGTCGCATGCCAACCGCGAACGGCGCAGCGTCCGGGCGTTCAAGCAAGGCATGGCGCCGGTGGTCGTGGCGCTGATGCTGGCGACAGGCTGGCTGTTGGCGCGAGCGCACGGCGACGTGGCGCGCGACTGGCCCCTGTGGCTGCTGACGGCGAGTTGCGCCGTCCTGATCTGGCGTACGCGCCTGCACATCCTCTGGCTTTTGGCGGCGGGCGCATTGCTCGGAGCTTTCGGGCTGGTCTGACGGGCGTTTGCCTCTTTACGTTCGTTTTGCGGCGTCGCGCAGCGAAAAAGCGGAATCCCTGAATTCCGCTTTTCACATTCTGCCGTCTCAGTTGTCCGTAGGCCTTTTGTCAGTGCCCGGCTTCCGCTTGCACGATCCATTGGCCGTCGCGCCGCACCAAGGTGATGGGTTTGGCGTTTTCGACCTTGTAGGCAAAGGCGCTGTTGTCGATCTGGCCCCGCAGCAGGTGGGCGAGCAGGGTTTTGATCGTCAATTCGTGCGAAATGACTACGATGCGTTTTTCCTCTCGCAGGGCTTCGTCGAGCATGGACGAGGCGCGCCGATAGACGTCGGCCAGCGATTCGCCGCGCGGGTAAGCCGCAGTGGCTTGATGGAAAACCGAGGCGTCTCGCCCTTTCTGCATTTCGGGCCAGCGCAAGGCAGCTTCTTCCCAGGTGAGGCTGGTCAGCTCTCCGGCGGAGCGCTCGAAGAGCCGGGGGTCCGGTCTCAGGCGCAAACCGGTCTCGTTGGCGAGTCGTGCGCCGACGAGTACGCCTGAGAGCGTCTGGCGCGTGCGCAGCAAGGGCGAATAGAGCCACAACGCTTCTTTCAGCGAGCGGGCGTCGGCGCTGTCCTGGGTGCGAAGGGCTTCACCGGCCTTGACGGCTTGGCTGGCGCCGAGCAGGGTGAGGCTGGAGGCGTTCCAGCCGCTCAGCACTTTGCCGCGACTGTTTTCCAAGCGGCCGTCGAGGCGAGCGATGACCTGCCCGCGGTCGGGATTGTCTTCGCTTTCGCCGTGGCGGATCAGGTCAATGCGCTCGGCTAAAACGGGCTGCGCAATGGCGAATGAAGCGCTGGCCGCGAGCAGCACACCGCAAAGCAGGGCGGAGGCACGTTGGCGCAGGGTGGTGTGACGTATGGGGCGTGGAGTCGGCAGTGTTGGCAGTGTTGCGACGGCAGAAGCGGGCATGGCGACATTCCTTTCTGAGAGGAGAGTATCGAACGAAACCGCGAGGCTGCTGCGAGGATGACTCGTTAGGTGTTATTGATGTGACATAGAATGTCTTACGAGTCGAATAAATTGTACTACAACGATATTGACGCTGGTGGACAACGGTGGCAGACTGCCTTAGCCGTGGGGGCCGTTGTCGGGGTGAAGACGGGTTTTGGCTTGCACCCTGCCGCAAGCTGAACCATAACGACGGAAGCGATGTATTCAAGGTGCTCGGTTTAACCTGACTTCGGAAAGGGTTGGACGTGAAAACGCAGTGCGATATCGGTTTGATCGGGCTGGCCGTGATGGGCGAGAACCTCGTCCGCAACATGGCCGGCAAGGGCGTTCGGGTGGCGGTGTACAACCGTACGGCAAGCGTCGTGCAGGCATTCGTCGAGGGCGTGGCGCGCGACCTGCCCGTGTGTGCGGCGGAAAGCATCGCGGAGTTGATGACGATGCTGGCGCGGCCGCGGCGGGTGATGCTGATGGTCAAGGCTGGCCGGCCGGTGGACGAGATGATCGCCCAGCTGTTGCCGCACCTCGAGGCCGGCGACATCGTCATTGATGGCGGCAATTCCCTGTTCCACGATACCCGCCGCCGGCACGCCGAACTCAAGGCGCAGGGCATCCACTACCTCGGGATGGGTGTTTCCGGAGGCGAGGAAGGCGCTTTGCGCGGTCCGAGCATGATGCCGGGCGGCGACCGGGCGGCTTACGACGCCGTCGCGCCAATGTTCACCAAGGTCGCGGCGCAGGTTGAAGGCGGGCCGTGCTGCGCCTACGTCGGGCCGGATGGCGCCGGGCATTACGTGAAGATGGTGCACAACGGGATCGAGTATTCCGACATGCAGCTCATCGCCGAGGCCTATCACATCCTGCGCCAGGCCGGCGGCATGAACGCCCGCGAACTGCATCAGGTCTTCGCCGAATGGAACGCCGGGCCGCTCGATTCCTATTTGATCGAGATCACGCGCGACATTTTCGCGGTGAGCGACGAGGAAACCGGCGCGCCGCTGGTCGAGATGATTCTCGACAAGGCCGGGCAAAAGGGCACCGGCAAATGGACTTCGCAGGACGCGCTCGACCTCGGCATTCCGACGCCGGCGATTACCGAAGCGGTCTTCGCCCGCTGCATGTCGGCGGCCAAGGCCGAGCGGATGCACGCGGCGGAAATCCTGCCCGGGCCGCAGGGCGCGTGGTACGGCGAGCGGGACAAGCTCGTCAAAGCGGTGCATGACGCCCTGTATGCCTCGAAGATCTGTTCCTATGCGCAAGGCTTCGCGTTGATGGCCGCGGCCGGACGCGAATACGGCTGGACGCTCAATTTTGGCGAAATCGCGCTGCTCTGGCGCGGCGGCTGCATCATTCGCGCGCGTTTCCTGGACAAGATCCGTGACGCCTACACGCGCGACCCGGCGCTGCCCAACCTGATGCTCGATCCCTTCTTCTGCGGGGTGCTTGGCGAGGCGCAGGAGGCCTGGCGCTTCGTCCTCAAGCTGTGCCGCGATCTGGGCATCCCGACGCCGGCCTTCAACGCCTCGCTCGACTATTACGACGCCTATCGCCAGGCCGTGCTGCCGGCCAACCTGTTGCAGGCGCAACGCGATTACTTTGGCGCGCACACCTACGAACGCATCGACCGGCCGGGCAGCTTCCACACCGACTGGATCGCCCAAGCGAGAAAGGCTTAGCGATGACGGCCCCCGTTGCAGGACTTTCGATTCCGGCCGACGCGGCCCTGGACTTCGTTTCGCTCGGCGCCCTGGTGCATCGCCTCGACAGCGGCGTGATTCCCTTCCGCAAGGCGCGCGAGTGCCAGATCCACGTGAGCGGCGGCGAGTTCAACTGCGCCGCCAACCTCGCCGACTGCTTCGGCCTCAAGACCGGCATCGTCAGCGCCATGGTCGATTACCCGATCGGCCAGCTGATCGAGGGCGCCGTGCGGGCGATGGGCGTCCGGCCGTTCTATAAGCATTTTGCGCACAACGGCGTGAACGGTCCCAACATGGCGACGGTCTACAGCGATCGTGGCCAGGGCGTGCGCCCGCCGGTCGTCTTCTACAACCGCGCCAATGAGGCCGGCGCGCTGCTCAAAGCCGGCGATTTCGACTGGCCGGCGATCTTTGCCGGCGGCGTGCGCTGGTTCCACAGCGGCGGCATCTTTGCGGCGCTCTCGGAGACGACGCCCGACGTCATCGTCGAAGGCATGCGCGCGGCCAAGGCCGCCGGCGCGGTCGTCTCCTTCGACCTCAATTTCCGCGCCAAGCTCTGGCAGGTCGCCGGTGGCGAGGCCCGCGCAGTCGAGGTGCTGGCCCGCATCCTGCCTTACGTCGACGTGCTGGTGGGCAACGAAGAGGATTTGCAGAAAGGACTGGGCTTGCCCGGCCCAGACGTGGGGGCGCATGCGGAGCTCGACCCGTCGGCCTTCCTGGCGATGATCGACAGCGTCGTGGCGCGCTACCCGCAGATCAAAGTGGTGGCGACGACCCTGCGCGCGGTGCAGTCGACCAACCGCCACCGCTGGAGCGCGGTGGCCTGGGTTCAGGGCGACACTTTCCAGGCACCGACCGCCGATCTCGACGTGTACGACCGCATCGGCGGGGGCGACGGCTTCGCCGCGGGCTTCTTCTACGGCCTGCTCAGCGGAGAGTCGCCCGAGCAGGCGCTGCGGCTTGGCTGGGCGCACGGCGCCTTGCTCACCACTTACCCCGGCGACACGACGATGGCCACGCTGGCCGAGGTGCGCGCCTTCGCTCGCGGCGGCTCGGCGCGGGTGCAACGGTGAACGGCATGCAGCGCCCGGCTCGGTTAAGATCGCGCCTCCCGATGACATGGAGACGTGTGGCATGACTAAGACCCAGCAGCTGGTGCAGCAATTTGGCAAAGCGATCGCGCAAGGCGAGTACCCGGCCGGCGCATCCTTGCCCTCCGAAGCCGAGCTGTGCAGCCGCTATCTCGCCTCGCGCAACGTGGTTCGCGAGGTCATCCGCGTCTTGTCGACCAAGCGTCTGATCGACGCCCAGGCGCACCGCGGGCTGTTCGTCATGCCGCGCCAGAACTGGAATTACCTCGACGTCGACGTGCTCGGCTGGGTGCTCGAGAAAAGCCCCGATCCGACGCTGATCGCTTCGCTGATCGAGGTGCGCAGCCTGATCGAACCGGTGATTTCGCGCTGGGCCGCGGAGCGGGCGACGGCCGTCGACCTGGTCGCGATCGAAGCGAGCTACAACGCCATGGCCAATTACAACGGCGATCTGGCACGCTTCCACGAGGCCGACATCGCCTTCCACAAGGCCATCCTGCTGGCGACGCACAACGTCGTCATCCAGCAGTTGAGCGATGCGATCAGCGCCTTGCAGCGCGCGATCTTCGATTACACCCTTTTCGCCGCAGATCAGCACATGGCGCTGACGCTGAAAGAGCATTTCGACCTTTTCGAGGCCATCCGGCGCCAGAACCCCGAGGCGGCAGAGCGACACAGCCACACCATGGTGCAGCGCACGGCGGTACGGGCACAGCAGTCGGCGGCCGCGCCCGAAGACGCGGCCGTGCCGTTGACGGCGCCTTCGTAGCCGGCAGATTTCACGTTTCACCGTCGCACCGTTTTACCGCCGCTCGCGGCACCCGGAAGCACCGCAGCACCCGAGAGAACCGAAACCATCGTTTTTTGAGGCTCGTGCAATGGCCAGTGTGATTCTGAAAAATGTCTGCAAACGCTTTGGCGGCGTGACGGCGGTCGATGACTTGTCGATCGCCATCGAGGACCGCGAATTCGCCGTCCTCGTCGGCTCGTCCGGGTGCGGCAAAACGACCGCGCTGCGCATGATCGCCGGCCTGGAGAAAGCGACTTTGGGCGACATCTTCGTCGGAGAGACCCGGGTCAACGACCTTGAGCCGCGCGAACGCGACATCGCCATGGTCTTCCAGAGCTACGCGCTCTACCCGCACATGAGCGTGCGCGAGAACATGGGTTTCGGGCTGCGCATCCGCAAGCTCGAACAGAAGGAAATCGACGATCGCGTCGCCGAGGCCGCCGACATCCTGGGCATCCGCGAACTGCTCGAACGCAAACCCAAGGAGCTTTCCGGCGGCCAGCGCCAGCGCGTCGCCGTCGGTCGCGCCATCGTGCGCAAGCCCAAGGTCTTCCTCTTCGACGAGCCGCTTTCCAATCTCGACGCCAAGCTGCGCGTGGCGATGCGCGCCGAGATCAGCAAGCTGCACCGCCGCCTCGGGGCGACGATGATCTACGTGACGCACGACCAGGTCGAGGCGATGACCATGGCCGACCGCATCTTCATCATGAGCCGCGGCGTGCTGCAGCAAAACGGGACGCCGATGGAGGTGTACGCGCGCCCGGCCAACCGCTTCGTCGCCGGTTTCATCGGCTCGCCGGCGATGAACTTCGTCGACGCCACGCTGGACGCCACGAGCGACGGCCTGTGGGTCGATGCGGGCGGCTTCCGAGTGCGGGTTCCGGCGGCCTTCGAGGCCCCGCTGGACGGGCATCGCGGGCAGGGGGTGGTTTTCGGCGTGCGCCCGGAGGACATCGCTCTGGCGTCGGCGTCCGGCAGCGAGCGGAACGACGAAGATAACGTGGTGAATGCGCGCGCTGAAGTCGTCGAAACGCTCGGGGCGGAGATCTTCCTGCACCTGGCCTGCGGCGCGCACACGCTGGTTGCGCGCATGCCGGTGCCCGAGCGCATGGTCGAGGTCGGCGAGACGGTGCAAGTTGAATTCAAGATGGCCAAGACACACCTGTTCGATAAAACGAACGAGGCCACCCTGGTGTGAGTGTTCGACGGCCGCGCAAAGGGCGGCCGAAGCTTTGGTACGACACGCAGCAACGATGGTTTTTCGCAGTAGGCTGGGGCGCTCTCCGGTCGCGGGCAGGCAAAGCGACCGCCGAGCAGGGGATGCAACTCAATCGACGTTCGGAGGAATCATGAAAAAGCTGGTCCTGGGTTCAGTGGTGTGTCTGTCCGCGCTGGGTTTCGCTTCGGGGGCGCTGGCGCAAGGCAAGGAAATCCGTGTGCTGCTCGCCAACCATCCATACGGTGAGCTGCTCAAGTCGGCGATCCCGCAGTTCGAGAGCGCGACGGGCATCAAGGTCAATGTCGAAAGCCTGCAGGAAGGGCAGCTGACGACCAAACTGACGACCGAGTTCGCGACGCGTTCGTCGACGGTCGACGTGTTCATGACCCGGCCGCTGCAGGAAGGCAAGATGTTCTACAAGAACGGCTGGTACGAGCCGCTGGCGATGGACTTTGCCGACTATCCCAAGAACGTGCTGTCCGTCGGCACCTTTGGCGACAAGACCTACATCGTGCCGCTGGTCACCGAATGGCAGGTGCTCTACTACCGCAAGGACCTGTTCAAGGCCGCCAACCTCAAGGTGCCGACGACCTTTGCCGAACTCGAGGACGCCGCGAAGAAACTCAATTCCGACGCCGTTGCCGGCATCGCCTCGCGCGGCAAGGGCGCGGCGGCGGTGACCCAGCTCTCGAGCTACATCTATAACTATGGCGGCGCCTACCTCGACAAGGGCGTCGCGGTCTTCGACAGCGCCCCGGCGGTCGAGGCGACCCGCTTCTACGGCAAGCTGCTCGGCAGCTACGGGCCGAAGGGCGTGACCTCGATGTCGTGGGAAAACATCATGCCGCTCTTCCAGGCCGGCAAGGTCGCGATGTGGACCGATGCCTCGGTGTTCTACGGTCAGACCGTCGATCCGGCCAAGACCCAGGTGCCGGCCGAAAACGTCGGCATCGCCAACCTCCCGGCCGGACCGAAGACCAATGCCCCGTTCATCGTGTCCTCGTGGGGCATGTCGATGGCCAAGCAGTCGAAGAACAAGGAGAACGCCGCCAAGTTCCTCGCCTGGGCCACGAGCAAGGAACTCGCCGCGCAAGCCATGTTGAGCAACATCACGATGGCGCGCTCCTCGGTCTGGGAAGACAAGGTCGTGCTCGAGAAGATCAACCCCGGCTTGGTTGAAACGCGCGCGTTTGCGGCCAAGAACGGCACGCCCTTCGATCGTCCGTACATGAGCGCGGTCGGCGAGGCGCGTGACCTGATCGGCGAACTGATCATCGAGTCGATCAACACCAAGGGTGCTTCGACCAAGCTCGACGCGATGGCCAAGGACCGCGCCAAGAAGGTCAATGAGCTGCTGCAAGACACTGGCGAATACGGTAAATGAGCGGCAAATGAGCGGCAAGTGAGCGGCAAATAAGCCGCTCTTGCGTGTCGGTTGAGTCGTGAGTGAATGCTGGCGCCGGGTGCGGCGCCGGCCCTGACGCGGGGGTGGCGCTCCGCCCCGCGTCGGGAAGGTTTGGAGCGTTGATGCCAGCCGTCGGGCGAACGCGAGGAAAGTACAGAGGCCTGTAATGATGAAATCGAGCTTCGTGGAACGGAACCTGCACATCCTGTTCCCCCTCCCGGCGATCCTCTTCGTCGCCCTGTTGATGATCTTCCCCGTGCTGTACACGTTGGGCTTAAGCTTCACCAACTGGAACCTCACCTCCGGCATGCCGATGTCGTTCAACGGGATCAACAGTTACCTGCGGGTGCTCGCCGAGCCGCGTTTCCTCGATGCCTTCTGGCGGACCTTCGCCTTCACCTTTTTTGCGGTCGCGATCGAGGCCGTGCTCGGCGTCGCCATCGCGCTGATCCTCAACCGCGCTTTCGTCGGAAAGAGCATCGCCAAGCTGCTCCTGCTGCTGCCGCTGGTGGCGACGCCGGTGGCGGTGGGGATCGTCTTCAACCTCTTCTACGACCCGACCATCGGCCTCGTGAACTACCTGCTCCAGAGTGTCGGGCTGCCGCAAGGGCTGTGGGTGTCCGATGCCAAATCGGTGCTCGCGGCGCTGGTCATCGTCGATGTCTGGCAATGGACGCCGATGATCACCCTCATCGTGTTGGCCGGTCTCGCGGGGCTGTCCGAGGAGCCGGTCGAGGCGGCGCGCGTCGACGGCGCGAGCGAATGGCAGATCCTGCGCCACGTGACCATCCCGATGGTGATGCCGGTGATCCTCACCGCCGTGATCCTGCGCCTCATCGACGCCTTGAAGACCTTCGACATCATCTTCGCCATGACCGGCGGCGGGCCGGGCTACGCGTCCGAAACGCTCAACATTCTCGGCTTCAAGTACAGCTTCGAATATTTCCGCATGGGACAGTCGTCGGTGATCCTGGTCGTCCTGTTCCTGGTCGTTTTCCTGTGCAGCCTGCTGATCATGAAGCTGCGCGCATCGTCCGAGCACTGATTCCATGCGCAAACCTCGCGTGACGTTGTCGACTTCGCCTTGCCGTGCAAGGTGCGCTGTCTGCGGCTCGTCTTCGTGTCACGCAAGATTTACGCATGGAATGGCCGAGGTGTTTTCGTGGAGTCCGCAATGAACAAGAAATTCTTCACCACCCTGGCGTTCTACGTCACCGTCGCGGCGATCGCCACCATCGTCCTCTTTCCATTTCTCTGGATGCTGGCGTCGTCGTTCAAGACGCAGGTCGACATCATCGCCTGGCCGCCGAAATTCATCTTCGAGCCGACCTTGCAGAATTACCTCAAGGTTTTCGAGGAACAAGACTTCCTGAAGTACTTCATCAACTCGACCATCGTCGGCGGCCTCGCGGTCGGCCTCTCGCTGCTGCTCGGGTTGCCCGCCGCGTATTCGATCTCGCGCTATGCGCAGAAGCGGCTGGCGGTGTTCATCCTGCTCGCCCGCCTGATGCCCGGCATCTCCTTCCTGATGCCCTGGTACATCGTCTTCTCGCGCCTTAACCTGATGGACAGCTACACCGCGCTGGTGCTCTCGCACATGCTGATCGCACTGCCCATCGTGGTGTGGATCATGTCCACCTACTTCAACTCGATCCCGCGCGAGCTGGAAGAGTCGGCGATGGTCGACGGCGCCACGCGGCAGTACGCCTTCTGGGCGGTGATCCTGCCGCTCTCGGGGCCGGGGATCATCACCGCGACGACGCTGTCCTTCATTTTCTCGTGGAACAACTTCATGTTCTCGCAGGTGCTGAGCATGGAGAAGACCAAGACGTTGCCGATCGCCGTCTACAACTTCGTCTCCTACGCCGAAGTCGACTGGGGCGGAGTGATGGCCGCGGCGGTGGCGATCATGACGCCGGCCATCGTGCTGACCATGATTTTCCAGAAGTACGTCGTCAAGGGGCTGACCATGGGCGCGGTGAAGGGTTGATCGGAGAACGCAGATCGGAGAATGCACATGAAAATCACCCGCCTCACCACCTACCGCGTGCCACCGCGCTGGCTGTTCCTTAAAATCGAGACCGACGCCGGTGTCGTCGGCTGGGGCGAGCCGGTCATCGAGGGGCGGGCGCGTACCGTCGAGGCGGCGGTGCATGAATTGTCCGACTACCTCGTCGGCAAAGATCCGGCGCGCATCAACGACCTCTGGCAGATGCTTTACCGCGGCGGCTTCTACCGCGGCGGACCGATCCTGATGAGCGCCATCGCCGGCATCGACCAGGCCTTGTGGGACATCAAGGGCAAGGTGCTCGGCGTGCCCGTGTATGAACTGCTCGGCGGCCTGGTGCGCGACAAGATGAAGATGTACAGCTGGGTCGGCGGCGACCGTCCGGCGGACGTGATCGCCGGCATCCGCACCCTGCAGGCGCACGGCTTCGACACGTTCAAGCTCAACGGCTGCGAAGAAATGGGCTTGATCGACTCGAGCCGCGCGGTCGACGCTGCGGTCGGCGTGGTCGCCGAGATTCGCGCCGCCTTCGGCGACGCCATCGAATTCGGTTTGGATTTTCACGGCCGCGTTGCCGCACCGATGGCGCGTGTGCTGATCCGTGAACTCGAGCCCTATCGGCCCTTGTTCATCGAGGAGCCGGTGCTCGCCGAGCAGGCCGAGTATTACCCGCGCCTCGCCGCGCAGACGCACATTCCGCTGGCCGCCGGCGAACGCATGTTCTCGCGCTTCGACTTCAAGCGCGTGCTCGAAGGCGGCGGCATCGCCATTCTCCAGCCCGACCTTTCGCACGCTGGCGGCATCACCGAGTGCGTGAAGATCGCGGCGATGGCCGAGGCCTACGACGTCGGCCTTGCGCCACATTGCCCGCTCGGGCCGCTGGCGCTCGCGGCCTGCCTGCACGTCGACTTCGTCGCCCGCAACGCGGTGCTGCAGGAACAGAGCATGGGCATCCACTACAACCAGGGCGCCGAGCTGATGGACTACGTGCTCAACCCCGAAGACTTTGCCTTCCATTCCGGTTACATGCTGCCGCCGAAGAAACCCGGTCTCGGCGTCGAAGTGAACGAGGCGCTGGTGATTGAACGCAGCCGCAACGCCCCCGACTGGCGCAACCCGGTCTGGCGGCACGCTGACGGCGCGGTGGCGGAGTGGTGAACCGGGCGGTCCCGCCAGGACGTGCCGGGCGCGCGGGTGTATCCTTGTCAAAACGCAGGGGCCGTGTCGCTCGATACGCTTCGCCGTTGCGCCTCTGTCCTGAATAGAGTCCGATGTCTTCCTCATTGCCTCTTCCGCACCTGCTGGCCCTCGACTGGGGGACGAGCCGTTTGCGCGCGTTCCTGATGTGCGCCGGTGAGGTGGTCGCCGAACGCGAATCGGCACATGGCATCCAGCACCTCCCCGAGCCCGGCCCGGGCGGCTACGCGACCGCGCTGGCGCAGCTGGCCGGAGATTGGCTTGAGCACCAGCCGGAACTGCCGCTGCTCGCCTGCGGCATGGTCGGCAGCGCCCAAGGCTGGCGCGAGGCGCCGTATGTGCCGTGCCCGGCCGATGCGGCGGCGCTGGCGGCACAGGCCGTTCCGGTCGAGACGGCGCATGGCCGGCCGATGTGGATCGTGCCCGGCGTTTCGTGCGACTTTGCCGGCGCGGCGCCCGGGCGCCTGCCCGACGTGATGCGCGGCGAAGAAACCCAGATCGTCGGCGCGCTCGCGGCCGAAACCGTTACCGCCGTTGATGCCGAAGACCTTGCCGCCGCGCGTGGCGCGCGCCGAATTTACATCCTGCCCGGAACGCATTCGAAATGGGCGACGGTCGAGGACGGCCGCATCGTGCGCTTTTCCACCGACCTCACTGGCGAACTGTACGCCGTGCTGCGCGCGCATTCGATTCTCGGGCGCCTGATGCCGACCGAGGCGGCGCCCTTCGACGAGGCCGCTTTCGCGCGCGGCGTTCAGATCGGGGCGCGCGGCGAGGGGGGGCTGACGCACCAGCTCTTTTCGGTGCGCACGCTGGCGCTGGCCGGCGAACTCGCGCCCGCGGCACTGCCCGACTACCTCTCCGGCCTGTTGGTCGGGCACGAGGTGGCGAACGAACTGCGTGCGGCGGAGGCGTTGTCCGCCGCCGTCCCGGCGCTGATCGGCGACCCGGCGCTGTGCGCCCGCTATGCCCGTGCCTTCGCCCTTTTGGCGGCCCCCGCGCCGCAGGTCTTGTCCAACACTGCGCCACGCGGTCTGTGGCGGATCGCCCAAGCGCGTGGCCTGATTCCTCTCTGAGCACCTCCCCGAAAGCCTCCCATGCCTTACCCGAGTCCCGCCAACGTCCTCAAACTGCGCTTTGCCAGCGCTTTCGCCACCCTGCCGCTGGTCGCCATCCTGCGCGGTCTGCCGCCGGCCGATGCCGCTTCGGTTGGGCAGGCGCTGTACGCCGCCGGCTTTCGCTTGATTGAAGTACCGCTCAACTCGCCCGACCCGCGCGAGAGCATCGCCATCCTGCGCGCGGTGTTGCCCGAGGACGCCGTGGTCGGCGCCGGCACCGTGCTCAGCCCGGAACGGGTGCGCGCAGTGGCCGACGTCGGTGGTGAGTTGATCGTCATGCCACACGCCGATGTTCGGGTCATCGAGGCCGCGGTAGCCGCCGGGCTACCCTGCCTGCCGGGCGTGGCGACGCCGACCGAGGCCTTCGCCGCGCTGGAAGCCGGTGCCACCGGGCTCAAGCTCTTCCCCGGCGAGCTCGTCACGCCGCCCGTGGTCAAGGCACTGCGCGCCGTGCTGCCCAAGACGACGCGTTTGCTGCCGGTTGGCGGCATCACGCCGCAGACGATGGCCGCCTATCGCGTGGCCGGCGCCAGCGGCTTCGGCCTCGGCTCTGCACTCTACACGCCAGGCCTGAGCGCCGACGAGGTCGGCCGCCGCGCCGCCGATTTCGCCGCGAGCTGGCGCGTGCTGGCGATGTAAGGCAGCGGCGCTGCGGCGCCTTTTACCGTCGGCGGTTAGGGCTTGGCGGCGGGCGCAGCGTCCGGTGTCGTCAGCAATTCACGCAGGGCCGAGGTGACTTCGGGGGCGCGGAAAGCGCTGTTGTGATCGGCGTAGGGGAGGGTCGCAAAGCGGGCCTGCACGCCTTGCGCCGTCAGCGCCTTGACGTAGGCTTCGGCGAGTTGCGGGCGGGTGTTGTCGTCGCGCTCGCCGGTCAGGGCGATGACCCGCGTTGACGGAGCGACCTTGTCGATCCAGGCGCTGGGATTCTCGCTGCGCGACCACGTGCCGCCGCCGCGTGAGGCACGCCAGGCCCCGAGATCGCACGGGCAGGCGACGAGGACGGCGCTGTCGGCCAGTCCCGGCGCCATGCCCAGCAACGCCGCGGCTGAGTCCGCGCCGCCCGAATGCCCGACCAGCACGGTCCGCTTCGGCGCGTAGCGTGCCTTCAGGCGTTCGATGGCGGCGGCGAGCTCGCGCAGATTGACGTCGGTGTAGTGGTCGCGCCGCCCGCCGTGCCCGAAGGCGGCGCCCGATTCGTTGCCGCTGCCGTCCGGATAGCCGGGGCGCACCAGGGCCACCGATCTCACCGTGTCGGCGCCGAGTTCGGCGGTCGCCTTCTCGGCGATGGCGAAGTGGTAGTTCGCCGGGCCGCCCGAGGAGACGTCGCCGTGCAGCCAGACGATGAACGTTTCCGG
>RRZT011338308.1_pt1 | contig 14402 bp, 16 predicted proteins | sample 2165551 | NCBI WGS metagenome assembly RRZT01 (sample SAMN10456910, study PRJNA506462) | wastewater metagenome | biome: wastewater; feature: sludge; material: wastewater sludge; isolation source: wastewater sludge with Escherichia coli K12::gfp cells carrying plasmid... | place: USA: Moscow, Idaho... | reverse complement strand
AGAACGAAAAATTGACGAAGAAGGGAGTTTTATGAAATAGAAGTTTTTAGCAGAATATTATTGCATTCTGATGGCCGTTTTGAATCGGAATACCATGCGGTATTTAACTGAAATAGTTCGCCGCTTTCAGCGGAATACGCACAATATCAATAATTCCAGATATAAGCGGACTAAAAAGTATAGTTATTTTAATATCATCTTCTGTTTTCTTATTTTTTATTTTCCAAAAGTAATTTCTAAAATCCTCATTAATAAGAGCAGCAATATATTTTATGTCACTTTTTTTAAATTCTTTATCTTCATTTAATATTTCGTAAATAAATGCAATACTCATATCTTCATGTTTAATTGTCTTTAATTCAATAAAAAATCCTGATATCACATCATCTTCTTTAAATTTATTTTTTATCCACATGTGATCTAGTAATTCAAGTTTTTCAAAAGTATGAGAAAATGGTCCATGCCCAATATCATGCATTAATGCAGCTAGTTTGAAAATCTTTGACCAACGAATATAGTTTTTTTTATTTAATGCTTTAAATAAAAGCTTATATGAGTCTTTTATTTTTAAGTTATTATTTTTGTTTTTTAAATCTTCATGTTGGGAAATTTTTTTATATAAGCAGCTTTCTTTATCTTTCATTCTAATTCTTAAATTATCTAGTAATTCTTGAGCGATGTAATAAGAACCTAAAGAGTGCTCAAACCTTGTATGTCTTAAGCATGGGTACACTAGATAAGCAAATCCGGTTTGTGAGATATATCTTAATCTTTGAAAGATTTGAGAATTTAAAATTTTTTTTACATATAAATCACTTATGTCTATATCGCCATGAACATTATCTCTAATAAATTTTTTACCCATAAAGAACCTTTCAGAACTTTATCTTATGATTTTATAAGGCATCGGTATTTTATAGAAAAATTCAATTCATTATTAAGCTCAGGTTTCAAAACTCTTCAGGGGGCGGGGAATCCTTTCAAATTTAATTCTGAAATCCCAACCCATCCCATTTTCATAAAATTTGACGGTGATGCCGTTAAGAATACGACGCTCCAGAAATTCACTTTTTTAGTCCCAATTATATTGCTTTACGAAAATGCAGATTTGTTACACGTATGAAGTGTTTATGTTGATAGGAATAAGTATTTATTTTGAAACCTTTTCGTCACCATTAATTTTTTAGTTATGAATATCAATACATTCAATCCATTCTGGAGTTGCCTGTTTTATTCTATAATAATCTTGTTTTTCTTGAGGGCTCAATTTTTCCCAAAATGGAGTCCAATAGACATACCACCAATAATCAATAGAGCCTTGTAAACTTCCAAGACTGTCTGGGTCTATTTCAGGAAATGAAATCCAAGGAGATGGAGGTTCAACTCTTAAATTATCAATTTCTTTTAAAAGTCTAATAGAGTTGGTTACAATTCGAATGGTGAATGCATTAAACTCAGAGACAATTGAAAAATGAATGGATTCATTATACGTATTTTTTCCTTTAGCTTGCATAAAATTATTGGTTTGTTCAATTTGAAAGTTTGAATGAATAAGTTCAATAATTGATAGTTTATTTTTTTCGATACAAGAAAAGACAAGGTTATATGCAAATATTTTATCTTTATCTAATAATAATACAAAGGGATAATTTTCTGATTTATAATTAAAATCTAATAAATATAAGGAAGTATAAGTTTTCAAAAGTTCTTTTTTTGTTAACTGTAATTTCTCATCTTCTTTTTTTCTTTTAAATAAATGTGAAAAATATTTTAAAATCAATTTTAACTCCTAATATATTTTTTCTTTGTTTATAATTTAATTTTTTAATATTAAATCATTTATTACAAAAACAGTTGTACTAAAAAGAATTAGTAAATAAAACCCGTGAAATGCTAAGAAAAAACTTATTGAAATAAATATGTTAAATTTACTTTCAGTTTTGATATCATAATTGATAGGTTCGTTTTTGTCATAATTTCTCTTGTTAATGCTATAGTTTTTATACATTCCATTATATCTTGGTTTTAATACAATACCATATCTTAAATAATTAGGTTTATTTTTAAAGAAAAGAATCTTTTTTTCATAAAAATAACATTTTGCAATATAATGAGCGAATCTTCTTTCTCCATAAATAGTAGAGTTAAAATTAACTTCATACCTATTAGTAACATCTTCTACTACTTTAATCATTAAAAAAGATAATAAAGCATAGTATAACATTAAAAATATTGAAAATAAAAAAGGAATTATAACAAAAAAAACCAGCATACTTTCATTCATTCTCAAATACTTCCTAAAATTATTATTTAGAAAATTCAGACTCATTTGTAGCAAAAAATTAATTTTAGAATTTCTTTTTATTATTATATCTAAAACATTAAAATCATTAATATTATTATAACTTTTCTTTGTATATTGGGCTCTCCATTAAATAATTTGCCCAATATCTATTTGGCTTTGTCTTTCTAAAATAATTTTTCTTCTCTTCTAAACTCAAACTATTCCAAAATGGATGCCAAATAAAATAGAACCAATAATCAATTTCACCTTGAAGACTTCCTAAATATCTTGGATCTTCGTTAGGGTAAACGATCCAAGGAGGAGGGGTATAAAGGTTAGACTTATCAATTTCAATTAATAAGTCATTATTATTAGTTATTAAATTAACAACTATACCTCTAAATTCATTAGTAACAGCTAGTGCTATTCCTGCTTTAACGAATTGTTTTTCATTAAGTATATCAATTTTATAATAATTCTGAATAATAATTCTGAATATTAAATAACTTTCTTCAGTAAGCATTATTCTTATACTATATCCATAAATATTTGATTCACTTAAATCTATTTTTTCAGGGAATATTTTACCATTATATTTAGAATATTTTTCTCTCGGGAAGGACTTCTTTAAATCACTCCAATAGCAATTAAATAATTTGTATTTCTTATCAAATATTTTTTTAAATAGCTTCATAAAAATTTTCATTTAACTTTATTATCCATTATTTATTCTCATAAATATAATCTGCAATTGAATCGAAACCGAAGTAGCCCAAGCTTCCAAAAATAATTCCTCCTACTAAGCCACTTACGAATGCTCCTGGGCCTGTTGCTATTCCTACAGTGGCTCCAAGAGCAGTCCCCATTTTAAATCCCACAACACTTGAGCCCCATCCGCCTGCCTGTCTAATTATCTCGGCACTAATTGGCTTAGCACTTTTAATTTCAAATGATTCATCAAGAGCGGTAGATAAATCATAAGCCGTAAATGCTATTCCAAAAACAGTTACTACCCTTGCTCCTCGAATTATCGTGCTTGTGTTTCTATATCCTTCAGGAGTAAAAATTGCACTTTGTGGAACTTTTTTAGAATCAATTAAGACTTCTTTGTCCACATCTCTGACTTTCCTAATAAGCCACTCTACTTTACCTTTGGTATGAGGGTGTAACTTTTTATAATCTTCTAATGATTTAATTATTTCCTCAGTTGATATTAATCTTGCCCCAGATTTTTTAGCTTTTTCAATATCAATATAAATTGTATTTCCTGAAAATCTTGGAGAACCATCTGGAAAAGCTGAACTTGTTGAAACATATTTTGTTTGAACACTATTTGCTAAAACATGATCGGCAATACTTGCATGTGATTTTATATTTCTAGGTGTCATGCCTACTTTATGTGGAATAGTCTCAGAAAGTTTTTGAATATAAGGTAATTTTAATTTTTCGAGATGAGGACTTCCAATATCTGCATAGACTTTTCTAACTAAAAAGCCATTTTTACCAATTTCTTCTACAACAACAAAAAAAAATGATCTTGCAGGCATTAAATCACCTGTTATATCAAAATTTGAATTCTCTTCAGTATTCGTTTTTGTTTTGAATTCATTATTTGACATTCCATTTCTCCAATGCCGCAACTCCAATATAAATTTTTAATTCTTCTTCTTTTTTTGTATATATTCTTTTGCAACATCCTGATGAATCTGTAATTCCTTTATATTCATTTCCTGATTCATCAATGATAAAATAAGGAACATTTGATAAAAAATTTCCATCTTTACTTTTAATTCTTATTTGTTGGTCATATTTTTGATTTATTTTTTTCTCAATTTCATCCAAATCATTTTCTATTTTATCCGCATATGACAACAAAACTTTTCCAGCGCATTGTTTGGCAATAAGAGTACATCCACACGAAACTTTATTTCCATGAACAGCTGGATTTAATCCGTTAATTTTTATAAATTCAAATCCTTCAGTTATTGTACCAGAACCATGCAATGGTATTGGACAAAAAACAGAGTCCCCTTTTCTTGCAATGGGAAAGCCATTCGCTTTTACAAATTCTTGAGTAACACTTGTTACTGAGCCTCCACTGCTTAATGGATCTCCTAAAACGATTGCCGCAAATTTCATTTAATTTACCTATATTATTTTGTATATATTTTTAAATTTCCCGGTTGGTCAGGGTGTATTTCAACTGTTAAAATTCGTTTTTTAGAAGCAACTAAAGAACAGCCACATAATGTCTTATGTCCTTCTAAAGCTATTGCTCTATCATCAATAGTTGCTTCTGGTGATCCTTCAACAATCTCGCTTTCTCCATGAATATAACAAATGACCTTGTCTCCAACTGCAGCAAATAAATCTAAGTTTACCTCAGGATCTTGACTGCCAGTAATTACTGTTCCGCCATTATTTAAAGAATCACCAACAATTATCACCTTCATTAAATATACCAATCTTAAATTAATTTTTTTTAAATTTGCTATTAAAAGCAAAAAATTAATTATGTTTTTATATTTTAAATAAATTTAGTTCAATTTCCTAAAAAAATATTTTATTTTATGTTTTACAAATTTTTTAGATATTTTTTATATAGACTAAATTATAAATAAAATAACATTGAATAGTAAAATTGATTTTAAACTTTGTCAGGGATTGGCTTAAGCTTGATCTTTGCTTAATATTTATTCAACCTTTTCAATTTTCATTTCAATACCCCAAATCCCAACTCATCCCATTTCTACAAAATTTGCCGGTGATGCCGGTGAAGCCGTTGAGAGAAAAACGCTTCACCGGCACATAGTTTCTTATATATTATATAAATAAGTCTAATTTGCCGGTGATGCCGTTAAGAATACGACGCTCCAGAAATTCACTTTTTTAGTCCCAATTATATTGCTTTACGAAAATGCAGATTTGTTACACGTATGAAGTGTTTATGTTGATAGGAATAAGTATTTATTTTGAAACCCTTTTGCCACCTTAAGGAAGAGATAGGAGTTTACCAGTTCGATTCTTGCTGGGTCCTTCATAATGTTTATGAATAAAATCAAGTAGTTAAATAACAAAGCAAGATTGTCGGTTTTGTCGCAGAAATAAATTAATTAAAACTTATCCATATAAATCAAGCCAATTGTCGTCTTTTAGGCGCGATTATCCAACAAGGAAGCAAAATTACTCCCAAATAGGTTTATTGTGAAGTGTTTTATGCTGACCTTTTCTAAGCATATGATGAAGTTCTATTCCACACAAAGTAGCTCTTGCAGATTTGAGTGAATAAAACCACAACATGGGCTTCACTTTCTTTTTTATAAATCGATGGTCTTGTTCTATCATGTTATTTAGATACTTATTTTGATCTGATTTTAATTTGAAATTTAGGTTTATAGTCACGATTTATATTATTTAACGCGACTGTATTTCAACCACTTTTATCTATGTTCACTTTTTCTGGTTTGCTAGAGAAGCGAATTGCCATTTGAAAAAACGTTTAGCAGATGCTGCATCTATAGGTTTTGAAAGGTAAAAATCGATCGTTTGTCCTATTTTATCCACCGCCCTATATAGATAGTGCCATACCCTTTTTACTCTGATGTAAGTTTCATCCATTCTCCAAGATTTGCCTATAGCCTTCTTATGACTTGCAAACTTCTTTGCTAATTGAGGGGAATATTTCACAATCCATCTCTGAAGAGAAGAGTGATCTACTTCTAAACACCGTTCTTTCAGCATTTCTTCCACCTGTCTGTAACTTAAAGGATAAGCAACATAACAACGGACTGCTGATAAAATGATATCTGATTTAAAGTGTTTCCATTTAAAATCCATCCTTGGTTCCCTCTTTTAGACGAAAGTAGAAATCTCCTCCTAACTCATCTAGGATCTTTTTGCGACAGAACCCCATTCCCATCTTGCCGACAATTCCGACAAAGCCGATGAAAATAATTGAATTGTAGGAATTAAATTATTTAGTCCCAGTGATGTTGTTTTACAAGGTTGTGCATTTGTTACATGTAAAGGGTGTACATTTTGTTATAATTAAACAATATAATGCGTGTTGTTACTTACATAAAATCAACATTTTAAAATAATTAAGTTATTTTTATCATTTTAAGAGTACCTTGTGCTTAGCACGAGGCGCCAACACATTATTCTCATATTTCTCTTCACAGGAGTATAACTTTTGTTGATCTTGTAACTTAATTATAAAATTTTGATAGTTATTTTTATTAATCTCTCTAGAATAAATATCACAAGAAAAATTGAAACCATTGGGAGGCTTTTTAACAGGTCTTTGGCCATAAAAAGAATATAAACTCCTCCTCTTTATAGAGAATAATCAGCCTCATAATATCGCTTAATGTTGCAAGATTGCCAAGTCTTTTGAAAATAGTGAGATCATATTGTGGGATAATACGTTCGGAATGGAAAACATACTCCAATTGCAATTCTTTTGTTAGTGTTTTTTGTTGAGGAATTGTCAATTTTAAAAAAAGTTCTTTTATACAATAATTCAATAAAGATTTGGTGTCATTAAAAAATATTCTTCTCAGCGTTGCAATTGAGGTAAAGCCTAAAAAATCTAAAAATTTTCTCTCATTCTGAAAAGGTTGATCGGTCCAAATACAAATATTATTTTTAGAATTATTAAATATATATGTCCGGAATTATTGAGCCCATCAACATATAGTGAATTTTATCGGTCATTGAAATGTCCTTTTCATAAAATAATATATAAATAATTAAAAGTTGGTCTCATTTTTTAATAAAATCTATAAAATAGTATATTATTTATATTTAATTTTTTATTATCTTAAATAAACAAAAATATAAAAAAAAAATCAAATATTATTTATAATTTAAGATTTTTGTTTTAAAAAATTAAATTTTTTAAAACAAAAATCACTAAAATTTATACCTGAAATCAAAATATTGGTAATATTATTTTGAATTATGAAGCGTCAAAGAAGTATTTTGAGTAATATCAAGATACTTTATGTTTTTTTATAAATATCAGTTAACTTACTTTAATATTTATAAAATTAATTTAATAATAAAAAACTTTACAATTAATTAAAAATAAATAGAGTGAATGAATATTGCATTTGTAATTTTATTTAATTCAATGCAATAAATATTTAAGTATAATAATTTTATTTACTTAAATAAAATTATTAAATTCTTTATTTTTATAGGTATATTGTGAAAAAAATAATTCCTTCTCTTGTTTTGTTATTTCCTTTTCAATCTTTTGCTAACGATAAAAATAATAATAAATTTTTGCTAGACTTCAATGAACAACCTATTAAATACTGCCATAGCTATAGCCTTGTGGTAGTTGACGAAATGAATGTTATAAAAAGTTATATTGAAAAATCAAAAGGAACTTTTTCTAATTGGGAATACCTTGAAAGAAAATCAGGTGTTCCAAGTAATGAACAAGGTATTTTTTCGCTTAGACCTACCTATGATTCAGGGTTCAATTGCGATGATCCCGTTTTAAAAACAACACCGTTTTTAATTCAATTCAAAAATTCAAAATATCAATCATATGATTTTTTAATTTCTTATTTACCTGAAAGTTCTAAATATTATTATTTAGATAGTAATATAAATAATAATCTTGAAAAATCTATTAAACAATTTTCCGCTCTTTTTCGTTTTATAAAGCATAGAGATTCAAAAGAAATTTCTAATTTGGATACCGTATATGAACTTTTAAACTGTCAAAGCGGCAGACCTAATTATTTAGACTGTAAAGATGGAAAATGGTGTTATTCAAAAGGAGATGAAGATCTATCAACAGATAAATTACCACTTTTTAAATTACTTCCTCAGTCTAAAAATAATTGATCTTATAGCATAAAAAACTTATACTATAACATCATTTCATTTTGTTTCAATTAAATTTATATAATGTTTTTTCCAAAAAAACATTATTCTTTTAAGAAAAAGTGTTCACGATAATATTTCTATCTATTTTGGAGTTCTTATGAAAAAAATTTTTTTATATACTATTCTTTCTTATAGTTCTTTTGCTTTTGCTGATTCCTGTCCTAATTATAAAAACGGTAATACAGAAATTGTAGATCATGATCCTAATCTCAATATAAATAGAATACCAAATTTAACTTTTTCAATTCCTTATCAAAATGGAAAAATTATGATAGGATATAACAAAATAGATTCTCTGGAGAATTCATTTTTACATGAATTTAAATCTGAAGGTCTTATTTGTTTTTATGATAAAAATGGGAATTTAGAAAATAATAAAGAAAAAACTATTTTTATCGATTTTAAAAGAACGGAAATAATAAATGGAATTATAGATACCCAAGAAAAAAACTTAGTTTTTCTTGGGTATTCTGAGTCCTACGGAGTATTAAATCACTACTTACCCATTTATTTATCAAGTTTTCAACATAATTCTGTTTTCATAGGTAAATTAGAACTCGAAACAGGTAAAATTATTTCAATCCGTCATTTAGAAGAAAACTCCGTAACAAAACCATTTTATGAATTACATAAAAAAAGCTCTTTGAGAAAAACAAAAGAAGGTGGATTTCGTGTGATATACGATACACAAAAAAATAAAGAAGATTATCGTATATTTTCAAAACAAGAAATTAAAAACACAGATCTTACAAAGGTTGTTAAATTAGATGAAAATTTTAATAAACGCGGTGAAAGAATATTTCCAATTATTGAAATACCTTCACCCTAATAAAAATTAGGTCTTTTTCGTCTTTCTCTTTAAGAAAATATTTTAAAAATCAAATACAATAACAGAATCTATCCCTTTTTTTAATATAGGTAAGATATGTTCTGTAGCTACTTTTTTATGGTCTGCATGATTTATATAAATGTCTCTTTCTTTCATAGATTCAAATTCCATAACAAAGGCATAATTGATCCGCGCTCAAGCCCTTCTATGCTACAACTTTTCTTTTGCTACTTTTCCTGGGCCAAATACTTCACACAAAGAATGATATAATTTATGTATTAGAAGATTTAAATATCACTAAATTGATGTATTTTCCTCTTTATTGGGTTAATATGAAATTTCCTTTCTATATATTATTATAGTATTAAAGCCCTAAATTCAGATTGGGGCTTTTTTGTATTTATCTTTTGGAACAAAAGATATTTTTACATCGTACCCAATCGCTCCATGAATTTCTTGAAACTTAGAAAGCCCTGCTTCACTAGAACCATATTCATATGCAGTTAAAGAGTATCTTGAAGTTTTTCCCATTTTCTCAATTACATTTTCTTGCGATAATTCAATAAAAGTTCTTACTCTGTGAATAGCAAAACCAGATACTTCTTTGATTTTATCTGTCACAATATCAAAAGCAACAGCGCTTATGGAAATAACTTTTAAATCATTTTTTGTTATTTTTCCTTTTGTATAATCTTCAAGTAACAACCCACAGGCATCTTTAATCATCTTATATGCCTCTTCAAGAGTTGAACCTTAGCTATGAATTTCAAGCTCAGGAATTCCTATATAATAGGGAACTTTTTCAGTTGAATCATATTCTAAAATCCCACTTATTCTCTTAATTTATCCCTTTGCCTTTTGAGCGCCTTTTAGAATTCCTCTAGCAAGCCGTTCATTGACTTCACTGTGCCTTTGAATAGCAACAGTGTCTTTTCAATTGGCCCACACTATTCTGATCGGATTTATAGCTGAATTTAACTTTGCTTTTACTTCGCAACATAAGGAGTAGATATACCATTTAATAAGTGTTCGTTGTCCATTCCAAAAACATGCCAGTAATTAGCTTTATTATCTGCAGGTTGTGCATAGAGATAAGACGCTCCAAATTGATCGCTACATTTTTTTTGCAAGTCTTTCAGTATAGTATTATCTGTTAATTTAAAATAATGAAAAAGAATTGCGCGTGATCCTTTTTCTCCATAAATCCATGCAAGATTCCACTTGCCGTTTACGGTAACGTAATTCCCATCCACTTCTAACCATTCCCACTTTCTGTCTTCGGTTGCACAATAAACATAGGTCGTGTCTGCATAAAGAGGATTTGCAACAAACATGTTACCTATTACAAATAATAACTTTTTAAGCATACCTTCTACCCTCATTGTTGATTAAAAAATTAAGTTTATTAATTAACAAGGATAATAAAATAATACAATGAGTCTGTTACATCTAATGTAACAGACTCATTGTGAGATTCTGTAGCTTTCAGTTGCAGTAAGTGAGATCGCATTTCTTCCAACTTTTTCAACTGTTCGTCAAGAGTTAGAGTTTTATTTGGTTCTGTCGCAGAAATAAATTTATTAAAACTTATACATATAAATCAAGTCAATCGTCGTCTTCTAGGCGCAATTATCTTGCAAGGGATCTAAATTGCTCCCAAATAGATTTATTGTGAAGTGTTTTATGCTGACCTTTTGATGAAGTTCTATTCCACACAAAGTAGCTCTTGCAGATTTGAGTGAATAAAACCAAAACATGGCCTTACACATCTTTTTTATAAATCGATGGTCTTGTTCCATCGTGTTGGCCATTTGAGCTCGCAACTGCTATGGAAGGACATTCTTGTCAAAAAGTTCGTTTTTTTAAAGTAGGGAGAGAATTTGAAGACGATTTTAACTTATTTTTACTCAGAAAAGCCAAATATAAAGCAATATAAGTTTACAAGTTTGAATCCTTCTCAAATTCTCAAACACATTTTATTATGATATCGTGTTATTTGTAATGGATTTTTGGTTATTAAATTTCATAAAATCATAAAAAATAGGCTTAAAATAATATTATGAAACAAGAATTTTTGCCTTATTATATAAAAATTTCATAATAAATAGAAACAAATTTCAAATTTTAAAAAGAATTCTTCTTTTATTATCATATATCTGCTCTAAAATTTTATAAATAGCGTTTATAAAGAAACATCATAATTTATATGAATAAAAGTGATTTGTTAAGTTTAAGAAAATAATATAAACTATAAGGGAAGTGAATAATAAGAAGGAATAAACTTTTTTAAAGGATATTTTCGATGCATTTATTAATCATCATAAGATCCTGCCTTGTTTTTTTTATTCTTTTTGTCCCATTTGTTTCAATGGCAAAAGAAAATGTGATTCTAGCCTATTACAATGAAACTCCGCCATGGCAAACAAATGTGGATGGATTAAATGGGCTTTCTTATGAATTAGCATCATTTTTAAATTCAGATAAAAACTCGACCTTTCATTTTGTAGCAGAATTTATTGTAAGAAATCGCATTAATCAAATTTTAGAAAAAGGCAATGAACCTATTGTTGTTGCCTGGGTTCATCCCGCATTTTTTGATGATGAAAATAAATCAAAATATTATTGGTCTAAACCTCTTATTTCTGATTCACAACTCATTTTATCATCAGCAAAAAATCCTCTTCTTTTCTATAATTTAAATTCTTTAAAAGGAAAAGTGTTTTCGGCAGTTGCAGGTTTGAGATATCGAACTCTTGAGCCTTTCATAAAATCTTCTGAAATAAAAAGGGTAGATTCAATAAGATATGTTACAGCAATAGAAAATGTATTATCTGCTAATAAAGGACTTGATTTTTGTATTATTGAAAATACAACATTAAATTTTTTTAAAAATATTGATAAAACAATTATAAATTTAAATAGGTCTTATATTTCTAAAAAACCTCTTACTCCTCTTTATAAAAGAAGTTTACTTATTCCTCTGAACAACAAAAAATTAAATCATTATTTAGAGAAAAGATTAAAAAGCATAGATAAAGACAAGGAATGGAAAAAAATATTAAAAAAGTATGGGCAATAATTTTTCTATTTATAAAATTTATTTACATTTAAAAGTATATTGATTTTTTTTAATGGGAACAATTTGGGCATTTGTTGTTCCTGGAGATTGTTTTTGAACCGTTGCGCTTGATCCTTCTGTTACTTGATTCATTTTTATTAAAGTTGCCTTTTTGCCACAATAAGTATCAGCTTCTTTTTGGTAATCCTCTTTCGATGTCCATTCTTCACCTTGAAAAGTCACTGTATTAGACTCTTTATCGAAAGCTACCATTTGAACACTGATGCAACCTGAAAATAATAACATAGTGGCTATTGGAAATAGATACTTCATAAAAACAATTCCTTTCTGAGTTCATAGAATCAAATTTATTTTAGAATTACTTTCTTCATTTGAGATTATATTCATAGATACTTAAATATATGAAATATTATATTAGATTTCATAAAAGAGAAAGAATAGCCTGTCAATAAATCAGGCTTTCTTTCTAATGCATTCTCAATTTTCTAAATTTACATATGAAATTTCAGAAGCATAGTTCTTATGAAACAACTGATTTACAGGGACAATATAATAACCTTCATAATTTTTAGTATGAGGATTTTTAACAAATAGAATGATATCCTCTTTTAGTTTGATAAGGTAATCAACATTTTTTAAATGACTTTCAGGTATATTTAAAACTAAGTTATTCAAGTAACCCGATTTTATAAACTGATAATTACTACTCAACATATCATATGTGAAGTCATTTTTTAAGAAATAAATGTATTTGCTATGATTGTCTTCTAAAACAAAAGCACCAATAACGGACAAAGCATATTTTTCATTTAATTTATTTTCAATAATATAATTTTTTGTGCTGGACTGATCATCTAAAGAATTTGGTTTCAAAATGTTACCTTTTATATCTACAAAACGGATGTCACTAAAAAAGTGGGCAGAGTTCTTATTTTCCTGTTTTATAAAAGGATTTTCTGTTTCTCCAAATGCAAATAATTTTATTTCCGTTGTATATGGAGTGGTTTTTCCAATCCAATCACCTACTCCCCAGTATTCATATATTGTATTTTCATTGGAAATTTTATTTGTTCTAGAATCAAGTTGTTTTAAAGAAGATTGATCTTGTGTTAAAAATAATGTTGTCGCATTTACATTGCTATATGCATTTACGAGTTTTGTTTTATGGTTATTTAAATTATTCCCAAAAGCGCATAATGTCTTTTTCAAGTTATCGACTGAATTTAAGATTTCTGAGCATGATTCTTTATGATTTGTATTATTATCATTAAAATGGCTTAAAAATAATGCCATTTTTTTGTTTAAATTCATATCTTTTATCATGATATCTTCTTGGAGATTTTCAACACCAATCCAAATTTCTTGTTGGTTGTACTTAAATTTAATTTTATTATTTTCTTTTACAATGTTAAAATTATTTGGATTAATATATTTTTTATCAATATAAGAATATTTATTTAATTTATCGTTATAAAAATAATATCTATTATTATGAATGTGAGATTCTCCAATAGCATGTCTATTTATATTTTGTATATAAATTTCTTGATTAATTTTATTAAATTCAGCAAATTCTAAATCATTCATTAGTATAGATATTTTATTATTTTCTGTTTGAACAGAGTTTAAAACTAATTTTAAATTTCTATCAAGATTTTTAGATAAAAACCCTTCTTTAATTCCAATAATAGATGATTTAAAGTCTTTAGTAAATTCATAAATAAAATTTTGATTTGAAAATATAAAATTGTTTTCATTTATAATTTCTTTTTTCATATCTGGGAAGTCAAATGTTTTATATGTTGTTATTTTGTTTGAATCTACTTTTATAATGTAAAATTTTGTACCTGAAATAAAATAATAGTTTGAATTTGAATTTTTGTCATAAAATTTTTGAATCAGTTTTGCATTTTTGTCATTTTGAACAATAAATTCTTTATTTTTAATTAAATAAAATGAATCGGTTTTTTGTTTATCTCGGGATAAAATTCGAATTACTGGATATTTTTTTAAAAACTCTTCATTTGTATGAATAAAATCATTATTATCTAGGCAACTATATGAATTTTCTATGCAAAAAATTTCTAAATTTAATTTAGAAAATTCATCATAGTAGTAGTTCATTTCTGCGTCTGTCTGTTTAAAATTTATAAATAACTTTTTATTATCTATGGTATGATCCCCGAAAAGTGGACTATTAAATTTCATAATTTTCTTCATATTCTAAAGGTGCATGATAATCAAGTGCAGAATGAGCGCGAATTCGATTATAAAACACCTCTATATATTCTATGACTGAAGATTTT
>RRZT011940806.1_pt1 | contig 14403 bp, 13 predicted proteins | sample 2165551 | NCBI WGS metagenome assembly RRZT01 (sample SAMN10456910, study PRJNA506462) | wastewater metagenome | biome: wastewater; feature: sludge; material: wastewater sludge; isolation source: wastewater sludge with Escherichia coli K12::gfp cells carrying plasmid... | place: USA: Moscow, Idaho... | reverse complement strand
GGCAGCGTGGTGCAAATGGCGGGACGGTCGATGCCGGGCAAGGTTTTCAGCACGAAGCGGGAAGTGGCCATCAACGCGCCGGTATTGCCGGCGCTGACGCAGGCGTCTGCCTCGCCCTGCTTGACCAGGTTGATCGCCACCCGCATCGAGGAATCCTTTTTGACCCGCAAGGCTTGAGCGGGCGATTCGTCCATGCTCACCAACTGCGAGGCATGCCGGACCACGAGTCGCGGATGGCCTTTGGCCCCGAGCTTGGCGAGCCGCGCCGACAGAACGTCTTCCTGGCCGACCAGAATCAGGCGTAGGGCGTTGCCGGTGGCCTCCACGACGCGCAAGGCGGCGGCTACGACCATGTCGGGACCGGCATCGCCACCCATGCCATCGAGTGCGATGGTGAGCGGCCTGCTCATGGGTGCAGGTGAATCATGAGCCAAACGGGGTTTCTGAATGATTTTCAAGATCGAGAAGAAGTAAGATTACTCTTCACTTTCGGTCGCTTCGGGCTGGCTGATAGCCTTGCGGCCTCGATAAAACCCGGTAGGAGTGACATGGTGGCGGCGGTGCAGCTCGCCCGAGGTCCGATCAACCGACAGCGTGGGTCCGGTGAGGGCATCGTGGGCGCGGCGCATCCCGCGTTTCGAGGGGCTTTTTCGGCTTTTCTGAACAGCCATGAATCAAGTGCTCCTTTTCAAATCGGGCAACAACGACGCCAAGACCGAGAACGGTTGGCGCCGCTCCGCGTTCGGCGTCGCTTCGCCGGGCGCTAGGTAACCGTTGGCTACACACTCCCGCTGATCCTCGTGGCGGGGAATCTGCGGCAAGGCCAACAACAATTCATCTTCCACCAAGTTCGCGACAGCGATATCGCCATCCGGGACCAACAGCGGCTCGTATCGGTCGTCCAGCCGCTCGATTTCCGTCTCGGAACGGATCAAGCCCAAGCTGACCGTCACGTCCAAGGGCAGCCGCAATGGACCCAAGCACCGCTGGCAAACCAGCTCCAGATCGGCCCGGAGCCTGCCTGCGATGAAACGCCTGCCCCGCTCGTCCACTCCCGCGGTCAGCGAGACGCTCACCCGGCCTTCGGCGCGGTTCAAAACCGCCAGTCGCGGCATCCCGGCCAGAGCCAAATCTCCGTCCAGCCGCTCGTCGTTGGCAGCCAGTTGCCACGGGTTGATTTTGTCGGGGAGCGGTGGGACTCGCATGAGACGCGGGATGATATAAGCCTGCCAGAATTATGTCAAAATATAACCCGATTTCGCGGTAAATACCGCATGCGGTTCGATTCGACGAGCGAGCGCCAATGATCCCGACCCTGCCCGACGGCCGCCGGCTGATTCTGGCTTCAACCTCTCCGTTTCGCCGGGACTTGCTGGCGCGACTGGGTTTACCGTTCGCCGTGTAGGCCCCGGATGTCGAGGAAACCCGTCTTGACGGCGAAGAGGCTCCTGTTCTGGTGGTGCGGCTGGCGGAACAGAAAGCCCTCGCCGTCGCTCGTCGCGAGCCGGCGTCCTTGATCATCGGCTCGGATCAGGCGGCGGTGCTGGATGGGGCGATCATCGGCAAACCGGGCGATCACCGGCAGGCTGCGGCTCAGTTGCGGCAGGCCTCGGGCCGGACCGTCACCTTTTATACCGGGCTCTGCCTGCTCGACAGCGCCAGCGGCCAACGACAGCTCGCGGTGGAATCGTTCCGGGTGGTTTTCCGCGCGCTGACCCCGGCCGGGATCGAAAGCTATCTGCGCCGCGAGCGACCGTACCATTGCGCCGGCAGTTTCAAGTCCGAAGGATTGGGAATCGCGCTATTCGACCGCCTGGAAGGCGACGATCCCACCAGTTTGATCGGTCTACCATTGATCCGGCTCACGCGGATGCTGGAGACGGCGGGGGTGGCGGTGCTGTGAGGGCGGCTCTTCAGGCTTCCGGCAACCCGGTTCCCTCGTAGAGTTCCGCATTCCGCCCGCCCCCAATCAGCTCTCCCGCCGGTACAGCGTCGCCCCCATCCTGGTCTTGTTCCAGCAGCAGGTAGCCTCGCAGACTTTCCAGCCGGATGTAGGCGAAGCGTTTTTCGCGTTTTCAAAACCGAAAATCTACCGCCACCGAACCATTCCATCCAAGCCCAGCATCTTCGCGACCGTCGCGCTGGCGCCGGCTTCGGTGCCGTCGAGCAGGCGATCCAGCCAGCGGGTGTGCTTGGTGTAGTCCATCACGTTCTTCTCGCCGATGACCTCTTCGGCCACGTAGCGGCTGCTGCCCAGCGCATCCACCAAACCCAGCCCGACGCTCTGCTCGCCGGTCCACATCAGACCGCTGAACACCTCGGGATTGTCTTTCAGCCGCTCGCCCCGACCTTGTTTGACCGCCCCGATAAACTGCCGGTGAATCCCGTCGAGCATCCCTTGCAGATGGCGGACCTCCTCCGGATTGGCCGGTTTGAACGGGTCAAGGAAATCCTTGTTGGCTCCCGCCGTGTAAGCTCGCCGCTCGATTCCCAGCTTGGCGATGGCGTCCGTGAAACCGAAACTGTCCATCCGCACCCCGATCGAACCGACGAGGCTGGCCTTGTTGGCGTAGATCTTCTGGGCCGCCGCCGCGATGTAATAGCCGCCCGAAGCGCAGACATCGCCGGCCACCGCGTGGATCGGGATTTTCGGATACTGCTGGCGCAGCTTCTGGATTTCGTCGTAAATCTCGCCGGCCTGCACCGGGCTGCCGCCGGGGCTGTCGATTTCCACGATCACGCCGACCGTGTTCTTGTCCTTGAACGCCTTGCGCAGCGCCTCGATGACGTTCTTGGCGCTGGCTTCGGTGCTGCCGGAAATCAGGCCGTCCACATGGACCAGCGCGGTATGCGGCTTGACGCTGCTGGTTGCGACGGTGCTCAGATTATCCGGCCAAGCCAATACCAGCAGTGCCACCAAATAACCGAAAAACAGCAGCTTGAAGAAAATCCCCCAACGCCGCGCCCGCCGCTGCTCGGCCACGGCGGCAAAGGCCAGCTTGGTCAGGGCATCGCGCGCCCAGCGATCATCGCCGGGCAAACTCGAATTCGGATCGGATTCGTTCATGGGTTCCTCACTGACTTGTCGGGCGGGTGGCTCGCGCGCCCAGATCGTCCAGCACCGCTTTCAATTCGGCATCCAGCGGTGCGCTGACCGCGATTTCCCGGCCGCCCAGCGGCACGATCAAGCTGTGTGCGTGCAGGAACAGCCGGCGCAGACCGTATCGTTCGCCCATCATCCGGTTGAAGGCGGGGTCGCCATATTTTTCGTCCCCGGCGAGAGGATGGCCGACATGGGCGGCGTGCACCCGAATTTGGTGGGTGCGGCCGGTGGCGATTACAGCCTCCAGCAACGAGGCCGGCTTGAACAGGCTGACCGGCCGAAATCGGGTCAGGGCCGGTTTGCCGCCGTCCAACACTTCGACCATCCGCTCGCCGCCGCGCAGCACATTGCGGCGCAGGGGCGCGTTCACCTCGCGCGGCCCGTGGTTCCAGTAGCCGCGCACCAGCGCCAGATAGCGTTTTTCGACCTGCCCGGCCCGCAGGGCATCCTGGATCGTTCGCAGCGCCTCGGGGGTGCGAGCCAATGCCAGACAGCCGCTGGTCTCGCGATCCAGCCGGTGCGCCAGCTCCAAAAACGGCTCGTCGGGCCGCAGCGCCCGCAACGCCTCGATCAGGCCGTAGTCCAGCCCGCTGCCCTTGTGCACCGCCAAGCCCGCCGGCTTGTCGAGCACCAACAGCTCGCGATCCTCGTACAGCACCGCGTCGCGGAGCCGCTCGGCCAATCCGGGCGATGGCCGCACCGTCCGCTCCACCCGTTCCCCCAGCCGCACCGGCGGAATCCGCAGCATGTCGCCGGTTTGCAGCCGCCGACTCGGCTGGACCCGACCTCCGTTCAAGCGCACCTCGCCCTTGCGCAGGATGCGGTAGATCAGGCTTTTGGGGGCGCCCTTGAGCTCGCGCAGCAGAAAATTGTCGAGGCGTTGGCCGGCGTGCACCGGGCTGATCTCCAGATGGCGCACGCCGCCGGGGGTGGTCGAAACAGGCATCATTTGAAGCGTGTCGGACGGACTGTTATAGTTGATGATGTTGTCGCCGATTGGCCCGAGAGGCCGGCGAAACTGGATGAATACACTATCGGTTTTCGCGCCCGCGCGCCAGTTATCCGGCGAGCGGGATCCGTTTGACGGGTTTATTCGCCGCTCAACCCCTACCTCTTCGAGCGGCTCTTGACGGCGCTCCCAGCCGAGCGGTCACCTTTCCGCGGCGTATGCCGGCCAGCCCCCAACCGGATTGCATCCCTCGGGCTAGCCCCATTCCAACGACGCCCCGGCGACAACCGCGTCACCCTCGGTGATGGTCGAGCGCGAGGATTTTCGCGATGAAACGCATGCTGATCAACGCGACTCAGCAGGAAGAGTTGCGCGTGGCCCTGGTGGACGGCCAAAAGCTTTACGACCTCGACATCGAAACCCCGTCGCGGGAGCAAAAAAAGTCCAACATCTACAAGGGCCGCGTCACCCGCATCGAGCCGGGGCTGGAGGCCGCCTTCATCGATTACGGCGCCGAGCGCCACGGCTTCCTGCCGTTCAAGGAAATCACCCGCAGCTACTTCGATCCCCAGGCCGCCGAGGGCGGCCGCCCCAGCATCCGCGAGGCCATCAAGGAAGGCCAGGAAATCGTGATCCAGGTGGAAAAGGAAGAGCGCGGCAACAAGGGCGCGGCCCTGACCACCTTCATCAGCCTGGCCGGCCGCTATCTGGTGCTGATGCCCAACAACCCGCGCGCCGGCGGCGTGTCGCGCCGGATCGAGGGCGACGACCGCCAGGAGCTGCGCGAGGTGATGAGCAGCCTCAACATCCCCGACGGCATGGGCCTGATCGTCCGCACCGCCGGCGTGGGCCGCTCGCAGGAGGAATTGCAGTGGGATCTGGATTACCTGCTGCATCTGTGGAAAGCCATCGAGGCCGCCTCCTCCCAGAAAAAAGCGCCGTTCCTGATCTATCAGGAGAGCAACATCATCGTCCGCGCCCTGCGCGACTACCTGCGCGCCGACATCGGCGAAATCCTGGTGGACAACCCGGCCGTCCATCGTCAGGCCCAGGATTTCATGCAGCAGGTGATGCCGCACAACCTGAACAAGCTCAAGCAGTATCAGGACAGCATCCCCCTGTTCACCCGCTTCCAGATCGAATCCCAGATCGAAACCGCCTACCAGCGCGAGGTCGGTCTGCCTTCCGGCGGCGGGATCGTGATCGACTACACCGAAGCGCTGGTTTCGATCGACATCAACTCGGCCCGCTCCACCAAGGGCAGCGACATCGAGGAAACCGCGCTCACCACCAATCTGGAAGCGGCCGACGAAGTCGCCCGCCAGTTGCGGTTGCGCGACCTGGGCGGGCTGATCGTCATCGACTTCATCGACATGAACGTGGCCCGCAACCAGCGCGAGGTCGAAACCCGACTGCGCGAGGCCTTGAAGATGGACCGCGCTCGGGTCCAGGTCGGCCGCATCTCCCGGTTCGGCCTGCTGGAAATGTCGCGGCAACGGCTCAGTCCCTCGCTGGACGAGGCCAGCCATGTGATCTGCCCGCGCTGCAACGGTCAAGGCACCATCCGCAACATCGATTCGCTGGCCTTGAGCGTGCTGCGGCTGATCCAGGAAGAGGCGATGAAGGACAAGACCGGCCGGGTCGTGGTCCAGTTGCCGGTCAAGGTCGCCACCTTCCTGCTCAACGAAAAACGCGAGGCGATTCGCGCCATCGAGCAGCGCCACCGGGTCGGGGTCATGCTGATCCCGAACGAATCGCTCGAAACCCCGCATTTCAAGCTCAACCGGCTGCGCGCGGACGAGATGTCGGAGGCGCAACGGTTGTCGTACTCGCTGGCCGAGGATTTCGAGGAACAGTTCGAAACCCAACCGAGCGCGGTGGCCAGAGGTTCGGGCGAGGAACCGGCGGTCAAGGGCGTCGCTCCGGCCACGCCGGCCCCGACCCCGCCGGCCCCGACCCCTAAACCGGAAGCCAACTCCAGCTTCTTCCGCTGGCTGTGGGGCAACCTGTTCGGCCAGCCGGACGCGGTCAAGGAAGAGCCGGAACGGCCCGCCAAACCGGGCGGCCGTTCCCCCAAACCGGAACGGCATCGGCGAGATAGGCCCGGCAAGCGACCGGAAGCGGAGTCCCACGCGGAATCGCCCATCGCCAAAGCCGCAGTCGCTCCCGAACCGACTCCCGTCGCGGCGGCGCCCCTGATCGAGGAAATTCGCCCGACGCCCGCTCCGGTCGCCGAACCCGCGCCCGTCGCGGGCGAAGCGAGCGAAGATATCAGCGGATCGGTTATCTCCGCCGAGGCCGAGGAAGAGGCCCCCAATTCCCGCAACCGCCGCAGCCGGCGCGGTGGCCGGCGGCGGCGGCGCGGCGATACGCCGAACTCGACGGATGCGGTCCCGGAAAGCCTGGAATCGGCCGATGAATCCGGCGCGGGAATGTCTTCGGATCACTCGGATCGGCCGGCGGCTCCGGCAGACGAGCCGGCAGCCCCTCAAATTCCGAGCCCCGCCGGCCCGCAGCCAGCCGCCCCGTCATCCCACCCACCCCACCGGCGGATCCGTAGCGGTCGCCCGCGCCTTCCCCGGGAGGTGCTGGCCGCCTCCAGAGCGTCGTCCGAAGCGAGGATCGAAACCCCCTCGGCCGCCGAGCCGACCGAGCCCCCTGTCCCGCCGCCACCTCTGCCGCTGGAGTACCCCATCGACGAGGATTCGGCGACCGGAATCGAGCCGGCGGTGATCGTCGCGACCGCGACCGGCTCGGAACCGGCCGCTCCAGTCGAACCCGCCATTGCGGAAGCCCTCGGCGAACCCGTTGCAGAATTGGCAGAGGCCGTCACCGAGCGGGAACCCGTCCCCTCCGATTCCGCGACCCCCGAACCCGATGTGGAGGTCGCGCCGGAGTCGCTCGCAGCGCCGGCGTTCCCCGAAGAGATCGCCCCTCCCGGCGAGCCCGAAGCGGTGATCGAAAGCTCCGCAGCCCCCGATCAGCCGCCGGTCGCGGCGGAACCCGTCGCCGCCATCGAGCCCGTGCCCAACCCGCCGGAATCGGACGAAGAAACCGCGCCGACAACCCCGAAAATCGACCCCGAAAACCCAGCGGCGACCTGATCGAGCCGCCGCAAAACGCGCCGGGGCTGGAATCATTCCAGCCCCGTTTTCCCGCCCGACCCACCGGGCAGGAATCTTCAAATCCGATAGCGTTCGCGGATGCTGAGCAGCAGCCCTTCCGCCGCTTCCTCGATCAGATCCATCACCCGCTCGAAGCCGTGCGGGCCGCCGTAATAGGGGTCTGGCACCTCGCGTTCGGGAAGATGCGGGGCGTAGTCCATGAAGAGTTGGATGCGGCGTCGCAATTCCGGCTCTTCGCACGACGCCAGCATGTGCTCGAAATTGTCGCGATCCATCGCCAGCACGTAGTCGAACTCGGCAAAATCCGCTACCGTTACCTTGCGCGCCCGGATATCGCGCAGATCGACGCCCCGGCGCATGGCGGTCGCTTGGCTGCGCCCGTCGGGCGGTGCGCCGCTGTGGTAGGAATGGGTGCCGGCCGAATCCACGTAGACCTTTTCGGTCAAGCCGGCTCCCTCCAGCATCCGCCGGAACACGCCCTCCGCGACCGGGGAACGACAGATATTGCCCATGCAAACGAACAAAACTCTGACCATGGCTTTCGCCTTCGCCTCCTCAAGCCGTTTGCGCCGGGATTCCGACAGCCGGCGAAACATCCGCATGATTTTGGATCCGATCAACTCGGCCGCCACCCATGTTGCGCGTTGATGCCGACAAACTGAAAAAGCTGCTGGATCAGCCCTTAACTTACCAAGGGATACCCTGCCGCGTCATCGAAATTCTGGCCGACGAGCCGGCGCTGGTGCTGCGCGACCGGCAAGGCCATAAAGTCATTCAAGCCAACCAATACGGCGATGCCGGCGACCGCTCGCCCAGAACTTTCACCGTGGCCGTGCTCGACCCCCGAGGCGACGGCTTCAATCCCGATCTGCCGGAATTGGCCGCCTTCGATCTACTCGCCTGAAGCCGCCAATTCCGCCGCCACCCGAGCCAGATCGGCCTCGGTATCCACGCCCGGCGGCGGCGCCTCGGCGGCTTCGGCCACCCGGATGCGGATGCCATGCCACAGGGCGCGCAACTGCTCCAGCGATTCGGTGCGCTCGATCATCGCCGGTTCCAGGCGCGGATAATCCCCCAACACCGCCACCCGATAAGCGTAGAGCCCGATATGGCGGAACCAGGCGGCATCGCCCGGCAGCTCGGACAATTCCCGCCCTCCGCCCCGAAACGCCTCGCGATGCCAGGGAATCGGCGCCCGGCTGAAGTACAGCGCGAACCCCTCGCGATCCCGCGTCACCTTGACCACGTTCGGATCGAATAGCTCACCGGGCTGGCGAATCCGGGTGCAGACTGTGGCGATGCCCGCCGAGGGATGCGCCTCCAGCTCCGCCGCCACCCGTCGGATCAGGGCCGGCGGCATTTGCGGCTCGTCGCCTTGCACGTTGACCACGATGGCCTCGTTCGGCCAGCCGCAGCGCGCCGCCACTTCCGCCAGCCGGTCGGTGCCGGACGGATGCTCCGCCGAGGTCATGCACACCGCCGCGCCGAAACTCTCGGCCGCGTCGCGGATGCGCGGGTCATCGGTGGCGATCACCACTTCCAGGGGGCCGCTGGCCAGCGCCCGTCGGTGGACATGCTCCAGCAGCGTTCGACCCGCGAGCATCCGCAGGGGTTTGCCCGGCAACCGGATCGAGGCGTATCGCGCGGGAATCGCGACCCGAAAGCGGGGCTCGCTCCCGCTCATCTAGGCGGCCTCTTCATCCGTCAAGCGCCGCGCCTCCGCCTCCAGCATCACCGGGATGCCGTCGCGAATCGGATAGGCCAGCCGGCTTTCCTTGCAGATCAATTCCTGCCGCGCCTTGTCGTAGATCAGCGGGGCCTTGCTGACCGGGCACACCAGAATTTCCAGCAGTTTCTTGTCCACCTTCTTCACCTCGTGACGGGAATGGATTCCGGTTGGGGCTGGGGTTGGGATTGGGATTGGGATTGGGATTGGGATTGGGATTGGGGTTCGGGGCGGACCGGCGAATCGAGGGTTCCGACCGCCGCACCCCCTTGGCCATGGCGACCGTCGCCACCCGCTTGAGCAGGTTATCCTCGAACTCCGGGTCCAGGCGAGCGGTGACCGGCACATACCAAAAATTATCCGGCGCGATGCCATGGCACTTGACCGCATCCTCCTCGGTCATCAGCACCGGCAAATCCTCCCGAAACCGCAAATCCTCGGCGCGAAAAGCGTGGTGGTCGGGGAACGGGTGTTCGATCAGCCGCAACCGGGCGTGCCGCAGGTGATCGAAAAACCGCCACGGATCGCCGATGCCCGCCACCGCGTGGACGGTGCTCTGCCGAAACCCGGCCAGCGCGGCGCTGATACAGGGGTCGCGGAGATTGAGCGCGGTCTCGCCGCGCAGCGACATCAGATATTCCCGGCCGCGCGCCGCGCCGTTGCCGACCACGAAATCCACCTCGCGCAGCCGGGAGAGCGGCTCCCGCAACGGTCCGGCGGGCAAGCACGCGGCGTTGCCCAGCCGGCGAAACCCGTCCACCACGGCGATTTCGATGTCGCGGCGCAGGCGGTAGTGCTGCAAGCCGTCGTCGCTGAGGATGACGTTGCAATCGTAGGTCTCGAACAGCACCCGCGCCGCCGCCACCCGATCCGGCCCCACCACCACCGGACAGCGACAGCGCCGCGCCAGCAACACCGGCTCGTCGCCGACTTCGCCAGGATCGCTCTCGGCACTGACAGCGCGCGGCCATTCGGCCGACCGGCCGCCGTAGCCGCGACCGACCACGCCGGGTTTGTAGCCGGCTTCGCGCAGCAGCTCCACCAGCCGCGCCACCAGCGGGGTCTTGCCCGTGCCGCCGACGCTGATGTTGCCGACCACGACGACCGGGACGCGGAGGCCCACGCTCTTCAATATCCCGTTTTGGTACAGGAAGCGCCGCGCTCGGGCCGCCGCGCCGAACAGCAGGCCGAGCGGCCAGAGCAGCACGGCAACCAGATTCAGCGAATATCCGTAACGGTCCAGCCAGTGCATGATCAGCGGTTCGGGGACGGCGGGGCGTCGGGTTTGACGGCGGGATTCGGCGGGTTCGACTCGCCGACCGTGGCGATGGCCAGTTGCCGGATGCCCAGTTGGCCGGCGACATCCAGCACCGTCACCACCGCCTGATGCGGCGTCCGGCCATCGGCGCCGATCGTCAGCGGCAACAGGCGCCCCCCGGTTTCAGCCAGCAAGGTTGCTTTCAAGGTCGCCGCATCCATCGATTCCAGCGAGCGCCCGTTGACGGCGTAACGGCCGGCGGCGTCGATATCCACCGCCAGTTGCGCCACATCGCCCGGCACCGGCTTACCGGAGGCTTCGGGCAGGCGAATTTCCAGCTCCGACGAGTGCCGCAAGCTGGTGGCGATCATGAAGAAAATCAGCAGCACCAGCACGACATCGATCATCGGCACCAGGTTGATCTCGGGCTCTTCGCGGCGGCGGGGACGCAGGTTCACGTCCGCTCCCCCACCGAAACCCCGGCGTTCAGCAAATCGACCAATTCCAGGGTCTCCCGCTCGATGTTGACCACCAGATCGTCCACCCGAGCATGAAAGTAGCGATAAAACAGCAAGCTGGGAATCGCAACGGCCAAGCCGGCGGCGGTGGTCACCAGCGCCTCGGCGATGCCGACCGACAGCAGGCTGAAATTGCTGTTGCCCTGCGCCGATACGATCTGAAAAATTTTGATCATGCCCGCCACGGTGCCGAGCAGCCCCAGCAGCGGGCTGATGGCGGCGATGGTGCCCAAGGCGTTGAGAAACCGCTCCAGCTCGTGCACCACATGGCGGCCGGTATCCTCGATGCGCTCGCGGACGATTTCCCGGCCATAGCCGCGACTGGCCAGACCCACCGCCACGATCCGACCCAGCGGCGAAGCCAGCGGTAGCGCCTCCACCTCGTCCCGGGAGATGGCGCCGTGCTCCGCCCAGCCGCGCAGGGTCCGCACCAGTTGCTCCGGCAGCACCCGCGCCCGCCGTAACGCCAACAGCCTGTCAAAAATGATGGCCGTCGCCGCCAGCGAGCAGGCCAGGATTGGCGCCATCAGCCAGCCGCCGGCCTTGATCAGGTCGAGCACGCCGTGTATCCCATCGTTCGCATGGTCGCTTCGCTCTGTAAACGGGGGTTCATGATACTGGATTTCAGCGAAAATGCCGTATCAAGGCGCGGTCCAGTAATGCCGGCTGTCGCGCCGGTGGCGGTCCGGCGCCAGCGGCCTTCCCGGTTCCAGCCGAAACGTCAGCGCACCTTCGTAGCCCGTATCGAGCAAAGTCGCGCCGGTCGCTTGATAGCGCGCAACCGTTTCGGGTCGCGGGTAGCCGAACCGGTTGCGATAGCCGGTCGCGAACAAAACGTACTGGGGCCGCACGGCGTCCAGAAACGCCGGAATCGACAGATCGCGATGGCCGTGATGCGGCGCGACCAGCACCTCGGCGGTTAAATCAGTCCCATACGCTGCGACCAAGGCGGTTTCGGCGGCGGTCTCGATATCGCCCGGCAACAATGCGCGACCCGCCGCTCCCGCCACTCGCAGCACGCAGGAGGCGTTATCGTCGTTAAAGCCGGTCTCGGGCGGGTGCAAGATTTGAAACCGCACGCCATCCCACTCCCACTCCTGACCGGCCCGACAGCGTTCGGCGCCGCCGATGGGCACCTGTTCCAACGAGGCGGTCAGAATCCGCTCCACCGGCATCAATTCCCGCAGCGAACGCACGCCGCCGGTATGTTGCTTGTCGGCGTGACTGACCAGCAGGATATCTACTTGAGCCGCCCCCTGCTGGCGCAGGAACGGCACCAGCACCGCTCGCCCGGCATCGAGCGTCGTTCCCAGCTTCGGGCCGGTATCATAGACCAACACATGGTTGTGAGTCCGCACCACCGCCGCCAGCCCTTGGCCCACATCCAGCAGCGTGAACCAGAACCCGTCCGGCTCCGGGACGGTAGCCGGCGGCCACAGCAACGGCAAGCACAGGGGCAGACCCAGCCAGCGGCCCGCCAGCCCGCGCGGGGCGAGCAGCAATGCCATCCCCGGCAGCGCGAACGCCAGCGCCCACAGCGGCGGCGCGGGCCGATACAGCACCATGCCGGGCATCCGGTCCAGCCAAACCAGAATCCGCCACAGTCCCTCCATGGTCAGGGCCGCCAGTTCCAGCGACGCGGATTGGACCGTGGAATTCAGCGGTTCCGCCAGCGCGGCCAACAGGCTCAACGGCAGTACCGTACAACCGACCCAGGGAATCGCGATCAGATTGGCGAGCGGAGACCACAACGGGAATTGTTGGAAAAACACCAGCGTCGGCGGTAACAGGGCCAGCGTGATATTCAGTTGTAAACCCATGGTCTGACCGAGCCACCCACGCTCGCGCCAGCGGCCGCTGACGGTGTAGAGAATGACCGCCACCGCGCCGAACGACAGCCAAAATCCCGCCAGTAACGGCGCCTCGGGATCGAGAATCAGCACCACCAGCAAGGCCAGCGCCAGTATCCTGCTGGGGGCCGCAGGCCGCTGGGCGACGAGCGCCAGCATCGCCACCGCCAGCATCAGAAACGAGCGTTGCGCCGGCACCGACAAACCCGATATCAGGGTGTAGCCGCCGGCTCCCAACAGCGCCGCCACCGCCGCCGCGCGGGTTGCGGGCCAACGGAGCGCCAATTTCGGAATCCGGCTCCACAATCCCCAGACCAGCGCGAACGCCATACCGGCAACCAGGCCGATGTGCGAGCCGGAAACGGACATCAGGTGACCGACCCCGGTCCGGTTGAACACGTCCCATTGCCAGGGCGTGATGCCGCCCTCCTCCCCGACCGCCAAGGCGATCAGGACGCCGGTGAAGGGATTGCCGGGAAGCGCTTGGGCAAAGCGGTCGGCGACCCGCTGGCGGTAGCGATCCATCGGATAACGCTCGGCCCGAGCCAGGAGGTGCGGCGGCGGCCGAGCGCGGATGCTGCCGGTGGCGACGATGCCCTTGGCATAAAGCCAGCGCTCGTAATCGAACCCGCCGGGATTGGACAAACCGCGCGGCCGCTTCAATCGCACGGCGAAACCCCAGCGGTCGCCGACTCGTAATTCCGGTCGCGACTCGGGCAGGGCTGTGTCGCCGCTCTCGGCATCGTCCCACCACGACAAGCGCAAGCGTCGAGCTGCAAGCGGCGCTATCGGCTGCCCGTCGCGCATCGCCCGATCCGTCGAGAACTCGAAACGGACGCTGCGCCCCTCCCGGTCGGGGATAGAGGCGATCCAGCCTTCGATCCAGAGATCGCCCCCTTCCATTTCCGCCGGCAACAGGGCCGGCGGCGACGCCCACAACAAAGCCCACAGAAATCCAGCGGCGCCCCAGGCCGGCAATCGCGACCAAGGGATTAACGCCAGTGCCAGCAAAACCGGGAGAATCAACGTCCAATCCTGCGCCGGCAGTTCCGGCAATACGTGCTGGATCAGGATTCCAACCAAAAAGGCGATGACCCCCAGACGCATCGGCGGTCACCAAACGGGACTGTTCCCGTCTCGGCCTGCAAGGCGCTCAATGACCCGCAACACTGGATTTGAAAACCAGCATGGTAGATCTTCAAGATCGAATAGGGTGCCGGTGAATTCCATCTTCCAATTGGACATAGATACCTCACATAACGGGAATCCACCGTTGTCCTGACTCAGGAAGTGGCGGCGACTTGGGGGAAGATCGCCGCTTTTTGACGCGGGACTTAGTGGATTGTTTGGGGGAACCGGACTTCCCGGTAATGTTGCGGTTGGCCCGACTCTCTTGAGAAGGTAGGTTAACGCCGGGAACGGTGGTTTGGGGCGTTTCGCGGGGATTCGGCGCGGGTATTAATGGAGCCGTTTGATAACCATTTATCGCCGGTGGGTCGGGGAATTGTGCTGCTTGCTTCAAGGCTGCTTGCTTCGAGTGATCGCTACAACTGCCAGCGTTGAACAGCCAGACCAAGAACACGCCAATCGCCACCCAGATAACCCAAGCCGGCATACCAGATCCCGGTGGGCTATTGGGGGAGGGCGGCGGGTAGGGCCGAGTGATGAATGGCTGCGGTGCTGTGCCAAGTGAGGACACAACCGACGTCGGCGCCAATGTGGGTTGCCGCAATAGTGCTGGCGTTTCCCAAGGTGGCGCTGGTTGTGGCTGGGGCGACGTTGGCACCGATGCCGGCTGTGGTGGGGACTGTGGGGCTGGCGCTAAAATCGGGTCCGGCTGGGGCGCGGCGGTACGAATTTTGGCCAGCGCTTCT
>RRZT012453205.1_pt1 | contig 14409 bp, 16 predicted proteins | sample 2165551 | NCBI WGS metagenome assembly RRZT01 (sample SAMN10456910, study PRJNA506462) | wastewater metagenome | biome: wastewater; feature: sludge; material: wastewater sludge; isolation source: wastewater sludge with Escherichia coli K12::gfp cells carrying plasmid... | place: USA: Moscow, Idaho... | reverse complement strand
TCTTCCAAATCCAAAGACCATTCCAAGCTGCCTGATTTGATGTCTTCAATGATTTCGGCCATGCCTTGTTGTATCGCAGCCAAATCTTGTTCAGACAACACGCCGACGCGTTTAAGCATTTCAGCATGTGCCAAAGAGCCGTCGATGTCCCATTTGGCCAATCGTTTGTCAAAATCAATCGAACCCGTGTATTTTTTCACCAACTCAGAAACGGGTTCATTGAAACGACCTGACCAAGTTTTGTTATCATGCATGCTGTTCATCCTCGCGAGAGTTAGCCAAAAATGGGCATTATACGCCAACCCATGACCCTATTTGCAGTGCCTGACTTCAGAAATTTGAGTCTTATTTTGCGTGTGTTTGTCTCGGTATCGGCTTTGCTCTTGCTTTTGCCCTTATTGAGCGCCAATTCCGAGCAAGATTATTACACCCACGCCGTGAATTTGGCCGCGTGGGTGGCGCCGTTTGTGATTTTCACCTTGACCTTGTTGTTGCTGTGCATGCGTTTCATCTTGAGCCATCCTTATGGCACGGTAATCACTTGGATGATATGCATGGTTTCCTACCTGTTTTGTGCAGCGTTGTTTAAATTCCCCACTGAAACATGGTTTACCGACATGGTGTTGGTGTCGGTGTATGTGTGGGGATTCATGCACTACCATGCGATTTTGCAACGTGCGTTGTCGCCCGCTTTGAGTGAAGCCAAGCTTGCGGCTTTGACCGCCCGCATCCGTCCGCATTTCTTGTTCAACAGCCTCAATGCTGCCATTGCCTTGGTGCGCTCTCGCCCTGCCGAAGCGGAAATGGTGTTGGAAAACTTGGCCGATTTGTTCCGCGCCCAGCTCAAGGACGGCAACCAAGCCAGCACACTCGGCCGTGAAATAGAATTGGCACAAGGTTATTTGGCGATTGAAACCATACGCATGGGCCACCAACGCTTGCAATCCATGTGGTATGTGGATGCGCCCGAGCAAGCCGAAGTGCCGCACCTGCTGTTACAACCCTTGTTGGAAAACGCGGTTTACCATGGCATAGAACCGTCACACCGCCCTGGTGAAATCAGCATCAGCATCATCAAGCGCCAAGATTGGATTTACATCCGCATAGACAACCCCTTGCCTGAAGACAGCAACAAAACCAAGAAACGCCAAGGCAACCAAATGGCTTTGGCGAATTTATCCGACCGCTTAACCTTGATGTACGACGCAGATGCCACCGTGCGCAGCAGCAAGCAAGGCGATATTTTCCGAGTTGACATGCGCTTGCCGTATCGCAAAGCGGTTTAGAACGTGTTTGAAACAATTTGATGAATCATGTAAAAGCGGCCTGTAAATTACTTACAGGCCGCTTTTACATTTCAATATACCATTTATTCAAGCATCAAGATTTCTCTCCGAGAATTCTTCTTGTAGCAAATATTCAAAATAATCTTGATAGTTTTCCCATACATCATACTCATGAGATTCAAGTTGGTTTAACCGCTCGATTGCAATGGAGTCAACCCAAATGACATGTGGTTGTTTTATGGTATTTAAAAGTATCGCACTTGTATCCAACTCCCCTAAAAAGACATATTCATGTGGCAATCCAATGCCATTGCGTATTCTTAGAGTTTCATCGATAAGATTCAAAGCATTGCCATCCCTTACTACCTGATAATTTGGCATTCCTCCCAAATAATCTATTGAGCAAAAAAGTGAAATTTCTTTGAAGTCATCAGGCAACGTAACGTCTAAATAAAGCTCAACCTTATGTAAATCGTCATGAGTGCAACCTACTAATGCATCATGAGTGCAACCTACTAATGCATCTTCGAGAAGCAAAGCTTGGTATTGTTTGAGTAATTTATTTAGCTTATCCACTCTGATACCTTATCCAAACTTGCTGTTCATATTTATTTCACCTTCTTGCGCCCTGTAAACATCGCTCCGACCAAATCCGATTTGGTGAGAATGCTCATCACAACAACGGCTAACACATGTAAGGCCACCAAGATTTGCAATACGGTGACCAAAATTTCGTGCATGCTTGCAGGCCAATCTTCAGCATAATAAGGCGAGTCAATCGTTTGCGCCCAACCGCTGAAACCCAAGCCCAAAATCACTGCGATTAAGGCAAAAATCATCAACGCACCCAAGGCATTGTGGCCAAGATAGTCTTCTTTTTCGCGTTTCACCAAGGCACATAAATGGGCTTTGATGAGCGTTGGCGTAGGGAAAAAATCGCTGAAGCGCGCGTATTTGCTGCCGACAAAACCCCATACTATGCGCAAAACCACCAAGGCCGCCGCGGCATAACCCACGTATTGGTGTACGGTTTCGCCTTTGCTGGTGAAAAACAAATTGGCCACCACACAGGCCACCAATGCCCAATGGAACAGACGAATGAATCCATCCCACACCATGATTTTTTGCGTCATTTTACTTCCTTCATCAGACCAAGCCATATGCACACATTCTAGCATGCACAGGTTTACAGTGTTCAGTCGCCTGAGTTTAAGGCTACCGACTTAAACAAACCTTAAACAGCCGTTTGTGCTAACATGCGGCCTGTAACGACAAAAGGAAACACCATGGCCGCCAATACGCGCCTGATTTTTGGCTTTCACGCCGTCAATGCCCGTCTGTGGCAAAACCCAAAATCCATCACCGAATTGTATGTTTTAGACGGCAAACAAGATGCCCGCATGCGCGAGGTGTTGGAAAAAGCGGGCGCGGAAAATGTGCGCGTGATTTTGGCCGACATGGACAGGCTCAATACCTTGAGCAAACAAGCCCGCCACCAAGGCGTGGTGGGCTTTATCGATGCGTCTAAAAACCATGTGGATTTGGACGATGTGCTGGAAAACCTGAACGAGCCGCCTTTTTTGTTGATTTTAGACGGCATCACCGACCCGCATAATTTGGGCGCGTGTCTGCGCGTAGCCGATGCCATGGGCGTGCATGCCGTGATTGCGCCGAAAGACAAATCGGCGGGCTTGAATGCCACCGTGAGCAAAGTGGCATGTGGCGCAGCAGAAGTCGTGCCTTACATCACCGTCACCAACCTTGCCCGCACCATGCGCCAATTGAAAGATGAAAACATCTGGATTGTCGGCACTGCCATGGATGGCGAAGCGGATTTGTACCATTACGATGTGCCACAATCGGTGGCGTGGGTGATGGGCAACGAAGGCGACGGCATGCGCCGCTTAACGCGTGAACACTGCGATGCGCTGGTGTCGATTCCAATGTTTGGCACAGTAGAAAGCCTCAACGTGTCAGTCAGCTCTGGCATGGTATTGAGCGAAACCCGCCGCCAACGCGTGTTGAAACAAGAAAAATAAGTTTTAGTGTGATTTGTGCATGAAAAACATTTACAGGCCGCTTAATGCGGCCTGTAAGTGTTTTAACCATATGAATTGAGCCTATATCACTAGCGACACTATCATCATTCCAAACCCAAACTAAAGATACAGTCAGTAGCTTAGTCAATGTTCCAATATGCAATATTCAGATAGCTAAACAAACTCCATTGTTATAGGCATCTTCATCAAGCCGATTTCACTTTTTCCACATAAGTCGCAAAACTGTCCAAAATGGCCTGCCATCCAGCTTGTTGCTGCTCTATTGGAAATTCATGCTCTGGGTCAAAACTGATTTGCACACAAATGGCACCGTCTTCAAGCGCTTGAAATTGAATTTCAGCAGTTCGTCCTCCAAATTCATACGATATTTTCTTGAATGGCACTATTTCTGTGTAGGTTCCCGCAAAATCAAAGCCCATGCTGCCATCTTTGGCTTCCATGCGATGTGAAAACTGTCCGCCTACCGATAAATCATTCTTTGAGCTGACCGTATGCCAATCGGGCGAGGCAGTGTTCCATTGCATAATGTCCTCAGGGTCATTGTAGGCTTGCCAAACTTTTTCTATCGGCGCTTTGACTAAAGCTTTGACGGTTATTTTATCCATTTTTACCACCTTAATATTGATGAAATATGGGAAATTCAACTTGCCAAATCTAGCTAAGGCTTACATTGCTGACAAGAAAAAATAAGCGTATGTGTACCATAAAATGCCCAAACTGCGCAGTGGTCAATCCTTGTGACAGCTTTGCTCAAAATTTGTAGGCACTCCATAATAATAAACTTACTCAGCACATTATTGGCAATGTGTTGCGATGGTCAGTTGCATTTGCTCACGCAGCCAGCGTAGAAACAGTGTTGTTTTTTCTTGTTCAAATAAGTCAGCCATGGCCAATAAGTAATAGCCTGAACCATCGGCTGTAAACGCTTGCTCAGCTTGCAATATCTTTTGCGACACATCGTCAGCCACCATGTATACCGATACCAAGACCGTACCCAAGCCTGCAATAGCGGCCTGTATGGCCAAGTAAAAGTGCTCAAATTCGGTGCTGGGCATGGCAGTATATTGGCTAGCAGAATCTGATGACACATGTTGCTCTAGCCATGTTTGCCATGCTTGTGGACGGCTGGCGCTGTGCAAACACATGGCTTGATGCTCACCAACTCGTGCTACTGGTGCCATGTATTCGTCTGCCAATTTCTCTGCATACACCTGTTTGGGCCAAGCAAAATCGTTGCGCCGTATCGCCACATCAATGTGTTGGGTGGCAAAATCCACCGTCCCACCCGCAGCCAATATCACCACATTCACCTGCGGATGGCGCTGCTTGAAATCACTCAAACGCGGTATCAGCCATTTCATCGCCAAAGTTGGCTCACAAGAAACTCGCAAATCGGAATCTTGCTGCTTGATTTGCAGAATGGCCTGTGACAATGCGCCATATTGTATTTTGCAAGCCGCATACAAATGCTCACCCGCAGCATTAAGCACCAAATAACGGCCTTGCTTGGCAAAGACTGGGCAACCCAATGCAGATTCTAAGCTTTTGATTTGCTTGCTCACTGCTCCTGAGGTGACGTGTAAATACTCTGCCGCCGCATCCAAACGCTGCAAACGGGCAACATGGTAGAAAAATTTCAATGCCTGCCACGGCAGCTTGTCTATGCTTTCCATATGTTCAACTTTACTCGACCAATATTCGCTATTCATCATGATTATTTTCACACAAAATTAGTATCAGCCCTAATTAATTGAGTATAAGGAAAGTAAATGCAGGAATTTGGTTTGGTATTGGCGATTACGGTGTTGGCCGTCATCAGCCCTGGTGGCGACTTCGCCATGGTCACGCGCAACAGCTATTTACATGGCCGCATGGCAGGGATTTGCACGGCCATAGGCATTGCCTTGGCGATTTGGTTGCATGTGGCGTATTCTATTTTGGGTGTGGGATTGTTGCTACAAACCTCTCCCGTGTTGCTGCAAATGGTGAAAACCATCGGTGCGTTGTATTTGCTCTACATCGCTTGGCAAACATGGCAACATCCAGTTGCCAGCCCTGCGCTGCAAAACCAGACTTCAAGCCAGTTCACGCCTTGGCAAGCACTGAAAACGGGTTTGATTTCCAACGCCTTTAATCCGAAAACGACTTTATTTGTGCTCAGCTTGTACAGTCAAGTGATAGGAATGAACACTTCAATGAGCACATTGCTGGTTTATGGTGTGCTGATTTCTTTGGCTCATTTGCTTTGGTTTGCTGTGGTGGCCTTTGCTTTGTCACAAGCCAAAATCAGGCAGTACTTATTGGCCAAGCAACAAGCGGTGAATAAAATGATTGCCTGCGTATTGATGCTGTTGGTAGGCTTATTGTTGCTGACATGAATTGTCTGATAGAAACATTTCAGGCCGCTTAAAGCGGCCTGTAAACATTAAATCGGAACCCTCATCACCACTTTGAGCAAGAACCACATCAAGACCACCATGACTGCCGCTAGCGCAAAAAATCCTGCCAGCACATAATACATCGGCGCCATCATGTCGCGACCAGAGTTTTTCTTTAGTTCAACGTGTTCGGGCCTGAGTGGGTCGTACAATACTGTCACGGTTTCGCCCGTCTTGGCTGGCGCAGGATTTCGACCTGTGTGGGTTCGCGCCCGTATCACCCGCCCATCGGGCAAGGTAAATTCCACCACAGGAAATGCCGCACCACGCGTGATTTGGTGGGTATTGTGTTCAACCTCAGAATTAAACCACTCCACATCAAGCACCACACCTTGAGCCACTTCCGCTTTTTGCTCAAACACACGGTAAAACCGACCGATGCTGCGAGCCTTCTGAAATACCACCACCGCGATGACCAACAAAACGACTGTGATCAATGCCATCACCATTGTGAAACCCATGCCTGCTCCTTAGAGTATTCGCTTAGTATGGTGCAGTGTAATTCACAAGCCTGTTTTCTCACAAGCGCACATGTGGGTGGGGCAAAAATGGATACTTTGGGTTTATTGTCGTGTCAATTGCATAGCGAAAAACGTAGATGAAAGCTTAAGAATGGTTTTAAGCAAATATTGAGATGTTTGCATAGCAATAAACATACAGAAATAGGTTTGGCATTTTGGAGAACAAGCGGCCTGTAAATCTTAGTACGGCGGTGGTGAGCCATGGCCAATCATTGTTTATGTGGCTAAGAATATAATTGGCACTCAATGAAAAGGCTTTGTGAGATAAAAAACTCAGGCCAAAATCATTTCTTGCAGCAATTTCATGCCCCATTGCCAGCCGTGTAACTCGCTGTCCAAATGCCCTTGATGCGGCGTTTGCAAAGCCTTGCCACCCAGTTGCATGGCAATTTCTTCGGCTTGAACCAAGCTACAGGCCGCATCGTTTTCGCCCACAACCACGACGCACGGAAAACTGGCGCGAGCGCGCTTGAGCACATTGTCACCATCGTGTTGCCATTGTTCATACACTGGCGCGACCAATATCAACCCTTTGATGCGTTTGTGCAGCAACACATCGGCGCGGAAAATCAGTGCACAAGCCACTGCACAAGCCGCACCATGTGCCACAATGAACAAAGGAAAGTCTTGTTCGGGCTCAATAGCGGCCTGTAAACGCTGATTTTGACTGGCAAGTGATTCTGCGGCTGAAAATTCAGCCGCAATCACTTGCGGATAGCTGACTTGCCAGCGGTCTAGCCACATATAGTGGCCGATGCTGGCATCGCGCAGCAACGCCAAACGCAATTCTTCGCGCTCGCTCAGGTTCATTACAAATCGTAATCCACCACCAATGGTGCGTGGTCTGAGAATTTTTCGTCTTTGTACACATGCGCTTCACGCGCTAAGGCGTACAGGCTTGGTGTGGTCATGTGGTAATCGATGCGCCAACCCACGTCTTTGGCATAGGCTTGGCCGCGGTTGCTCCACCAAGTGTAGCCAGGATTGTCAGGATAAAGCTTGCGCCATGTGTCTACCCAACCGACTTGTTCCAAGAGTTTGGTGAGCCAAGCGCGTTCTTCAGGCAAGAAACCCGAATTTTTCTGATTGCCCTTCCAGTTTTTCAAATCGATGTTGTTGTGGGCAATGTTCCAGTCGCCACACACGACGATGTGGCGGCCTTCGGCAAGCAAGCCTTCTAACACGGGCAAGAAGGCGTCTAAAAACTCGTATTTGTAGGTTTGGCGCTCTTCGGCACTGGTGCCTGAAGGCAGGTATAAAGACACCACGCTGAGGTTTTTGTCATCAAAATCGGCGCGGATATAGCGGCCTTCGTTGTCGAAAGCTTCTATGCCCAAACCGTATTGAACACGGTCAGGCGTGGCTTTGCTGTAAATGGCCACGCCGCTGTAACCTGCTTTTTGGGCGCAATGCCACACGCCGTGCATGCCATTCGGCTTTTTGAGCACATCGGTTAATTTGTCTTCTTGGGCTTTCAATTCTTGAACACAAACAATATCGGCATTAGTCGCTTGTATGTATTCAATAAAACCTTTAGAGGCGGCGGAGCGAATGCCATTGACGTTGGCGCTGATGATTCTAAACACGGGCTTCCTCGGGTACAATACGCAAAAATTGAACGGCTGCGGCCGTTTTGATGCCTCATTGTACCGATTTAAGGATTATTCATGTCAGATTTTCGTCAACAGTTTCTCAAATTTGCCCTCGAACAAGAGGTTTTGAAATTTGGTGAATTCATCACCAAAGCCGGCCGCCCTTCTCCGTATTTCTTCAATGCTGGCCTGTTCAACGACGGCAATGGCATCTTGCAATTGTCGCGCTTTTACGCCGATGCCATCATTGCCAGTGGTGTGGAATTTGACATGTTGTTTGGTCCTGCTTACAAAGGCATCATTTTGGCAGCGGCCACCAGCATGGCTTTGGCTGAAAAAGGCGTGAACGTGCCCATCGCTTACAACCGCAAAGAAGCCAAAGACCACGGCGAAGGCGGCGTGTTGGTGGGCGCGCCTGTACAAGGCCGTGTGTTAATCATTGATGACGTGATTTCTGCTGGCACTTCGGTGCGTGAATCGGTGAAATTGATCGAAGCCGAAGGCGCAACCCCTGCTGGCGTGGTGATAGCCTTAGACCGCATGGAAAAAGGCACAGGCGAAACCTCAGCAGTACAAGAAGTAGAACAACAATACGGCTTGCCTGTGGTGTCTATCGCCAATTTGCATGACTTATTGGCGATGTTGGCTGACGACTCAACTTTGCAGACTTACTTGGTGGCTGTGCAAGCGTATCGTGATAAATATGGTATTAATTGATTTTTTAATATAATTTTGACCTTAAAGCCGACTTTTGTCGGCTTTGTTGTTTGAATTTTATTAAAAAGAGATAATATCAAATGCATTATGTTAATTAAGGTATGAATAAACCTTGATGCTCAAACATATTGGCTACTAATCAATGGGAATTCAGTTGTTTATGCGGTGTGAAGAACATGCAGATATAAGTAAGCGGCCTGTAAACCAATAGAGAGGTTTACAGGCCGCTTATTAGAAACATTCTAAAGCTATGGTTTGGCTACACTCACCGTATTGGCATGATTGCCTTCATTTGTTTGCAATAAGTCTTGTAACGCATGGTTTAACTCAGCAAATTGAAACACATAGCCCTGCTCGATTAAGTGCTTGGCGGCGATTTTTTGGCCGTTTAACACCAAATCGCTTTGTTCACCCAACATGAGGCGCAACAGCGTGGCAGGCAAGCGCAGCGGTGCACGACTTTTCAACACATGGCAGGCTGTATTGACAAAATCGGCTTGGGAAGTAATTTGCGGCGCCACCACATTGTAAACCTCGCTTTGCCAGTGCGGCTGTGCCATCAGCCACAACACCACCGCCACCACATCATTAATGTGCACCCACACCAAAGGTTGTCGACCTGAGCCAACATTACCCACTTTGGCCAATTTGATAGGCTTAATCATGGCATCCAGCACACCACCGCCCTGCCCCAACACCACGCCCAATCTCAATTTCACAAGGTCACAGCCCAAGTCTTTAAACCCATCAGCGGCCTGTTCCCATTGGCTGCACAATTGCGACATGAACACAGGTTGTGGCGGGCTCGATTCATCGCACACTTGTTGCCATTGCTCCGTGGTGTCTACGCCGTAGTAGCCGATGGCCGAACCATTAATCAAACGCTGCGGCGGCTGTTCTTGCTGTTTGGCCCATGCCAACAAGGCTTGCGTCGTGCCCACTCGGCTCATGATAAAGCGCTGTTTGTTAGCTTCTGTCCAGCGGCTTTCGCCGATGTTGGCACCTGCTAGATTGATGATGGTGTTTACAGGCCGCTTAATCTGGCTTAAATCACTCACCGCATCCACAGCATCACCAAACAATTGCTGGATTTTATCCGCTTCACGCCCATACACGCTGATGCAATGGCCTTGTTGCAGCAGCACAGGGATTAAATGTTGGCCAATGAAACCTGTGCCGCCGCTGATTAAAATGTGTTCATTGTGATTCATGGTCGTGACTCCTGATTTTGGCTATATTTTGCTGCACAGGCATATTGCGACAAGCGTATGCAGCCAATTAAAAAACCATTCAAAACAGGCAAGCTGGTAACCATTCGATTTTTAGTTTGCCCAAACATCGCTACATCTCACGTATGGCACCCATGCCAATGTGTAATACACTATTCTCATCAATGTCTTATCAGGGTTATGGTATCTTCCGATGGTCCCAAGTCTGACAGCTCTCTTACGGAGCCTCCCAATGCGGCTTTCTCAAAATCAGGCGAGCTATGGCAAAACCCAGTGCCACTCCTACTCCTAACACAACGCAAACCAAAGCCGCTTGTAAGTACTCAGTCATACCGCTAACGCCTGTAAACGAAGTGGCCAGCCCCATGTAAACAGTCAAGCCTGGCAAGAGTGCTGCTGTCATGCCCATTAAAGCCAGCACCGAGGCTGGGTAGGACAATTTACGCGCTAGAAACGTGGCAACAAGTCCCAGCAATACCGCAGAAATACCTGCGGCCCAGGTCGTGTGCATTTCCAATCCACGGGTCAGAAACTGGTTGCAAATCGCAGTCAACAGCCCCACCACTCCTGCAGGCAATATCAAGCTCATTCGACCGCCGTTTGCGACAGCATTGGCCATTGCCCCAATCAGCGAAAAAAATAATGCCAAGGGCAGAGGCAGCGACAACAGGGTCGGGTCGGGTACCTTATCCACAAACTGACGACCTATGTGGATTACTGCCGCGCCACCTACCAAAATACCACCCACGGCAACCGCAACAGATGCAAAACGCGCTAGCGCGGCCAGTTGCAATGTATTGATGGCATCAATCACCATATTAATCACTTGCGGTTGTGGCACCAAAAGCATCCACGCCACCGCAATGGCTACCGCGCCAGGAGAAGCCACCAACCCAGTCACAACCAAGCCTGCAGCCACCACAGCGCACACCATGCATTGCAGCGCCACAACGAACAGCCGAGGAATGGCGATGCGCCCACCAATCCACCCCATCAAAGACACCGACACTTGAACCAGCGCGGCACCCAACGCCGTCATCCAATCTGCCCCCACTTGTAAAGCAATGCAGAACGCCAAAATAGCCAACCCAATCAACGCCCACCACTTATTGGCGGTAATTGACATCGCCCTCTGGATGGCATCGGGTGCAGTCTGGATGTCAAGCTCACCCGCACTAATCTGTTTACACACCAGAGTGAGTGCACGCAGTTGTTCGCAGTTAATGCTATCGAGCCCCACAGGTCGAGAGACAGTGCGGACCTGCCCATCAGGATGACCATGCTGAATCAGAACAGAACGCCCAAGATCCACAAATTCCACTGCATCTAGGCCTAGCTTTACCGCTGCTACTCGCCCCAAAGCAATTGCATCCGATGTTGATAATCCTGCATTTAGCAAACCAGCAAGCAACTGAGCAACCACTTCCTCTTGTTCAATCAGTCGTCTTCGTCCATCCAAATCGTGCATCCTAAAGTCCTCTTCATTTCTCTAAACATTTCATCATCTCACATTTTAGAGTCCAACAAGGCTTCACGTATGCATTCTAGAGTTTCAATACGATTTTGTTTATCTTCATCAAAACTGCCGCCATCAAATCTTCACTTTCACTGCTACACTGTCAAACCTTTAAATGAGGTCAGTGCCGCTGCGAATGAGAATGTGTTCATTCTTGCTTTTGGCCTTGTTTCCTTAACTGTGCGGCTTTCTGTGCCACAGGCATTTGGCAATAGCCATCTTGACACCCGTCGTTCACATCTTTCACATTGATGCCTAACAACCACACAGGCATTTTGTAGCGATGACGTGCGAATATGGGATACAACCAATTAAAGAAGCCATTTAAGACGGGCAAACTGGTGAACCATGCGGTTTTGGGTTTACCCAAACGACGGTACATCACCCGTATCGCATCCATACCTATGTGCAACTCGCCTTGTTCATCAATTACATGCATTAGGGTTAAAGCATCTTCCAATTGGATGTTGTGCTGCTTCAACTCATCAGTACCTTGCGACAAGGAGATTAAGTTCATGTCTTTTGGATAAACACTGTAAAAACCCAGTATTTCAGTACGACAAATGGGACAAGAGTCATCATAAAATATCGTTAAAGTCATCATCATCTCCTCGGCTGTGCAACTATGTTTGGCTGGTTCAAGTAGAATTCTGCTCATAACCTTGTAATGCCTGGCTCACACTCAACACATACACCAAAAAATCATCAATTTTAAACATTGCCTTTAAACCACTGACACAGCAGTATTAATTGGTATGCTTATTCCACTTCATTGATAGTCATATTATTAAAATCCGTAATTTCTGTCAATACAGAATTTTATAATATTTTTATCCAACATAATTTAGCAATGATGTTTGCTAGAATGTGCGCCACTGTTCACATTTAAGACAAGAGAGTTTCGCCATCATGTTGATGCACCCAAACTTTGATCCCGTGGCCTTACAATTGGGGCCATTGGCCATCCGTTGGTATGCCTTGAGCTATATCGTTGCTTTTGCCTTGTTTATTTGGCTGGGCCGCCGTCGCATCAAACAAGGCAATACAGTGTTTACCAATGACATGCTGGACGATTTGCTCACCTATGGCGTGATTGGGGTGATTTTGGGTGGCCGTGTGGGCTATGTGTTGTTTTACAACTTTGCCCAATACATGGAGCATCCGCTGTCTATCTTCAAAGTGTGGGAAGGCGGCATGTCGTTTCATGGTGGTTTCTTAGGGGTGTTGCTGGCGATGTTGGTGTATGCCAAACGCCATAAGCTTACTTTCTTCCAAGTCACCGACTTTATTGCGCCCATGGTGCCTGCAGGTTTGGCTTCAGGCCGCGTTGGTAATTTCATCAATGGCGAATTGTGGGGACGTGTCACCGACATCAATGCGTTTTGGGCGATGGGTTTCAAGCAAGCGCGTTATGAAGACGAAGCAATGGCGCCCACCAACCCACAGTGGCTGGAATGGTTTAACCAATACGGCGTATTGCCCCGTCATCCGTCACAGTTATACCAATTTGCTTTAGAAGGCTTGTTGTTGTTTGTGATTTTGTGGGTGTTTGCCAAGAAACAACGTCCTGTCGGTCAAATCTCTGCTGTGTTCTTGATGGGTTATGGTGCATTCCGCTTCATCGCCGAATTTGCACGCGAACCCGATGCCCAACTTGGCTTATTGGGCATGGGTTTGTCCATGGGTCAATGGTTGAGCCTGCCCATGGTCTTGGCTGGCGCGCTGTTGTTTGTGTATTGCCAAAAGCGAGCGCAGCCTACTGTGTAAAAAATGACAACTTGGTGTTTCATATTCTGGCTGTATTAAGCTAATATCGACACACCAAGCAATATAAGCGGCCTGTAAACCTATCCGCAATCCTTGGTACCGCCCTCAGTGGCGGTATTATTACATTCAAAGAACAGAGAAAACGAACGGAGAAACCATGCAAACCAAGATGAAATCATTGGCATTGATGTTGACGCTCGCGCTGGGCATGCCTGCCATAAGCCAAGCCGCACCTTTATTGGCCGACCAAGGCGAACCAGCCGCCAAATTGGCGCGTGTGCCGCAAGCAAATGCGTGGTTGGAAATCGACAAGCAAGCGTTTACCGATAATATCCGCACTTTGCAAAAAGAATTGGATGGCAAATCCAAAATCTGCGCGGTGATGAAAGCCGATGCCTATGGCAACAGCATTGATTTATTGATGCCATCCATCTTGGAAACCAATGTCGAATGTGTGGGCATCACCAGCAATGCCGAAGCCGCCATCGTGCGTCAACACGGCTATAAAGGCCGCATCGCTCGCTTGCGCGCTGCCACCACCAATGAAATCTTGGATGCCTTGCCTTTGAATGTGGAAGAATTGTTTGGCAATTTAGAACAAGCCAAATCCATTTCCGCACAAATGAAATCTCGCAACCACACCTTAAAATACCATTTGGCCTTGAACGCAGGCGGCATGGACCGCAATGGTTTGGAAATGGTGACGCCTAAGGGCAAACAGCAAGCGGTGGAATTGTCCAAGCTACCGAACTTGAAAATGGTTGGCATCATGACCCATTACGCTGTTGAAGACGAGAAATTCGTGCGCGACCATTTGAAAATTTTCTTAGAACAAACCGACTGGCTCATCAAAACCGCCAAGCTCAAACGCGAAGACTTGACCCTACACACCGCCAACTCCTTCACCACCTTGGCCGTGCCTGAAGCACGTCTAGACATGGTGCGCCCAGGTGGCGTGTTATACGGTGACAGCATCCCAAGCTACACCCAATACAAAAAAACCATGGCCTTCAAAACCCAAGTTGCCGTGGTCAACAGCTATCTTAAAGGCACCACCGTTGGCTATGACGAAACCTACACCTTAAAACGCGATTCGCGCTTGGCCAATTTGCCGTTTGGTTATTCCGATGGCTACCGCCGCGTGTTCAGTAACAAAGGCTATGTCTTGATTAATGGCCACAAAGTCCCTGTGGTGGGCAAAGTGTCAATGAACACCACCATGGTAGACGTCACCGACTTCCCTGACATCAAAGCGGGCGATGCGGTGGTGGTGTACGGCAAGC
>RRZT010739648.1_pt1 | contig 14409 bp, 13 predicted proteins | sample 2165551 | NCBI WGS metagenome assembly RRZT01 (sample SAMN10456910, study PRJNA506462) | wastewater metagenome | biome: wastewater; feature: sludge; material: wastewater sludge; isolation source: wastewater sludge with Escherichia coli K12::gfp cells carrying plasmid... | place: USA: Moscow, Idaho... | reverse complement strand
CTGCGAACATTGGACTCCATTTGATTTTGACGGGTCAAATAGTAGTCATTTGTGGCGTGGGAAATAGGATTTACAGGAGTAACGCTCATATCGGATTACCATCTCTGATAGGGGTCAAAAGAAAAAACCTACAAAACCCAACCCCAATTAAAAAAATCAACTTGGGCTTTTTAAGGTTCGGCGATATTGACAAATGGATTTTGGTTTGATAAAAGAAAAATATCCACTTGCCTAAATTTAACAAGAGTAAATCGTTTATCCTTACTGTTTATATGTGAGTAAGTTTTAACAATTCAACCGCTTGTACGGCAATGTTTTTAAAATTAACGCCAAATTGACAATAATTTTAAAAAGCGGGCAATTATACCACAGTGGCAACCCCTGTCCATGATTTCGTGTAAGAAGATACAAAAACATGATAGACGGTAATTTTTGGGTAAGCTGTGGCGTGTCTGACTTGCCAACCCAGCCTTTTGCCTTTACAATTTACCCAAATTCCTAGCCAATCATCATCATGCACCAAAAACCTGCTTCCCCTGCAACCTTACCCATTACCGCCTTATCGGGTGTGGGCACGGCACTGGCGATAAAACTTGCCGAACTTGACATTTATCGGGTGTTTGACCTACTGATGCACCTGCCCAAGGACTATGAAGACCGCAGCCGAACCGTACCCATGGGGCAGTTTTGTGATGGCATGGCGTGCATGACAACAGGGACAATCACCGATGTACAAAAAACTCGTGGCGGTCTAAGCGTTCTATTAACGGACGGTACAGGTGTGCTAGAGCTTAGGTTTTTTAAGACTTATCCCATGCTACTACAAATCATGACTGTGGGGGTAAATCTTACCGTATTTGGCGAAGTAAAAATAAGTCGCTATGGCACACAGATGGCTCACCCTGAATATTTTATTACGGGGACACGTTCTTTTGAAATGGGACTGCTACCGATTTATCCTACAGTCAAGGGCTTACAGCAAAACAAACTGCGACAACTGGTAAAAATAGCACTGTCGGCAGTGGCAGGCGAGCCATTAAGTGGGCTAAATGGGCTTAGTGATGAGCTGTTGGCACAGGCAGGTATTATAGGCACAGGCGATCTGTGGTCGGCACTGTCCGCCATTCATACACCGAAGCAGACCAGCACCGCTCATGAACAGCTTGCCCTATTAAACCAGCTAAAAGACCGCAGTCACCCTGCGTGTCATCGGCTAATCCTAGAAGAGCTGACCGCTCATCAGTTGGTGTTTTTATACCGCAAACAAAACCTATACCAACATAAAGCCCCCAAATGCCAAGATACTAGCCCCTTAGCGGACAAATTACAAGCCAACTTGCCCTTTGCGTTAACCCGTGCTCAAAATCGGGTCATCGCTGATGTGGTGGCTAACATGGCAAGCTCAAAGCCCATGCTGCGCCTAGTACAAGGGGACGTGGGGGCAGGTAAAACGTTGGTGGCAGGCGTGGCGGCGTGTCATGCCATAGACAGCGGTTGGCAAGTGGCACTGATGGCACCGACCGAGATTCTTGCCGAGCAGCATTTTATTAACTTTAAAAATTGGTTAGAACCGCTTGGTGTGGGCGTGGGTTTTTTGGTAGGCAAACAAAGCGTTAAAGAACGAAATGCCATGCTAGGGGCTATTGGTGATAATGAAGTGCAAGTGGTTGTCGGCACGCACGCCCTGTTTTCTGAAGGGGTGAATTTTGCCAAATTGGGCTTGGTCATCATTGATGAACAGCACCGCTTTGGTGTGGATCAACGTCTTAAACTGATGGATAAAGGCGTGGCACACAGTACCCCGCATCAGCTTGCCATGACCGCAACCCCCATTCCTAGAACGCTGGCGATGAGTGTGTATGGCGACATGGATGTGTCGGTGATTGATGAACTACCGCCGGGCCGCACGCCCGTTACTACAGCTACCATTAACCGAGATCGCCGTGATGAAGTGATTGAGCGTATTCGGGTCAGCTGTAAGGCAGGCAAGCAAGCCTATTGGGTGTGTCCTTTGGTAGAAGAGTCCGAGACGCTGGACGCACAGTCGGCCGAGCTGTTTTATCAAGAGCTGTGCGAGCATTTGGACATTCGGGTAGGTTTGGTGCATGGCAAGATGAAACCTGCCGATAAACAGGCGGTCATGCAGTCATTTAAAGATGGACAGCTAGATCTGTTGGTAGCGACCACAGTCATTGAGGTGGGGGTAGATGTACCTAATGCGTCTTTGATGGTCATAGAAAATGCCGAGCGGTTGGGCTTGTCTCAGCTTCATCAGCTTCGGGGGCGTGTGGGGCGTGGTAGTGAACGTTCGTTTTGTATTTTGCTTTATCAGTTGCCTTTGTCGCCAACAGGGATTGAGCGGTTAAATATTTTGCGAGACAGTAGTGATGGTTTTGTGATTGCTCAAAAGGATTTGGAAATTCGTGGGGCAGGTGAGCTGTTGGGTAGGCGACAAACGGGTGATATGGGCTATTATTTGGCGGACATTGTGCGAGATGAATCGCTACTTTTGACCGCCAAACAGCTTGCCAATACCTTGATAAAATCGCCCGATAATAAGGCGTTAAGCCTTGCGATGATTGAGATGTGGCTACCTAATAGTAAGGATTATGTAAATGCTTAGAGACGATTTATGATGATAAATTTAAGGCATTCTTTGACTGTATCCATAGCTTCTAGCAATCCTTGTTCATCTATGTCGTCAATAGGGGGATAATTTCCTTGTTTATCCCAAATCGTCAGATTTTTAGATTTATCCCAAATGAGTTTATCGTGAGTAGCCCATAATTCTCCTGTTTCATAATAAAATGTAACATTTGAGTTTTTGCCACTTTTTGCGATTGCCATGAGTTTATGAGTTTTGGGGTAATAAAGATGAATTTTATCGTCATGATAAAAACCAATCACTTGTTTGTCTTTTAAGATGAAATGATAGAATGTGCTTTTATCTGTTGAGAATGCTTTGTATGTTATAGTGTTTCCTTGTCTATCAAAAGTGGTAACATTATTATCATCGTGTTTTGCATCAAAACTTTTTAGCCCTGCATTGGATTTTAAAATAATCAGGCTACTTTGAGCGGTATGGGTATCCTGAAAGAAATCTTGTACCACAAGCCGACCGTCAGGCATCTTACCAAGAACTTTGCGGTAATGACCTTTGGGATCGGGTGTTTGGCTGTATTTACCTGCTTTATCAAAATAATAAATTTGATCTTGTTGGGTTGGGATATAGCTAAAATCAACTTTAAAGTTATCAGCAGTTTGACCAATGATGTCGTCAGACGGTAGATAACGCTCAATATCTGCCAAATTTGGGACTTGTGGGGCGGTTGCTGTGGCTTTTTGTGTTATTTGCTTTGTCTGTGCTATGTTTTTTGTGGAGTAAGTGGCACCATGACTGCTTTGACTGATACCAAGCATTAACATGGCAAGTAAAGTTGTATGTTTTAACATATCCAGCTCCAAACAAAATTTTCTTATCAATCAAAAAAGTGTACCACAAGTTCTAAACTTTTTCCTAAAAATACTTTGCAAAATCCGCCCAATCGGTGTATAACTATCAGTTTATTTTGATCTGTCTATCAAAGCCCAAGGAAACATCATGACCTTATCTTTAAATAAAGACAAAATCCGCTTTTTATTGCTTGAAGGCGTGCATGACAACGCTTTAAAAGTGCTAAATGGTGCAGGATACAACAACATTGAAAGCATCAAAGTTGCCCTAGATGAAGCCGAATTGATCGAAAAAATCAAAGACGCTCATTTTATCGGTATCCGCTCACGCACCCAGCTTACCCGTAAAGTGCTAGAAGCTGCCGAAAAGCTGATTGCCGTTGGCTGTTTTTGTATCGGTACCAACCAAGTGGATTTGGACGCAGCGTTAGAGCTGGGTATTCCTGTCTTTAACGCTCCGTATTCTAACACCCGCTCTGTGGCAGAATTGGTGCTTGCCGAGACCATTATGCTGATGCGTGGTATCCCCGAAAAAAATGCCGTGGTACACCGTGGCGGCTGGAATAAAACCGCCAAAGACAGCTATGAAGTGCGTGGCAAAACCATGGGTATTGTCGGTTATGGTTCTATCGGCTCACAGCTGTCGGTGCTTGCCGAAAGCCTTGGTATGAAAGTGATTTATCATGACACCATGACCAAACTGCCCCTTGGCAATGCCGTACAAGTGGCAAACTTAGAAGAGCTACTTGCCAAAGCGGACGTGGTGACGCTTCATGTGCCTGACCTGCCTAGCACCCGCAATATGATGACCAAAGCCCAATTTGACCTAATGAAAGACGGGGCGTTATTCATCAATGCTGCTCGTGGGGGCTGTGTGGCTATTGATGATTTGGCACAGGCACTAGAAAGCAAAAAAATCCTTGGGGCGGCGATTGATGTATTCCCTAAAGAGCCAAAATCAGCGGACGAAGAATTTATCTCGCCCCTGCGTGCCTTTGATAACGTCATTCTAACCCCGCATGTTGGCGGTTCTACCCAAGAAGCCCAAGCCAATATTGGGCTAGAAGTGGCAGAAAAATTTGTCAAATATTCTGACCAAGGCGACACCACCAGTGCGGTCAATTTCCCCAATGTGTCTGTACCCTTTACAGACGGTACGCACCGCCTATTACACATTCACAAAAACGTACCGGGGGTATTGTCGCAAATCAACACCGCCTTTGCCGCCGCTGGCATTAACATCGCTGCTCAGTCTATGATGACTCGTGGCGATGTGGGCTATCTGGTAATGGACGTGGACGACAGCGACAGCGAAAAGGCCCTAGAGCGTCTAAAAGCGGTGGAAGAAACCATTCGGGTGCGTGTGCTGTTTTGATTTAACGGTAAAGTATTGTTAGCATAAAACCACTTATATAAAAGTATAAGTGGTTTTGTTTTGGCTTAAAAAGCAGGATTGGTGATATGATAACAATCAAAGAAGATATTTTTTACAAGATAAGGGCTTAAATAAATTGATATATCATTACAATTACTTGTTTTTATTTGGTATTTTTTGTAAAACAATTTGTACAAATAAGCCTTTTTTGATAGAATTATGTAATTTTTTGCAAATGTAAAAAGTTCTTATTATCGTTAGTTGTTTGTTTTTAATCGTTAAAAAAAACTAAAGGTGTTTTATATGCGTTATCATTCCCTAACTTTGTTATCCGCCAGCATTTTAGCCACACAAATGGCATATGCCAACACCAGTGAGCCTAATGTGGTGCTTGATGAAATGGTGATTGAAGTTTCTAAAGAAGCGGGTAAATATGTGGCGGTCAAGCCTTTTTCGTTAAAAGATGACAAACAGCTTTATAACACCGCCCAATCCATTAGTGTACTAACCCCCGAGCAAATTGAACAAAAACAAGCCAGCACTGTTGCCGAACTGCTAGAAAACGTGGCGGGCGTGTCATCAGGGGTGCAAGGTCGCCGTGGTTGGGACGATTTTATCATTCGTGGTCAAGTGTCATCCGCCCAAACCTATGTGGACGGTATGCGTGTGCAAACTTCTACCAATAACCTTAGAGCGTGGGACGTGCAGTCGGCAGAGTCTGTAGAAGTCATCAAAGGCCCAACGACTGTAGGTTATGGCATGAACCTGCCGGGGGGTATGGTAAACATCACATCAAAACGCCCCCAAGATGAGAGCTTTAATCGTGCGTCCATAACTGTGGGAAATTTCACCCAAAAAGAGCTAACCTATGACATCAACTACGCCCCAAATGAAGGCAGTAGTAAAGGGGCGTTTCGTCTAAATGGTCGTTATGCTGACCGTGATGACGCAACTGATTATGTGTATTTTAAAAATTATTATGTTGCACCCAGTTATACCTTTGATTTGGGCGATAAAACCGATTTGACGGTGCTAGGTAGCTATCAGTGGCGAGATTATATCCGTCAGCAGGGCTTGCCACATAACAACACCGTAAATCTAGCCACAGGCGAAAAGACGGTGCGTAATGCCCACGAAAACTACAGCCCCAAAACCTTTTTTGGCTTGCCAAACTATGGCTATGAACAAGAAACAATCCGAGCAGGTTATGATTTTGGTCATCAGCTAAATGACAGCGTTCGCTTATCGTCTATTTTTGCGGTAACACGCACCGAGCTAGACGGCAATCCTGTGCTTGCCACGGCAGCCAATAACTTTTGGCGTAACGGCACAATCGGACGACAAATCAACAACCAAGTAAAAAAAGACACCATGTACACCATGGATAACCGTGCTAAGGTATTGTTTGATACAGGGGCATTACAGCACAGTGCAACCGTGGGTGTGGATTTGCTTCGTGAACGCAGTGATTATTATCGCCGTAACGAAGTGGCAAGCCCTGCCTTTAATGCCAATGCCCCCGATTATACGGTAAATAGTGTCGGCTCACCCACATTATTAAGACAAGAGGTTACAACCACGCAGTACGCAGGTCTATACGCCAAAGATGACGTAACTTGGAATAACATCACGCTTGGTCTGTCAGGTCGCTACGACTGGGCAAATACCCAAGTGGACAGCCTAACCGCCAACACCCTAGCCAAGCGTTCGGATACAGCGTTTACCAGCGGTGCGTCTTTGATGTATGACTTTGACAGTCGTTTTGCTCCTTATATTAGCTATAGCACGTCCTTTAACCAAAACAGCGACACAGGGGCGGACGGCAATATCCTAGACCCCGAAAAAGGCAAGCAATGGGAAGCAGGCGTGAAGTTTCAAGGCTTTAACCGCCGTTTGCAAGGTTATCTGTCTTATTATGACCTAACTCGCCGCAATGTTTCAGAGACTGTTTATGACCCCGCAACAGGTATTTCGGCAGGTTATAGCCAATTGGTCGGCAAGCAGCGTACCAAGGGCGTAGAGTTAGAAAGTGCCTTGGTGCTTAACAACCAATGGAACATTTCAGGTTCGTACAGTTATATTCCCACAGCAGACATTGAAGAAGCAAGTATCGCTTCTAATGTCGGTCAGCGTCTAAGCCAAATTCCCAAACACGCAGCGTCTGTTTCTACCCAGTATTATTTAAATGCAGGGCGACAAGGTTGGTATGTGGGCGGCGGTGTTCGCTATCAAGGCAAACGCACGGCATGGCGTACAGCGATAAATAATAGCGGTGTGGAGACCACGCATTTTATTGATTTGCCTGATTATACCTTGTTTGACCTAAAAGCAGGTTATGAAGCCAAAAACTGGGGATTGGGCTTGGCGGTTAAAAACATCACCGATAAAGACTATCTGATCGGCACAACACCAAACGCCCAACTGGTGTCCTATGGCGAACCAAGAAACGTACGAGCGACCTTAAAATTTAAGTTCTAATCATGGAATTTGCTTGGCAGACAGAGCTAATTAACGCCGTTTTTTGGCTCTTTAAAGCGTTTTTTTGGGTCATTTTGTGCCTTGGGGCTAGTGCGTTGCTGCTGTCTCGCCTAGCCTTTGGGCAAAAGTTTTGGCAAATCACCAAACCTTGCCTAGATAAACAAAACACCCCAAAGGCACTGCTTTTGCTTGGGTGTTTGGTGTTTTTTGTGCTACTGGAAGTCAAAATCAGCGTACTAAACACCGTGTTTTATAATCAGCTATACAGCTCATTACAAGACATGAATGCAGGCGTGTTTTGGTTTTTTGCAGGGCTAAATGCGTCTTTGGTTGTCTTTAAGGTACTCCAAGAGATCGTAGATGTGTTTCTTGGCGAAGTGTTCCAAATCTCATGGCTTAAACGCATGAATGCAGTCATGGTGTCAGGCTATCTTGCCGATAAAAACTACTACCGCTTGCACCACGGACAACGCCCCGATAACATAGACCAGCGTATCGAGCAAGACAGCAGAGAATTTATCACGACCACGGTAACGCTACTTCGTGGGGTCATCAATGCGGTGATGTCCACGGTTGAATTTACCATTATTTTATGGGGTTTGTCGGGGATTTTGGTGCTGTTTGGCTTTGACATTCCCAAAGGCGTGGTGTTTTTTATTTATATCTTTATCATTGTGGCGACCTTGATTTCGGTATGGATTGGTAAGCCACTGATTTTATTAAATTTTGATAAAGAAAAATTGCATGGCGATTACCGTTATTCACTGATAAGGGTGCAAGAACATGCCGAAAGTATCGCCTTTTATGACGGTGAACCCCAAGAAAAACGCCATTTAAAACAGCGGTTTAATGATATCATCATCAACCGTTGGGCGATTGTTCGTAGAACGCTTGGGCTTGACGGCTTTAACACGGGGGTTACGCAAGTTGCCATGCTGCTGCCCTTAATGCTCCAAGCCCCACGGTTTTTTGCAGGACAAATCAAACTTGGCGATATGCACCAAACCGTACAATCCTTTAACCGTCTTATGCGTGCTTTGTCGTTTTTTCGTCTGTTTTATGAAGAGTTTACGTTGTATCAAGCACGCCTAAACCGTTTGCATGGGTTTTTATATCGCCTTCATAAACTTGACCAAGAAACCAGTATCAATAAGCCTGTCGTAAAAGGCGACAGCTTAACACTCAACGAATTTCAAATTTTTAAAGCGTCTGATACACCGCTTATGCCCCCACTTAGTCTGGCGTTAAGCCGTGGCGATCGCTTGCTCATACAAGGCACATCAGGCACAGGTAAAACCACACTGCTAAAGGCAATGGCAGGGATTTGCCCTTTTAAGACCAAAGGTGAGATCGTCTGTCCTGTGGGGGAGCTGATGTTTGTGCCACAAAGGTCATATATGCCCCAAGGCACGCTACGCCAAGCCATTTGTTACCCTGATCGCAAGGTATCTGATGATGAGCTTATTGCCTTGATGAGACTTTGTCATTTACATAAGTGGGTAGGGGAGCTGGACACGGTCGCTGATTATCAGCTGGTGATGTCGCCAGGGGAGCTACAGCGTGTGGCGTTTGTGCGGGTGTTTTTACAAAATCCTACCTTGCTTTGCTTGGACGAAGCCACGTCCGCCCTAGATGAAGCATTGGAGCAGACCTTGTATCAGACCTTGCTAGAGCGACTGCCCGAATGCATTATTATTAGTATCGGACACCGTAGCACCTTGCATAAGTACCATAATAGACAAATTTTATTGGTAAAAGCAGGCGATTTTGATTGATTTTTTAAATCAAAATTATCATTAAATAAAGTCATTTTTATCATAAAATGGCTTTATTTTTTGTGGTAGAATGTTTTTATTTAAACAGGAAAAATCCCATGAAACATTACGACTATCTCGCCATTGGTGGCGGCTCAGGCGGTATTGCCAGTATCAACCGTGCAGCAAGCTACGGCAAAAAATGTGCCATTATTGAAGCCAAACACCTAGGCGGCACTTGCGTTAATGTCGGCTGTGTGCCAAAAAAAGTGATGTGGTATGGGGTAAATATTGCAGAAGCCCTGCACAAATACGCCCCTGATTATGGCTTTGATGTTGATGTGAAGGGTTTTGACTTTGCTAAATTGGTCGCCAGTCGCAGTGCTTATATTGAGCGGATTCATACATCTTATAATAATGTACTTGCCAAAAATAACGTTGATGTAATTACAGGCTATGCTCGTTTTATAGACGCTCATACCGTAGAAGTAAATGGTGAACGCATTACAGCGGATCATATTGTCATTGCTGTTGGCGGTAAGCCTGCACGCCCTGACATCAAGGGGGCGGAGTATGGCATTGATTCGGACGGCGTGTTTGAGCTTGATACCTTGCCTAAGCGAGTGGCGGTCATTGGCGCAGGTTATATTGCTGTTGAGCTGGCTGGGGTGTTTGCTAGTTTGGGTTCTGATACGCATTTATTGGTGCGGAGTGAGCGTCCCTTGCGTCAGTTTGACGGCGACATTGTGCAGGTCTTGACCGATGTTATGGCAACTGACGGGCTAAATTTGCATACGTCCGCCACACCCCAAGAAATCATCAAAAATGCGGATGATTCACTGACCATTGTACTGGCAGACGGTCGCACGGTGGACGTGGATACGCTCGTTTGGGCGGTAGGGCGTACTCCTGCAACCGACAACCTAGGGCTAGAAAATGCAGGCGTGGCAACCGATAAGCAGGGCAAAATCATCACTGACAAATTCCAAAATACCAATGTGGACGGTGTCTATGCTGTGGGCGATGTCATGGCAGGGGGCATTGATTTGACCCCTGTGGCAGTGGCGGCAGGGCGTAGATTGTCTGAGCGCCTGTTTAATCATAAGCCAAACGAGCACCTAGATTATAGCCTTGTACCCACGGTGATTTTTAGTCATCCGCCCATCGGCACAATTGGGCTGTCCGAAAAAGACGCCAAAGAGCAATATGGCGATGATGTCAAGGTCTATACGTCCAACTTTACGCCCATGTATTCAGCCATCACCAGTCATCGCCAGCCCTGCCGTATGAAGCTGGTCTGCGTGGGCAAGGATGAAAAAGTAGTCGGCTTGCACGGCATTGGCTTTGGGGTAGATGAGATGATTCAGGGCTTTGCTGTTGCTATTAAAATGGGTGCAACCAAGGCGGACTTTGATAATACCGTTGCCATTCACCCAACAGGCTCAGAAGAGTTTGTTACCATGCAGTGATTAAAAATTAACCCTAGAAAATAAGCAGATTGTTCGATCTGCTTATTTTTTTGTCTATCTTTTTGTAATCATGGGATTTTTGTTATAATTAAGAAACCACAACCAATTTGGAAAACCCATGAAAAAACTCACCCTAGCCCTACTATGTACCTTGCCCTTGCTTGCCCATGCCGAACTGGTGGATAAAAGCACAAAAACCACCATGATTGACCTGACCCAAGAAATGGAAAGCAAATATCAACTACTGCTTGGTACTTGGCAATGTCATTCGTCGCCACACATGACAGAAAAATACGCAGATGTATCAGCAACTTACCAATTTTTACCCAATGATGTATTAAAAGTATCCAAAGTCAGTAAGATTGACCCTAAAAAGGGTGGTACTATCTATTATATTGACAGTGAAAAAACGTGGAAGCTATATAGACACGCCAAACATAACATCACGTTCTTTACAGAGCAAGTTACCGCCCTAACTCGCTTTGATAGCGAAAATGCTGACCCCAAACAAGCCCAAAGCATCAAAAAATACGCCCAAGACACCAAAGACATAAATATGATAGCCGTGAGTAGATTAACCGAAGACTATCTACAGCTTGGCTATGGCGGTATGGTGGCGTGGGACGACGTCACTCGGGGTGTGGATTATGATGTGTTTCGCTGTCATCGGGTGGGGCAGGAGGTCAGTCAATCAGCCCCAGCATCTTAATTCCAGTATAAACCCCGTCCTCGTCATGGCGTGGGCAAACAAAATCAGCGACATCTTTGGTCGCCTTATAAGCGTTGCCCATCGCCACACCAAAGCCGACCGTTTGTAGCATTTCTATATCATTTAGCCCATCGCCAAACGCCATCGCATCACTAAAATCCAAGCCAAGTTTATTTAACACTTCACCAATGCCCCGAGCCTTTGAACCGTGATTGTCCAAAATATCTATCGCATATTGATGCCAGCGTACCGTTTTTAGGCTATCCATCAACGCCAAATCGACACTGTCGTCAGCAAAAAACGCCAACATTTGATAGACAGGTGTACTAAAATCAAAATCATCTGCCACACGATAAGGGATATTTAGCGAACCTAGAGCCTTTGTCATCAAGGGCGTTGGGTTTAGGGCGATGATTTCGTCACGGGTCATATAGGCATACGCCAAACCCAATCTTTTGAGCTCTTTTGTGGTGTTTTGTAACTGCTCTAGGCTTAAGGGGAAATCAATTAATTTTTTGCCGTGAAATTCGTTATATTGCCCGTTAATGGTTACAAACAGCTCAATGCCAACATCAGTGATGAGTTGTTGGATAAGTGTAGGAAATACGCAAATCCCCCGACCAGTAGCAATGGCAGGGATAATGCCTGACGCTTTAAGCTGTTTTAGGGCGTGGGCGGTGCGTGGGGCAATGGCATTTTGCTCTTTAATATATAGCGTGTCATCAATGTCAAAAAAGACAATTTTGGGGCGTTTTGGCAAGTGGGGGGTATTATTCATGGGCTTTGTCGCTTTAATCATGCTGGGGCGTTGCTTATTTTGTTATTTTATGTAAAAATGCACAAATATTCAAATCAAACAATAAGAGCAAAACATGAGCATAACCACAATAGAACCGACAGTCGCCCAACGCCGTGTGATTTATCAAGCCCGCCGTGGCTTAAAAGAGTTGGATTTTTATATCGATCCTTATGTCAAGTCGCATTATTTGACCGCCAGTAGCGAAGAACAAGCCGCCTTTGAACGTTTGCTTGGTTATGAAGATCCTGATTTATTGCTGTTCTTTTTGGGGCAAGCCAGTGCTGATGATAATGAAGTCATGGACTTGATTAATAAAATGAAACAGCTTAAATACAGCGACTAACGCCCACTTTCTTTCATGTTTATAGATACTGAGATTCGCCCAAGCATCTATCCGTGGCTTGTGCGTGGGCTTTTTGTGCTGTTTATTTTGCTATTGACGCTCTTGGCGGAAATGGCATGGTGGCATATTGCTTTGCTGATGACATTGGCTTTGACCTGCGTGCTGTTTGACTGGTACAGATATACGCCGCTGACCGCTTTGTCTGCCAAAGACCCTAGTGGTTTGTGGGAAATTGGTGTGTGGCATTTGGGCGATGAAGAGCTTTGGCAGGGTTATCTTAATGATATTTGTGTACTGGACGTGGGCGGTTTGACTTTGTTAAAATTGACTTTTTTTATTACCACGCCCGAAGAAAAACCACATACCGTGCTGATTTTTCGTTCTAGCATTGATGAAAAACAGTTTCGCCAATTAAGCACTTTAGCACAGTTTGGCGGTTATCAATAAGGAATTTTATGTTGAAAAAATTTGGCTCATTGTTATTAGTGGCTACCATTTCTCTACAAGCCCACGCCCAGACTCCGACACCGCAGGTATGCCAACAGCTTTATGAAGATATGTATGTCATGCCGTCCTATATTTATCCTTGTCCTGACCACGAAAAAGACTTTGCCCCACTGGAAAACACCTATGGCAAACAAACCAAAGCTGTTATGAAGCAGTGTCAGCAAGCCTTTTCTAAAGATCAGCTAGAAACATGGGAAAAACAAACCCAAGAAAAAGTACACGTTAAATTCACTGAAATTAAACAAGCCATAGAACAAGACTCAAATGCGTATTGTCAGGGCATTAAAGGTGACTTTAAAAATTTAGTACAAAAATACACATCAAAATAGGGTGTGTTGAACTTTCGCTTTTGTCGGCAAAATTAAGATTTAGCCATTTTTGACACAAAAACAAATCAACATTGCAGGTTTATTAAATTTAGAGTTTGTGTAGTGAATGTTCGATACACCCTAATCCTTTAATTTAATCGGTGGGAATTTTTATGCAAAAATCAATCAGTCTACTTTTATTAACCACCATATTTTCCTTACAATCCCACGCCCAAGCCCCGACACAGCAGCAGTGCAAACAACTGCCCGAAGACATTTATTTGACGTTGTCCTATGTTTATCCTTGCCCCAGCCATGAAAGCGCCTTTGCTCATATAGAAAACGACTTTGGTAATAAAATAGAAAGTGTAACGGTGCAATGCGAGCAAACATTTTCCAAATCCCAGTTACAAACATGGGATAAAGAAGCTCAAGAAAGGTTACAAGAAAAATTTAATAAAGTCGGACAAGCCATTGAACAAGATCAAAATGCCTATTGTCAAGGAATTAAAAAAGACTTTAAAAATTTGGTACAAAAATATTTGCCCAATCAACCTTTTGAGTTAAAGTAATGTTTATGATAAAAAGACTTGGTTTGCTTTTGTTTTCGGCTGTGATTTGTTCGCAAGCCAATGCCAAAACCGACATACCCACGTTGCAAATGTGCCAACAGCTTTACGAAGACATTCGCCTACTTGCCATATATAGCGATAGTTGCCCCGATCATGAGCAAACCCTTTCACAAATGGGCTATGTGTTCGGTGAAAAAGTAGAAAGCATATTACAGCCCTGTGAGAAAAACTATAGCCAAAAACAATTTCAAGCCATTGAACTTCAAACCAATCAAAAGCTCATGCCAGAAATTAACAAAGCTAAAGAAGCTCAAGCCAAAAACCAATCTACCGTCTATTGTCAATCAGTTAAAAAAGACCTTCAACACATCGTACAAAAATATTTGCCCAATCAAGATGTTCCTGATTAGGCAAATGATTTTTTATGATAAGTTTGTTTAGTTTACCTTGGTCAATTCCATAGAAATGGTTTTACCGTCATTCACTTGGCTGACTTTAACAGGCAAATAATTTAAACTGGGGGCAACCCAAAAGCTGGTCGAACGATCGCTGTCATGATGAATGCGGTCAATGCGAATGACATCGTATGTCCCTGCGGGCACGGTCAGCTTTGATGAGCCTGATTTTTTAAATTTGGTGGTT
>RRZT011634127.1_pt1 | contig 14410 bp, 11 predicted proteins | sample 2165551 | NCBI WGS metagenome assembly RRZT01 (sample SAMN10456910, study PRJNA506462) | wastewater metagenome | biome: wastewater; feature: sludge; material: wastewater sludge; isolation source: wastewater sludge with Escherichia coli K12::gfp cells carrying plasmid... | place: USA: Moscow, Idaho... | reverse complement strand
TTAGCGCGCATGAATATGATTCTGCACGATAACGCCACCGCAAAAATCGTGCAGGGCAATACCCTCAGCAGCCGTGACTGAAAAGATGCAGACGGCCAGCTGAAAACCTTTGATTTCGCCGTAGCCAACCCACCGTTCTCCACCAAAAGCTGGACCAGCGGCCTCAATCCCAATGAAGACGAATTTGGCCGTTTTGTTTGGGGTGTACCGCCAGAGAAAAACGGCGACTATGCCTTTTTGCTGCACATTCTTAAAAGCTTAAAAAGCACCGGTAAAGGCGCAGTGATTTTGCCCCACGGTGTGTTATTCCGTGGCAATGCCGAAGCCCGTATTCGTGAAAACCTCATTAAACAAGGCTATATCAAAGGCATTATCGGCTTACCGGCCAACCTGTTTTACGGCACCGGTATTCCGGCCTGCGTTATTGTGATTGATAAAGAAGATGCCGCCCAACGCGAGAGCATTTTTATGATTGATGCCAGCAAAGGCTTTATCAAAGAGGGCAATAAAAACCGCCTGCGCAGCCAGGATGTACATAAAGTGGTCGATGCCTTTACCAGCTATTTAGCAATACCTGGCTACAGCCGCATGGTGCCCTTGGCCGAGATTGCTGGTAACGATTACAACCTAAATATCCCGCGCTATATCGACAGCAGTACCCCAGAAGATCTGCACGATTTAGCCGGTCATTTACAAGGCGGTATTCCTAATCAGGATATTGATCAGCTGCAACAATTTTGGCAGGTGTTCCCTAATTTGCGCGACAGCATCCTCACCTCTTTACGTCCGGGATACAGCCAAATCACTTTGCCCGCCAGTGAAATTAAAGCGCATATTTTGCAGCACCCGGAATTTACCGAATTTGCCAATCTAACTTTGCGACCCTTTACCGCTTGGGCTGAAGAGGCCGATTTAGGTGCAATTAGCATCGACGACAAACCCAAAGAAATTATCCAGCGCATCAGTGAAGATTTATTACAGCGCTATGCCAGCATTCCCTTGCTGGATAAATATGATATGTACCAAATCCTGATGAATTACTGGTCTGAAACCCTGCAGGATGATGTTTACGTCTTAGTACAAGATGGCTGGGCAGCCGGCAAAAAAGTACGTGAGTTGGTGGTTAAAAAGGGTGAAAAGCTCACCGAAACCCCAGATCTAGTGATTAAGCGAGCCAGATACAAAATGGAGCTGATTCCGCCAGCATTGATTGTGCAGCGCTACTTTGCCGAGCAACAAGCGCAACTGGATCAACTGCAAGCCACCTTAGATGAGATTATTCAGCAGCAAGACAGCCTGATCGAAGAGCACACCGGTGAAGAGGGCTTGTTAATCGAAGCCTTGAGCGACAGCGATAAAGTCACTAAAACCACGGTCAATGCCCGCTTAAGAGTGACCACTGACGCAGAAGAGCGCGAGGTGCTGGAGCAAGCCAAACAGCTGTTTGATTTAGAAACCAATGCCAAAGCACAGATTCGCAGCGCTCAAGAAAAGCTGGACAGTGCCGTATTAGCCCAATACGGCAAGCTGGATGAAAGTGAAATTAAGCAGTTGTTGGTGCATGACAAATGGCTCGCCACATTGCAAAGCCAGATCGAAGCCGAAATTGAGCGCATCACTCAGCAGTTGGCCAGCCGCTTACAAGAACTGAAACAACGCTACAGCGAGCCATTGCCTGAGATTGTTGAGAACGTTGAAGTGTTGAGCAACAAAGTGGCCGAGCACCTCAAGGCCATGGGTTTAACGCTATGAGTCAAAGCATGCCAAACAACCTCAGCGCGTTAGTCGAGCCAATCGCACAGATTATTGAACAAGCACGCGGACAAGTACGCCAAGCGGTCAACAGCGCCATGGTGCATAGCTATTGGCATATTGGTGAAATGATTGTTGAGCATGAACAGCAGGGCGCAAGCCGTGCTGAATACGGTACGCAACAATTAAAGACATTATCTATGCAGCTGACTGAGCGCTTGGGTAAAGGCTTTGATGTCTCCAATCTGCGTAATATGCGTGCTTTTTATCAGGCCTTTTCAAATCGAGACGCACTGCGTCCCGAATTGAGTTGGACCCATTACCGCAGCTTATTACGCATCGACAACCCCAGCGCACGTGAGTGGTATCTACACGAAGCCATCAGCCAAAACTGGAGCGCCCGCGCTTTAGATCGACAAATCAGTAAGCTTTATTACGAGCGCTTACTGGCCAGCCAAGATAAAACTCTGGTTGAAACAGAAGCCAAAGCCCATACCGAGCCTTTGGCAGAAAACGTTAAAGACTATCTGCGCGATCCCTACATTCTGGATTTTTTAAACCTACAAGATAAAACCTATCAAGAAAACGAGCTAGAGCAGGCGATTATCAGCAACATCCAGCAGTTTTTACTGGAACTGGGTAAAGGCTTTGCCTTTGTTGAGCGCCAGCAGCGTATCCGCTTTGCCGACGAAGACTTTTTTATTGATCTGGTGTTTTATAACTTTAAGCTCAAATGCTTTTTACTGGTCGATTTAAAACTGGGCAAATTAAAGCACTAAGACATCGGCCAGATGGACACCTATGTGCGCCTTTACGACGAGCAACACAAAGGCAGCGACGATAACCCCACCATTGGTCTTGTGCTGTGCAGCGAAAAAAGCGAAGCCGTAGTGAAGTACTCAGTGTTATCGGAACAAAAGCAATTGTTCTCTGCTAAGTACCTGCCGTATTTACCCACCGAAGAACAACTCAAGCACGAACTCGAACGCGAACGCGCCAACGCCATGGCCCAGCTGGCGGCTAAGGAGCACGACAATGAATAAGGATGCAGTGGCAGAAATGAGCCAGCCGTATCAGGTTGAGACAGCGCAGAAACGGGTGCCTGAGGGGTATAAGCAGACTGAGGTGGGAGTGACAAATTCGTCTGGAACGAATTTGAACGCCACCTGTGGCGGCCCGCAGGGCGGAGGCATGGATAGCCGACGTATACCGCAGGGTTGGAAGATTGTATTGCTTGATGATTGCACAGTTAAGGTTGGTAGTGGCAAAACTCCAACAGGTGGATCTTCAGTATATGTTGATACAGGTCGGCCATTTATTAGAAGTCAAAATGTGGAGAGAGGTAATCTAGATCTATCAGATGTAGCTTATATAACGGATGATATACACAGTACATTCCTAGGTTCGGAACTGAAAGAAAATGATGTTCTATTGAATATAACAGGGGCATCTATTGGCCGTTGTGCAAAGGCTAATAAATTAATATCAGGTGGAAATGTAAATCAGCATGTTTGCATAATCAGAACAGTTGAAGAAAAACTTATACCTAGTCTTTTGGTTGAGCTAATTAACTCTCGACTTGGGCAAGAGCAAATTGATAGCTATCAAGCAGGTGGAAATCGTGAAGGACTTAATTTTAAGCAGGTTCGTCAACTTAAATTTCCTGTAGCAACAAGCACTAAAGAACAAACCGCCATCGCCAACGCTCTATCCGATACCGATGCATTACTCAGCGAACTAGAAAAACTCATCGCTAAAAAGCAAGCCATCAAAACCGCCACCATGCAGCAACTGCTCACCGGCCGCACCCGCTTACCTCAGTTTGCTAACCACCCAGACGGCAGCAAAAAAGCCTACAAACAAAGCGAGCTAGGCGAGATACCGGAGGATTGGGAGGCTAAAAATTTTGGAGATTTATTCGAGCCTTCGATTACTCGTAAAAAAACCAACCCGAGTGAAATGATTTCATTTGTTGGCATGCAGGATGTTAGCGAAAGTGCTCAGCTCGTAAATCAATCTCAAATTCAATACAGCACGATTAGAAGCGGGTTCACATATTTTGAAAAAGATGACGTACTGGTAGCAAAGATCACGCCTTGCTTTGAAAATGGTAAAGGATGCCATGCGGTTAACTTAAAGACAGACATTGGTTTTGGCAGTACCGAGTTTCATGTTTTAAGAGCAACAAATTTGTCTGACTCTAGATTTATATATTTCTGGACTACTCGAGAGAGCTTTAGAGCAGAGCTTGAGACTGAGATGGTAGGAAGTGCAGGGCATCGACGAGTTCCATTGGCTGCACTGCAAAACTATCTGATTCCGTGCCCAAGCGATAAACAAGAACAAACTGCCATCGCCACCATTCTTTCCGATATGGACGAAGAAATCCAAGCGCTCGAACACCGCCTCAACAAAACCCGCCAAATCAAACAAGGCATGATGCAAGAGCTGCTCACGGGTAAGATACGTTTAGTGAAGCCCATAAATGAGGAGTCTGAATATGATTGAACAACAGCATGGCTATAAAAAAGCACGGTTTTTTAAGTGTGCGTTGCAAGTCAATCCTGCCGGCTACATTCAGTATCGTGGGCAACAACAAAGCCTGTCAGAGGATGAATATAATCAGCAATTGCTTGATAAAGCGTTAGAAGCAGGTATTGAAGTTATAGGCTTAGCTGATCATGGCTCTGTTAATAGCGTTGATTCAATAAGAGCCTTGTTTAACCAGAGTGGGATTGTTGTCTTTCCTGGGTTTGAGATTGCTTCAAGCGAAAAAATACACTTTGTTTGTTTGTTTGATGAAGCCAAAACATCGCAAGAGTTAGAACGAATTCTAGGGCGATTAGATTTGCTTGACCCTGAAAATGGGGTTTTGCCTACTAATCTAACGGCGATTCAGTTAATTGATAAAGTGAACGAAATTGGCGGTTTTATTTATGCCGCCCACAGTACCAATGATGACGGTGTATTAAAGCGTCGGATGAGTCACGCTTGGCAACACAAAGGATTATTGGCTGCACAAATTCCTGGTTCTATTGATGACTTATACGGTGTTGAAAGTGATTTCTACCGTAAGGTATTTCTAAATAAAGATACTAACTACCAGCGTGAGCGAGAAATGGCAGCTATTAATGCTGCTGACGTAGCAAAGCCTGAGGATATTAAATCACAGGGTGCTTCCTGCTTAATTAAAATGACTAAACCTTGCTTTGCATCATTTAAACAAGCCTTTTTAGATGCAGGCTCCAGAGTTCGCTTAAACTCTGATAAGCCAGAAAGCTACGCTTCTGCTATAGAGAGAATTCGTTTTACTGGCGGTTACCTTGACGGTGTTGATATTGAGTTATCGGACCATCTAAATGCGGTGATTGGCGGCCGTGGCACGGGTAAATCGACACTCTTGGAGTGCATTCGCTATGCGTTTGCATTAGAACCAAAAACGCAGAATGCGTTAAAGCAGCACAAGAGTGTTATCGACAACAATTTAGGTAAAGAGCGAGGAATGGTAGAGGTGACACTTCGCTCTGCAACCCTGCATGGTCGTAGGTTTACTGTAAGCAGAAAATACGGCAACCAGCCGACTGTGGTTGATGAGCAGGGAAACATCTCACCCTACCATCCAACCGACCTGCTGCCAGGTATTGAGCTTTATGGACAAAATGAAATCTATGAAATGACCCGAGACGAGCTAAGCCGCAATCAGCTTATTGAACGTTTTTTAGAGGGTGAGCACGAGCATTTTGATCAGGGTATCGAAAAGGTTTTAGCTGGGCTAAAAGAAAACCGTGAATCCATTAAACGCGCATTGAATCAGAAAGCTGACCTAGAGGCTGAGGTGGAGCGTTTACCCAAGCTGTTAGATCAAGCTAAGCAGTTTAAAGATTTAGGGCTAGATGAGAAACTGGAAATCATCCCGAAATTAGAAAAAGAAAAACAACTCAGTGAGCGCGCTAAGGAAGATTTGAGCCGTGTGAAAGAGGCCATTGATACGCTTAAAGATAATTTACCGGATACGGTTTTTTTAAGTGATACCAGCTTGGAAGGTTTACCTCATGCTGAATTGCTAAAAAATCAGCGTGGTATTTTGGAGTCATTAAAGTCTGGATTAACCCAGTCATTAGCTCAATTAGAACAGCTTGCCGACAATGCGGCTGAGCAATTATTACCGGTTCAGCAATCTTTGGTAGATGCACAGTCTATTGAAGAGCAACAACTGGAAAATGCTTTTAAAGAAATACCAGCAAGTCAAGGTAAAACAGGCCGCCAAATTGGTGCTGAGTACCAAGTTCTGCTTAAGCAAATTGAGCAGATTCGGCCCAAACAAACCAACATGCAAAACCGCCAAGTGCAAATAGCTGAATTGTACAATCAGCGTAAAAAACTACTACTAGAGCTAGACCAGCAAACCAGCGCCCGAGCTACTAGCATTGTAAAATCTGTGAGGCGTTTGACACGTAAACTAGATAAGAAAGTTCAGCTTAGCTTGCAGCCAGAAGGAAACCGTCAGTGCTTGGTTGATTTTTTAAATGCCTGCAATTTAGAAGGCGTTGGGCTTAAACGCCTCGCTTGGGTGTTAGAACAAGCATTTTCACCTGCTAATCTTGCAGCAACCATTCGCCAAGGCGAGGCGGAATTAACCAATACCTTTGGGATACCTGATTCCGTAACTAGAGCACTGACTCGTTTGCCAGAACAAAAGCTACTAGAGCTTGAAGAGTTACTTCTGCCAGATACCATGTCAATTGAACTGAATGTAACACACGGTGAGCGTGAAGCAGTTTTTCGACCTATTGATGACCTATCTACTGGTCAACAATGTACAGCGGTGTTACATCTACTGTTGTTAGACAATCCAGATCCTTTAATTCTCGATCAGCCGGAAGACAACTTAGACAATGCCTTTATTGCAGAGCGTATTGTTGCTGAATTACGCAGGGCAAAGCTCAGCCGCCAATTTCTGTTTGCTACCCATAACGCCAACATTCCAGTGTTTGGTGATGCAGAATGGATAGGTGTACTTAGCGTTGCAGATAATAAAGGCCTTATTTTGCCTGACCAGCAAGGTGCAATTGATATGCCAGAAGTTCAAAAGTTAGCAGCCGATATATTAGAAGGTGGTAAAAGTGCATTTAATCAACGTCGTGAAAAATACGGCTTTAATTGAGTGCTTTGTCACCTTAGGAGACAAGCATGTTAAAAACCGAACTATTAGAAATCATTGTTAACGGCGAAAACTCAGGTGTTGAGTTTAAGCGAGATGATGTACGCCCTGAACAGTTAGCCAAAGAAGTTGTTGCTCTAGCTAACTTCCAAGGTGGCCTAGTACTACTGGGTGTAGAAGATGACGGTAGGGTCAGCGGTATTCAAAGAGCAAATCTTGAAGAGTGGGTGATGAATGTTTTTCAAGATAAAATTCATCCAATGATTCTGCCCTATTATGAAGAAATAAAGCTGGATGATGACATGCTGGTTGCAGCGATTAGTTTTCCTATCGGTATATCAAAGCCTTATGTAGTGCGTCATGGCGGTAAAGAAGAGATTTATATTCGTGTAGGTTCAACATCTAGGCTGGCAACCAGAGAACAACAAATGCGTCTGTTTGAGCTTGGAGGGATGTTGCATACCGAAGTAATGCCAGTACCACGTACAGATATGAGCTGCTTAGATGAGGCACGTTTAATGAATTATGTAAAAGATATTTTACGTGATCCAGATGTGCCGAAATCAGCAGAAGAGTGGCAAACAAGATTACTTGGTCTTGGCTTCCTTACAGAAGCAGCAGGTAATATTTGTTGCACAATAGCCGGACTCGTTTTATTTGGTAAAAGCCCGCGACGTTATTTAAAGCAAGCTGGCTTGCGAGTGCTGGTGTTTGAAGGCGAAGAAAAAGAATATCAGGCTGTATTAGATGACATTTTAGGCGGTCCAATGGTTGGGCGGTGGGATGTCGAAAATGGTGATAAGCGTTTAGTTGATGGCGGTATTATAGAGCGGTTTATGGACGCGATGACACCTTTTATCTCTCAAGAGTCTGCTGATGTAAGCGAAGCATTAAGACGGGAGACACAATGGTTTTATCCTGTTGAGGCTGTGCGCGAGGCTTTGATTAATGCTTTGGCTCACCGTGACTGGACGCGCTTTGTTGAAATAGAAGTTTCTGGTTATTCAAATCGTCTTGAGATTATTAGTCCCGGGGCACTGACTAACTCCATGACGATAGAGAAAATGAAGGCGGGGCAACGTTCGCCTAGAAATACTCTTGTGATGGAAGTCTTGCGTGATTACGGTTACGTCGATTATCGCGGCATGGGTGTAAGAACTAAGATTGTACCTTTGACTAAAGCATTAACGAGCAAAGTGGCTGAGTTTGAAGCTACAGAAGACTACTTGAAAACTACACTTTATCGTTAGTAAATAGACATGGTTTGCTGCAGTAAAAAAGCCAAGCAGAAACTCGGTAATTGGCTGAATCAGCGTAATTTAAGCATGCACAAGCAGGGTGGTATTTCTAATGACCTATTGCACAGAAGACAACTTACATAGGGTTGATGCGTTAACCCCAGCACGAGCGATTGTTGCAGAGCTGGTTCGTCGTTATTGGATCTTAGGCATGGAGTGCAGCTTGCTAGAAATTCAAAAACTGGCTTGGTTCTTACAGAGAGTGCTTGAAGCGGAAGGCTTAAAAAACGAGTTAAAACTGAATTTTGAAGCGAGGAACTATGGTCCTTACGCTAATAATCTGGATCATTTACTCAATGCGCTAGATGGTAGTTATCTGAAAGCAGATAAGCGCATCCCAGACAGTGATCCTTTAGATGTCATCGCATTTAACGATGAAAAAAAGACGCTGGTTGAGGCTTATCTTAATAGTGAAGGCAAAGATTATTTACCCGCTTTAGAAAAAGCCAGTGAAATCATTAATGGCTTTGAGTCACCCTTTGGTTTGGAACTGCTATCTACCGTTGATTGGCTACTGACGAAAGAAGGCTGCGAGCCGACGCTAGAGTCGATTAAAAAAGGCATAGCCAATTGGCCTGCAGGTAAACAATGGGCTGAGCGCAAGCTTGGGTTGTTTGATGATAAAAGTCTGCTAATTGCGATTGACCGTATGTGTGTCGCTGCACTGTAAAAGGAATTTAATGTTGTCCAGTCTCAACCAGCTCGAACGCATCACCCAAGACCGGGTGATTCAGCTCTTTCGCCAAGATCTCGGTTATGAGTACTTGGGAAATCTGCATGATCAGAACAATAAAAATATTAACCCTGATGTGCTGATTCATTGGCTTAAAAAACAGGGCTATAGCGATACTTTAATTACTAAAGCACTGCGTCAGCTGGACATGGCTGCTGCTTTAGGTGACGGCAAAGCCCTTTATCAGGCCAATCAAGCGGTCTACCAGTTACTGCGTTATGGCATTAAAGAGTCGGAAGGGGCGGGTCAACAAAACCAAACCATCTGGTTGATCGACTGGAAAAACCCGGAAAACAACCATTTTGCAGTGGCTGAAGAAGTCAGCATTCACGGCGAAAATAACAAACGTCCCGATGTGGTGCTCTATGTTAACGGCATTGCCTTGGGCGTGCTGGAGCTGAAGCGCTCAACGGTTTCGGTCAGCGAAGGTATTCGCCAGAACTTAGACAATCAGAAAAAAACTTTTATTCGTAATTTCTTTACCACCATGCAGTTGGTGATGGCCGGTAATGATAATCAGGGGCTGCGTTACGGCACTATTGAAACCCCAGAAAAATACTTTTTGCAGTGGAAAGAAGAGGGTGTCAGCAACCCATATGCTAATTCGCTGGATTTGCATTTAAGTCTGATCTGCAACAAACAGCGTTTTTTACACATTATCCATGATTTTATGGTGTTTGATGCGGGCACTAAAAAGACCTGCCGGCACAATCAGTTTTTCGGTATTGAAGCGGCTAAGCAGCGTATTGCTCAGCGTGAAGGTGGGATTATTTGGCACACCCAAGGTTCGGGTAAAAGCCTAACCATGGTGTGGCTGGCCAAGTGGCTGCGGGAAAATAAAAATGCTCGGGTGTTAATTGTCACCGACCGTACTGAGTTGGATGAGCAGATTGAAAAGGTATTTAACGGCGTCGGGGAAAGTATTTATCGCACCAAAAGCGGTGCTGATTTGCTGGATACGCTGAATCAGCACACACAAAGCCTTATTTGTACCTTGGTGCATAAGTTTGGTCGCCAAGGCGATGATGATACGCCAGAGTCAGAAGAAGCCACAGACGCCTTTATTGAGCAAATCACCGGCGCCATTCCTAAAGACTTTAAGGCCAAGGGTAATTTGTTTGTTTTTGTGGATGAGTGCCACCGTACTCAGTCGGGTAAGTTGCACGAAGCCATGAAGGTCTTAGTGCCGGAAGCGATGTTTATCGGTTTTACCGGTACACCTTTAATGAAAAAAGATAAGCAAAAGTCCATCGAGATTTTTGGCAGTTATATCCATACCTATAAATTTGATGAGGCCGTGGCCGATGGTGTGGTCTTGGATTTGCGCTATGAGGCGCGCGATATTGATCAGCATCTCACCTCGCCAGAAAAAGTAGATGAATGGTTTGATATCAACACCGAAGGTTTAACCAAAACCGCTAAAGACCAGCTGAAACAGCGCTGGGGTACCTTGCGTAAAGTGCTATCCAGTAAATCCAGACTTGAGCAAATCGTCATGGATATCTGGCTGGATATGAAGAAAAAGCCGCGCTTAAAAGATGGTCGCGGTAATGCCATTTTGGTCTGTTCCAGTGTTTACCAAGCCTGTACGACCTATGAGTTGTTCAGCAAAACTGATTTAGCGGGCAAGGTGGCCATTGTCACCAGCTATCAGCCCACAGCCGCCAGCATCAAAGGTGAAGAGTCGGGCGAGGGGCAAGCCGAAGCGCTGTTTAAGTACGCTACCTACCGTAAAATGCTGGCTGATTTTTTTGAGCAGCCAGAAGATAAAGCCGCAGCCCGCGTGGAAGAGTTTGAAATAGCGGTGAAGAAACTCTTTATCGAAGAGCCGGGGCAAATGCGTCTGCTGATTGTGGTGGATAAATTACTGACGGGTTTTGATGCGCCCTCGGCCACTTATTTATATATCGACAAGCACATGGCGGATCACAACTTATTCCAAGCCATCTGTCGTGTGAACCGTCTTGACGGTGACGACAAAGAGTACGGTTATATTGTTGATTATAAAGACTTGTTTAAATCCCTTGATAAAGCCATTAAAAACTATACCGAAGGGGCCTTTGATGGCTATGACGAAGAAGACGTTAAAGGCTTGCTCAAAGACCGCTTGGCACAGGCTAAAGAGGATTTAGATAACAGTTTAGAAGCCGTTCGTGCGTTATGTGAACCGGTGAAAGCGCCCCGTGCCCTTGAGGATTATCAGCATTACTTCTGTGGTGTGTCCGGTGAAAACTTAACAGAATTATTTGAGAAAGAGCCGCTGCGTTTAGCCTTTTATAAGGCCTTTGCTAAGTTGTTACGCGCTTATGCCAACCTGGCCAATGAAATGCAGCAAGCGGGCTACAGTGCTGCTGAACAAGAGAAAGTTCGTAAAGAGATTGAGCACTACGAAAACGTGCGCACATTGGTTAAGCAGTACAGCGGCGACGAAGTGGATATGAAACGCTTTGAGCCAGCCATGCGCCAGCTGATTGATATGTACATTCGTGCGGATGATAGCCAAGTGTTGGTAGATTTTGCAGAACTGGGTTTGCTGGAGCTGATTATCAACCAAGGCGATGATTTAATTAAAGCTGTACCGGAAGGTGAGCGTAATCATGCCAATACCATGAACGAAGGTATTGAAAACAACCTGCGCCGCACCTTAGTGGAAAACAATCCGCTTAACCCTGAGTACTACGACAGCATGTCGGTCTTGCTCGATGAGCTGATTAAAAAGCGCCGTCAGCAAGCGATTGACTATCAAACCTACTTGAAGGAAATACAGGCGCTGGCAATTAAGGTGGTGAATCCGCATCAGGGGCAAAGCAATTATCCTGAGTCGTTAGATACCGCAGCTAAGCGGGCACTCTATGACAACTTTGGTAAGGATGAAGTCTTAGCCAATAAGATTGATACCGTTATTCGCTACACCAAAAAAGCCGATTGGGTGGGTGATCGTTTTAAGGAAAAAGAAGTTGCCAATGCACTGAGTGAAGAAGTGGGTGGCTATGGTGTTGATATTGCGGCCTTAATGGAGTTGGTCAAAGCTCAGCCAGGCTATAAGTAAGATGCAGCAACAGATTGGCAGTATTGAGTTTGAGCTATTGCGCAAGCCGATTAAACACATGCGCATTCATGTTTTGCCGCCGGATGGCTTGGTACAAGTGGTTGCTCCCCATAGTTTTACCGAGACAGCAATACGCTTAGCTTTTGTTGCGCGTATGCCTTGGATTAAAAAGCAGCAGCAGACTTTTCAACAACAAGCACGGCAGACTGAGCGCCAATGGGTATCAGGCGAATGTCATTATCTGTGGGGTAAAGCATATCGCTTGCAGGTGATTGAACACAGTGGCAAGCATCATGTGCGCCAAGGCAAAGAAAACTATCTACAGCTCTGGATCCGGCCCAATACCACCACTCTGAATAAAGCCAAAGTAGTGCAGGCTTTTTATCGTCAGCAATTAGCCGAAGAAGTACCTAAGCTGCTCGATAAATGGCTGCCGCGTATGGCTGTGCAGTTGCAAGACTGGCGCGTAAAACAAATGAAAACTAAGTGGGGTAGCTGCAATATCGAAGCCAGCCGCCTGTGGCTTAATCTTGAACTGGCGAAAAAACCACACGCTTGCCTAGAGTATGTGTTGGTGCATGAACTGGTGCATTTGTTAGAGCGCAATCACAATGCACGATTTATGAGTTATATGGATCAGTTTTTACCCGACTGGCGTGAGCGGCGGGAGTTGCTTAATAGAATGCCGCTGGATGCTTAATAGGGGTGGGTTTTTAAAGGATTATTGTAGAGATTTTGCTAATTAACTTCTGAATTGCCTCGAGAATAATTTTTTTAGATATTTTTTGAATTTCTGGCTTGTGTCCAGAAGAACTGAAATTATATACTTACTAAAATTTATCTAAATAACAGAGATTGAACAACTTTTATGAAAAACAATATTTTTTACTACAGTAATGAAGATAAGCGGCTCGCTCGAATCACTCGTGACTTTTTGAGTAAGTTCTGTAGTGCAGTTGCAGAAGAATTCAATTCAAGCACTACTATAGATTTTTTTAAAAAGACCTATATTCCAAAAGAGCGGGAATTATACGGGCTATTTGTTAAAGCATTAATGAATTTTGATCTAGATGAAACAAGTCAGAATAATTCACGAAGTATCGGTCATATAGGCACTGAAATTAAAGCTAAGCGAATCTCTGACAAGGGCGATGAGTCGACTGGACGAATAGACATGTTAGTTACGTACCGAAAGACTTCGTTTATTATCGAGTTTAAGGTGGCTAGAACTACACTTAAAAATATTTTAAACACTGATAGTCCAGATAAATGTAAAACTTTACGTCCGTGGATAAGCGCTAATCAACAAATAAAAGATATTGATACTGATGACTTAAGTAAAATACTTAATAAAAGAGTTATTAAACTGCCAGTCGTAATTTACACATATGCGGATTCACACCAAGACAGACATCCAGACAATTGGGAAGAGCTCGTTAATAATAAGTTTAATGCTATCTATAATGCCAGAGCTGAAAATCAAGATATTCCAGAAATGCAGTTTTCATTTTTATCATGCTTCGAAGAGCCGATAAGAACACAATCCAGAATGAAAGATTCTGAGCGTGCAAATAATTTTTATGGTTTTTCAGTTATCGCAGCTGATGTCGAATGATGCTATTTCAATAACACTAGGTTGCGATAAGTGTGGTGCGTAACTGCCGCCCTACAGCAACCGATTATCATTCACAGTAGGCGAGTCAAATGAAGCTCAGCGTAGCGGAAAGCCTTAACCTAAGTGCTCGAATGATTATTGCTTCATAACATTTTAAAATCGCAAGGTAACTATCCAACTAAAACCCAAACTTTTGTTTTTTAGTCTGCTCTTTATGGCTTGCTTCATTTTTTAACGCCTGAATAAATGCCTCCGCGCTTTGCAGTGGGCTAAAGCGCGACATCCGTGCCACAGCAGCAAAATCTCCAGGGGTTAAATATTCCAGTGCTGCTAATTGTTGTGGCAATGTTTTTTTTCGATGCGGCAAGTCCAGCTGTTTACAGTGACGGACAAACAGCTTCCAGACTTGTTCGGTACTTAAGAAGTCAAACTTAGCTTTCAAATCAAAACGACGCAATGCGGCTTGATCAAGACCATCCATCAGGTTAGTCGAGGCGATAAAAATACCCGAGAAGCTTTCCATTTGTGTGAGCATCTCATTGACCATGCTAACTTCCCAGCTGCGTTGAGCACCTCGACGATCGCTGAGAAAACTATCCACTTCATCAATTAGCAAAACCGCATCTTGCTCTTCTGCCTGTTTAAAGGCTTTGGCGATGTTCTGTAAGCGCCCTTAAATCAGCATCTTTTAACTCGAGCTATCCAGTTTCACACTAATACCTATCTTTTTGAAAGGGGGTATTGGTTATGACTTCACAAGATCGCCAGCAATTCTGGCAGCAACATATTGATGCCTGGCAAG
>RRZT010864312.1_pt1 | contig 14415 bp, 8 predicted proteins | sample 2165551 | NCBI WGS metagenome assembly RRZT01 (sample SAMN10456910, study PRJNA506462) | wastewater metagenome | biome: wastewater; feature: sludge; material: wastewater sludge; isolation source: wastewater sludge with Escherichia coli K12::gfp cells carrying plasmid... | place: USA: Moscow, Idaho ... | reverse complement strand
TTCATACAGTCAAGTAGACTTGGAATACAACAAAAGCGTTTTGCAAAATTTTGCTGAGAACAGTGGTTATTTCAACACAAAAACCGTGGCAGATTCAACCCGACGTGGTAAAAAAGCAACCGCAGAATATATCGTAAAACCAGGAAAACAGTATAAAATTAAAGAAGTAAAATTCCCTACGGATTCTTCCATAATTTCAATTGCCGTTCGCGATACCAAACGAAGAAGCCTGTTAAAAAATGAGGAAGGGTACAGCCTTGATGCCATCAAAGAAGAAAGAATTCGCATTGATGCCCGACTAAAAGAAAAAGGTTTCTTTTATTTCAACCCTGATTATTTAAAAGTTCAGGTAGACAGTACCGTTGCGGATCATCAGGTTGATCTTATTGTAAAAGTAAAAGAGGAGGCTCCAAAACTCGCAGAGACACCTTATAAAATTAATAAAATCATCGTTTATCCCAACTATTCCATAGGTTCAGGTAGTTTGAAAACAAATACGGATTCGGTCCAGAAATACAATGATTTAACCATTATAGATTCGGAAAATATATTCAAACCGCAAATTTTTGATCGCGCCTTGTATTTCAAAAAGGAAGATTTATACAACCGTACCGATCATAATTTATCATTAAATAGACTAGTTAATCTTGGAACTTTCAAATTTGTGAAAAATCAATTTAGAGTTTCGGACACAATAGGGAATTATCTGGATGCGTACTATTACCTCACGCCATTACCTAAAAAATCGATACGTCTAGAAGCTTTAGCTAAGACAAATTCAGCTAATTACACCGGAACGGAACTCAATTTAAACTGGAGCAACAGAAATACTTTTAGAGGCGCTGAATTGCTTAAAATATCAGCTTTTGGTGGTCTTGAAGTACAAGTTTCCGGACAAAATAATGGCTTTAATGTGTATCGATTCGGTACTGAAGCTAATTTAGTTTGGCCACGGTTAGTTGCCCCTTTTAAACTAAATTCTCCCAGTAGTTTTGTTCCAAAAACAAAGGCTTCATTAGGATATGAATTCCAAAACAGAATCAAATTGTATTCCCTACAAACCTTCAAAGGTTCCTTTGGGTATTTATGGAAAGAAAACGAACGCAAAGAACATTTATTAAATGTCACTGAGATTACATACGTCAGTCCGCAAAATGTAACGCCATTATATCAGCAACAAATTCTGGCCAATAAATCGTTGGGAAAAGTAATAGAAAAACAACTCATTTTTGGACCAACCTATTCTTATACCTACACCAATACACTACAGAAAAGGAAGAAAAATACCTTTTATTACAAAGGATCTATCGACTTAGCGGGAAACATTGCAGGGTTGGTTTCAGGTGCAAATGTTCAAAAAGGCGATACTATTAAATTATTTGATGTTCCGTTTAGCCAATTTATAAAAATAGAAAATGATTTCAGACATTATTATAAATTAGGACCTGATTCTCAACTGGCGAGCCGAGTTATTGTAGGCGCCGGATACGCGTATGGTAATTCAAATGAAATGCCGTTTATAAAACGGTTTTTCATTGGTGGAACCAATAGCTTAAGAGCCTTTCGAGCCCGTTCCATAGGTCCAGGAAGTTTTGATGTTGCATCAACAAATACCAATACTTTTTTACCCGATCAATCAGGAGATTTCAAACTGGAATTCAATACAGAGTATCGTGCAAAAATATATGGTTTGCTAAAAGGCGCTTTATTCCTAGATGCAGGAAATATATGGTTACTAAAAGAAAACACGGATAAACCTGGTGCAAAATTATCAAAAAAATTCCTCAACGAACTGGCGGTTGGAGCTGGAGCTGGATTGCGTTTCGATTTCTCTTTTCTGATTCTTAGAACCGATTTTGCTTTCCCTATCCGAAAATCGTATTTGCCAGACGGGAATCGTTGGGTAGTAGATCAAATCAATTTTGGAAGTGGTGCTTGGCGCAAAGAAAATTTGATTTTCAACTTGGCAATTGGTTATCCTTTCTAAAAAAACAATTATACAAAAAAAGAGCACGATAATTTTCGTGCTCTTTTGGTATAACGTATTACACTTTTTAATTCACTAAGAACAATGCATTGCTGAATAATAAATTTCCGTTTTCCCAAAAACCTCTAAACAACGGATTATCTATCATATAAATTACAGAGCCGTCGCCTTTTTTATCCACTGCAAAGCTTACCGTGTTGTTTAGTTTCTTTTTGATTTCATTACCAATAAAACCATAACTTTTATAATCTTTAGGAACATAAGCAACATTTATGGCTTTTTTCAATAGCGAATAATGCCTGTCATCCGTTTTTAGACTGAAATATTTATCGCCTAAACCAAAAGACATTGGGTGTGTTTTGTTAAGCAGATTTTCAATTATGGCTCCAGGAATTGATGCAGAAATTGCTCTGCGTTCTGAATCCTGAAAATCTAAGAAACGCTCTTTTAGCTCCTCTTGTTCCGCAGCTTTCTCCGAATTTAATTTGTCTTCTTCAGTTGCAAAAGGACTCAGTGCGTACCCTTCTTTTGCTTCAAAAAGAGCGAGGGCGTTATTCATGGCAATCACTTTTCCACCGTTTTTAATCCACTCATTAATTTTCTTTTGTTGGTCTTCTGAAAATTCATAATACCCATCCGCCAAAATCAGCGTGTTGTAATTGAATAGGTTTAATCTATTGAAATTATTCACTTCAATTACACTAACTGGATACCCTATAGTTTCTTCCATATAAAACCAAGCGGCACCAAACTCAGTAGAGCCAACTCCTTTTCCGGATAACAGAACGACTTTAGGCGCTTTCAATAAATTAAAATTTTCTCCACCAACATCTTTAGCATTAGACGAAAAACCTGTGGATATATAATTGTAATCCGTTTTTATTTTTACAAGTTCACTAATTGTTTTTTCAAAATCAAGGACTTTGGGATTATCCGCTTTGGTCACTAATAAACCGCCCGGTTCAACAGTTACATCACCAAAAATTGCTTTTTTCATTGCTGATCGAACCTTAATATTATTTTGGTGCAATAAGGACAAAACCTGAGCTGAAATCCTGTTATTCCAAGGAATATGAAACGCATATACATTTTGCGGAATCTCCTTTTCCTTCACTTCAATGGATGCTTTTGTTTTGATAGCCAAACTGTTTTTCAACGCATATCCTTCAACACCGTATGCCAAAGGCAATGCCCAAGAAGTTATGTCGTACGATAAGCTGTCATTCAATTTTTGGTTTGGTTCAAAAAGTACTTGCGCAAAAACGGCTTTTTGTTGGTCTACTTTTACAATTAAATCATTGGGTTCAATCGTAAAACCTTTTTCAGTTTTTGTGCTGTAATTAAATCCAGACGATTTTTGACTCGCATCTGCATAACTGAATTCTACATTATTTTTTTTCAACAAATCCGCTAATTGAACTAGCTTCGGATTGTTTTTCATCACATACATTTTATAATTTCCCTTCACTGATTTTCGGGAATTATTCATAAAACCTCTAAATCCTTTAAGCAAAACATCTGCTTGTGCCGCCGCTGATTCTACCACAGTGAGCACTGTTGTAGCGTGATGCTTTATACGGTCTTCTATCGTCACAATGACTCCGTTGCTCATAGTAATAGCTCTCCCTGCTCCTATTCCGCCTTGCTCTATAGTCATTCCTACAGCACCGTTATAAGTAGGATACGTATCGCCATAACTTGGATAAAACAAATCAAAACGTTCACTGGTGTTGTACATCCAGTTTTGAGCATCAAATTTTTTAGAAATATTTTTACCTAAAGTGTAATGAAAATCTTTTTGGTATTTCTCAATATATTCGTGCAAAGGTTCCGCTGAGGGTGGAAAGAAATACGGAGAATCATATCCCATTTCATGCACATCCGTATGAACTTGTGGCATCCATTGGTTGTACAATGCAATACGCTGTTGGGTTTCCGGTTGGGTTTGCCAAGCCCAGTCTCTATTTAAATCAAAAATATAATGGTTGTATCTTCCACCTGGCCAAACCTCCATGTGTTCTCTATCAGACAATCCCGGATGCGTTTTTTTACCTGAAACTTCCCTTAACCAATTCCCGTATCTGGAAAACCCATCTGGATTAAGGCACGGATCAAGAATTACAATTGTATTTTCTAACCACTTTTTAGTTTCAGCATTGGAAGGATTTACTAATTCATAAGCCACAGTCATGGCACTTTCGGTTCCAGCAAATTCATTTCCGTGAACATTGAAGCTCAACCAAACGATTAACTTATCGCCAATCATTTGAGATCTATTTTGAGATAAACCAATAGCTGCTAGATTGTTGTTTCTTATTTGTTCCAAATTAGCCAAATTCTCCGGACTCGAAATAAAATAGACATTCAAATCCCTTTGTTCCGGAGTCACACCATATTTCTGGTGCTTTATAAGAGTAGACTTTTCCGTAAGGTGCTTGAAATAATTTTCAGCTTGATGGTAATAGGTTGTTTGTTTTCCATAATTGGGTAAAAACTGGGAAGGACTTTGTACTTGTGCAGGAACACTCAGTACCAAAGTCAGCATAAGATAAAGAGAAAAAACGGTTTTTTTCATGTTATTTTGGGTTAGTTATGCTTCAAAAATAGTTATTTACGAAGTATCGTACAAGCTAAACTTCAGTTTAATGAAATATTGATTCGATTTAGCTAATTCCTATTTTGTTGAAGAAGAATAACAGTATTTCGTATTAGAAAACGGAACTATCCGCTAAACGGACTACATTTATAGAGCGCAAACGCTTTGAAAAAACTAGTGAAAATTAGTGTAATTCGTGGCTGAAATAATTAATTGGTAGTTGTTAAGGATGGTCATGAAAAGCAATATTATTCTGTTTTGGATAGTATCATGGCAACATTCTATTATATTTGCAGATAACAAAATTCACACTACAGATGGAAGAATGTATCTCAGTTTTCGACATGCTAAAAATTGGTGTTGGACCTTCAAGTTCGCATACACTTGGTCCTTGGAGAGCAGCTGAACGCTTTTTGGGTGAATTACGAAAAGGAAAACTACTTCCTGCTGTGAGCAGAATAAAAATAGATTTATACGGCTCTCTTTCTTTAACTGGAAAAGGACATGCCACGGATTTAGCAGTAATGTTGGGCTTAAGCGGTCAAGATCCAGAATATATTCCAGTGGAAAATATTGATGTAATTATCAAATCCATTGAATCTAAAAATGAAATCAATTTAGGGAACGAAAAAACAATTCCTTTTTACTTCCTCCAAGACATTGTTTTCAATAAAAACTTCCTTCCTTTTCATGCCAATGGAATGACTTTTACAGCCTATATGGCTGATGATAGCCAATACGTTTCTACCTTTTATTCTATTGGTGGAGGGTTTGTAGTCAAAGAAGAACGCAGCAACGCAAAAAAGAAAATACACATAAAATGTGCTTTTCCTTATCCAATTGAGAAAGCGGCTGAACTATTGGTTTATTGCAAAAAAGAGAATAAATCCATATCAGAAATCGTTCTTGAAAATGAAAAATCAATGCGTACCGAAGCAGTTATTAATCATGAATTGATGCGTATTTGGCACACCATGCTCGAATGCATGTACATTGGTTGTCATTCCGAAGGGATTCTTCCCGGAGGATTAAACGTGCGTCGACGTGCTTTTGACATGCACCAAAACCTCATTGGTTTAGCCAATTATGATTCGCCACAAACTTGGCTTGAAGAAATCAGAAAAACAGAAGTAAAATTTCGTCAAATCCTAAAATGGGTTTCCTGTTTTGCCCTTGCGGTAAATGAAGTAAACGCCGCTTTAGGTCGTGTGGTTACTGCTCCAACAAATGGAAGTGCGGGGGTTATTCCCGCGGTTTTGATGTATTATTTAGTGATTGAAAACCATAATGCCGCAGAAAAGGAAATCAAACAATTCCTGATGGTTGCCGGAGAAATAGGCAGTATTTTCAAGAAAGGCTCTACAATCTCAGCAGCAATGGGTGGTTGTCAGGCCGAAATTGGCGTTTCTTCCTCGATGGCTGCAGCCGCTTTATGCGAATTAATGGGCGGAACTCCCGAACAGGTTTTGATGGCTGCCGAAATTGCCATAGAACATCATTTAGGTTTAACCTGTGATCCTATTGGTGGTTTGGTTCAGATTCCGTGTATTGAGAGAAACACGATGGGCGCCATAAAAGCCATAAATGCCGCTGAATTAGCCTTAGAAACCGACCCAAAAAATGCAAAAGTACCTTTAGACAAAGTGGTAGACACGATGTGGCAAACCGCCAAAGACATGAACAACAAATACAAAGAAACTTCTGAAGGTGGTTTAGCCATTGCCGTGAATCTGGCAGATTGTTAATGTGCTTAACCTAAATTTGAAATATTGGGAACCTAAAATTTAACTATTTACAACCTGATGTGTAAAATTATTTAAAACGTCAGTTTGAGTGTTTTTTGTGGAGTAAAACGGAACAAAAAATGTATCTAGAACCGTTTTTTAATATTAATTTTCTAGTTCTCGATATAATTTCCTGTTGAAAATTACTCAAACTGACGAAAATTATCAATAAAAATCAATTTCATCCAATGAGTTATTGATAGTAAATTTAATTTCTGTTTTAAAGTAAAAGCATCAGAGGAAGAGTCAGACTTGAATGATGGCACTTATTAAGTGGTACAAATGGATTATTTTGAAAGCCTTTCCAATCAAAACAACTTTCTTCGGGTGTCAATAAGATGAATGATTTTCCATTCTGACGTTTGGGGACTGTCTTTTTTGAACAGTGTAAAAGCATTCACTCCTTTGTGGCTTACTTTTCCATTCACATAAAACTCATAAGGCGTCCAGGCATGCGCCATACTCCCGTCTACTTGAATGGAGTAACTCATAATTTTTTCCTGAAAGTTTAATTCAGCAGGAATCGAAGCGATCGATTTAAAAAATGCTTGCGGTTTTTCATTGGATAATTGAGTGCCTTTGACATTCTCAGCAATGGATTGTAAAATCATTCTGTCATCACAAAGAGTCTTAAGTTTCACAGTATCTTTGACATGAAAAGCCTCAAAAAAAGTTTCAATCACTTTTTGAATTTCTTGATTCTGACCTTGAGAATAGACCGAGAACAACAATAATGTCAGTAGTATAATTGTACGCATAATTATTTTTTAAATTAATTGGCATTACCAAAAACATTACTGTTACATTTTTGAGTTAAAAATATACATTTGCTTACCTTTACAAACTTAAAAAAATAAATATGCCTGTCGCAAAAAAAGATTATAAAAGGATCACCACAAAATCACTGATTGAGATGAAAGCAAATGGAGAGAAAATTTCCATGCTTACTGCATACGATTACACCATGGCAAAAACCGTTGATACAGCCGGAATTGATGTAATATTAGTGGGTGATTCCGCTTCGAATGTGATGGCCGGTCACGAAACAACTTTGCCCATTACATTAGACCAAATGATTTATCATGCGTCATCTGTAGTAAGAGCTATAGAAAGAGCGTTGGTTGTCGTTGATTTACCTTTTGGAAGCTACCAATCAGATCCGAAAGAAGCCTTGCGTTCTGCCATTCGAATCATGAAAGAAAGTGGTGGCCATGCTGTAAAACTGGAAGGCGGTAAAGAAATTAAAGATTCTATTAAAAAAATATTAAACGCCGGAATTCCAGTTATGGGACATTTGGGTTTAACGCCACAATCCATATACAAATTTGGAACCTATACCGTTCGTGCCAAAGAAGAAGAAGAAGCAGACAAATTGATGGAAGACGCTAAATTATTGGAAAGATTAGGCTGTTTTGCTTTAGTATTAGAAAAAATTCCAGCTCATTTAGCAGAGAAAGTGGCCAAAAGCATTTCGATTCCAGTAATAGGAATTGGCGCAGGTGGCGGAGTTGACGGACAAGTTCTAGTAATTCACGACATGTTAGGGATGAACAATGAATTTAGCCCGCGTTTCTTAAGAAGATATATGAATTTATACGACGAAATGACAACTGCAATCGGTCAATATGTTGCCGATGTGAAATCAAGTGACTTTCCTAATGCTAGCGAACAATATTAAAGTAGACTTCTTAGATTGTTAGAATTTTAGATTGTTAGACTCAATGTAAAACTATCTAAGAAATGTAAAATCTAAAAAATCCAAATGAAAATAGTTTCGAATAAAAGCAACCTTCAGGTGCTACACGAAGACAATCACCTTATTGTGGTAAACAAGCGTGTAGGCGATATTGTACAAGGTGACAAAACCGGCGACAAACCATTATCTGAGGTGGTCAAAGAATACATCAAAGACAAGTACAACAAACCCGGAGAAGTTTTTCTTGGCGTGGTGCATCGTTTGGACCGGCCAACAACCGGAATCGTCGTTTTTGCCCGTACCAGTAAAGCGCTCACAAGAATGAATGAATTATTCAGCAACCGTGAAACTCAAAAAACATATTGGGCAATTGTCAAAAACAAACCTTCCAATCCAGCAGATACATTAGTTCATTTCCTAAAAAGAAACGAAAAAAACAATACTTCAAAAGCGTATCTGAAAAAAGTTCTAGACAGTAAGCTAGCCAGTTTAGAATATAAAATCATACAAGAACTCAACAATTATTTCGCTCTGGAAATTAATCTTCATACAGGGAGACACCACCAAATCAGAGCACAACTTTCGGCTATTGGTTCGCCAATAAAAGGCGATTTGAAATATGGTTTTGACCGAAGTAATCCCGATGGAGGAATTCATTTGCATGCTCGAAAACTAGTTTTTGTACATCCTGTTACCAAAGAAAATATAGAAATCATCGCGCCAACTCCAGATGATGTGATTTGGAATGCCGTATAAATCACCTAAAAGTTTTTTTTTAAATGATAGAAAAAACAATACCTTACAGGATTACAAAAGATAAAACAGGATTGTATTTGCTTTTGAATTAAAATCGAAAGTGTGGTTAAGATAATAATATGTATTTTTAAAATTAAAATCATCTAATGAATCACAGAACTGATATAAAATACCGAAAAGAGTCTCTTAAAAAATTATTATATGTCATCACCCAACAGGAAGAAGCAATAATTAAGGCTTTGTACGATGATTTTAAAAAACCTGCGTTTGAAGCTGTTTTAACCGAGACAAATTATGTAATTGGCGATTTAAAAGAAACCATAAAAAATATTGATTCTTGGGCTAAGCCAAAAAAAGTTTGGTCTTCATTATTGAATTTTCCTTCATCTGATTATATCTATAGCGAGCCTTACGGCAACGTTTTAATCCTTTCTCCATGGAATTATCCCTTTCAACTGGCGTTATGTCCGCTGGTAGCCGCTGTTGCTGCAGGGAATAAAGTAACTCTAAAACCATCTGAACTCACACCACATACTGCTGCTATTATTTCGAAAATTATAACGGAAACTTTCCCCGTAAAAGACGTTGCCGTTGTTACAGGAGACGCAACAGTTGCCGCTGAATTATTAAAAAAACGTTGGGATTACATCTTTTTCACAGGAAGTGTAACTGTTGGAAAAATAGTCGCAAAAGCTGCTGCGGAAAACCTAACGCCTGTTACGCTGGAATTGGGCGGAAAAAGTCCATGTATTGTTGATGAAACGGCAAATTTAGAATTAAGTGCTCGCCGCATTGTGTGGGGAAAAATTATAAACGCCGGACAAACCTGTGTAGCACCCGATTATATTTTGGTACATCATAAAATGAAAGACACTTTCGTGAAATTATTAATCCACGAAATTGAAAAAGCACTTGGAACAAACCCGGAGGAATCACCTGATTTTGCCAGAATTATTAACCTGAAAAACTGGCACCGCCAATTAGGTTTATTAGAGAATCAAAAAATACTTTATGGAGGACAGTCAAACATTGAGACATTGTACCTCGCTCCTACTTTACTTGACGAACCAAAAAGGGATAGTTTAGTAATGAACGAAGAAATTTTTGGCCCAATACTTCCTATCCTTTCTTATCAATCAAATTCTGATATTGACACGATAATTTCGAGCTTTGAAAAACCATTATCCTTGTATTTATTTTCCCAAAACAAATCCTTTATTGATGAAATATTGCAAAAATATTCTTTTGGTGGTGGTTGCATTAATGATACCGTAATTCATTTGGTGAACCATCGCTTGCCTTTTGGCGGTGTAGGACATTCCGGAATAGGAGCCTATCATGGAAAATTAAGTTTTGATATTTTTTCTCATAAAAAAGCTATTGTAAAAAGAGGCACTTGGCTGGATTTACCAATGCGTTATGCACCTTATAAAAACAAATTAAAAACCATACAAAAAATATTAAAATGGTTGTAACCAATGAAAAATCAGTAAGCCAAGCGATAGCATACCGTCGCTCCGTTCGAGTTTTTAAAACCGAAGCTATTGATGCAGAAAAAGTAAAAGAATGCATTCAACTCGCCACCCTAGCGCCAACCAGCAGTAATATGCAGCTTTGGGAGTTTTATCATGTTGTTTCCCCTGGAATAATACAAGAAATAGCCAAAGCCAGTTTTGACCAAAATGCTGCAAAAACAGCACAGCAACTTGTGATAGTTGTGGCTAGGAAGGATTTATGGCGCAAAAGAGTGCGATCGAATATTGATTTCCTAAAAAATCAATATGGCAATAAACCGGAAGCGAACTATTCGAAAAGAGAAAAATTCGCATTGGATTATTATCAAAAAATCATCCCTACTCTTTATTTTGATTTTTTAGGAATTATCGGAATGATAAAATTTCTTGCCTTTCAAGTTATTGGCCTATTCAAACCCATCTATAGACAGGCTAGGCAAAGCGACATGCGGATCGTAGCGCAGAAAAGTGCGGGACTTGCAGCGCAAAATTTCATGATCAGTATGGCAGCCATCAATTATGATACGTGTCCAATGGAAGGTTTTGATTCGCTGAGAGTCAAAAAAACATTACATTTACCGGCTTCCGCAGAAATAAACATGATTTTAGGATGCGGAATCAGGGAAGATAATGGCGTATATGGGGAACGATTCAGAGTTCCTTTTGAAGAAGTCTATTTTAAAAAATAAAAAACAAACAAACCAAATAATACCTAAAACCAAATGACTACAACTACACAAAACCGAATTGAAGAAATTAAAAAAAATGGTTTCCCCTTAGATTTTGGAAATGTTTTCAACCATGCCTTCGAAAATTATAAAAAGATTGCGATTTATGGCGGTTTAATTATTTTTGTGTTTTTCGTTCTATTTTGTATTGTTGCAGTTGGAGTACTAATTTCAATTTTTGGAGGACCAGCAGTTGTAGATTTTTTAAAACCAGAAAATTTAAAACCAGAAGAATTTAGTTTAAATACTTTATTAATTTTCTCAGGAATTTCGGTATTAATCGCTTGCTTAATAAGTCCATTAACAGCGGCACTAATAAATATGGCATATTGTGCCGAAAGAGACGAGGAATTTCATGTCTCATCGATGTTTAAATTTTACAAAGCACCCTTTTTTAAGGAACTATTTATTGTAACATTTTTGATTAATTTAACTAACGCAATACTATCAGGTTTAGTAAATTATGCACAAATACCAGCTCTTGAATTTATTGTTTCAGCAACGTTAAGTTTATTTACCATTTTGATGATTCCGCTTATCATTTTTGGCAACTTAAAAGCTGTTGATGCAATACAATCAAGTGTCATGATTGTTTCAAAACAACCGCTTGTTTTACTTGGATTACTTGTTGTAGGTGGCATATCGTCTTTTGTAGGATTTATAGGATGCTGCATCGGGATATTTTTTACGCTCCCTTTTATGTCTTCACTATATTATGCTATCTATAGTAAAATAATAGGGTTTGAAACTCAGAGTAAATCTGAAGAAAGATCCTAAAAAATAAAAGGCATTTTTTTTTGAATAAAAAAAAATGCCTACATTACCCCCAAAAAGATAGAGCCCAAATCTAATCTTTAGAAACCTAAAAAGAAAAATACTATGGTATTATACTATAGCCAACTGACTGTTTTAAACTCGGAATTTATTTTATTTTGGGTTTTTAATTTATTTGCCTTTAATACTCTTTTATGGATTCCAATCCCTATTTTACTTATATTTATAACCTATGAAGTTTATAAAATAAAAACTGCTTTAAAGAGTAGATTATTAAAAAGTGAGACAGAAATAGTTTTAAAAAACAAAGAGTACCAACTGTATCTCCTTTTTTTAGGTATCATACTTCCATTAATTGAAATTCTCTTTGAGATTTATAAAATTAGGCCAAAAAGCTTATTAATACCCAATTGCAGTATTGGATTATTTCTATTTATACTTTATCTGTTAAGCACGAAATACCCGTTTTTTTTTAAAAATATAAAAACAATATTCATTAGTTTATTTTTAATCTATTTTGTTTTTATTTCAAGAAATCTGATTTATTCTCCAGCGGACATTATCCCTATTTTAGGTTTCATTGTTAACTTTTTCTTTTCCTATAGTGTCTTAAAACCCATAAAACTGTATAAGTATTTTGTTATAGCAGTTTTTTCCTTTCTAGTGGTTATTTATCTATTAGAATTGGTTCCAATAAAAACTAATATCGCCCTTGTTGTCTATTCCTTTATCATTTTGATAATCAACTATATTCATTACATATCATTATTGAATATTGAAGTCGAATCTCGTTTTAATAATCAAATTATCCATAAAGGAAGCTCCCTGATTCTGGCTACTAATAAAAAAGGAGAAATTGTGTTTTGCAGTGAAAACGTAAAAACAATTCTAGGATATACTGTTGATGAAGTGATGGGTTTAGGCTATTGGAAAGTCACTGAAGACAAAGAGTTTTTTGGGGAAGATTTTCATACAAAATTTGAAGCTGATAGGATGTTTGTCCGTAAGCTCAAATGTCGAAATGGAGATTACAAACACATCCAATGGAACGATAAAAAATTCTCGAATGATTTAAATATTGGAATAGGACAAGATGTAACCAATGAAATTCAAATACAAAATCAGTACAAGGATTTAATTCAAAATGCTATCGACCTTATTTTTGAAGTTGATGATGCAGGAAATTTTACATTTGCAAATGAATTCATCCTCAAATCTCTAGGGTATGAAAATGATGAAATCATAACTAAGAACTATTCAGCGTTCATTAGAAAAGACTATATTGACAGTGTCATGGCGCTTTACCTGAATCCCGTTGAAGGTAAAAATTTTTTTAGAACGATAGAGTTTCCAATAATAAAAAAGAATGGGAAAGAACTATGGGTATCCCAAAAAGTAATTATTCGCAGAAATGAACTAGGAAAAATAATTGGGTATTCTGGTATTGCTCGAGATATTACTAAATTCAAAAAGATTGAGTTGGAAAACACAATGCGTCAGGAAAAAATAGAAAAATACAGCGAAATAATCAAAAATCTGTCAACCACTAATTTTAGCAACTATAAAAACCTGGATATTAGTGTAATGCAAATAATTGAATCTGCAGCAAAAGTTTTTAAAAACAGTCGAGTTAGCTATTGGAAATATACCGAAGATGCTGTCATCTGTAAGAATTTATATGATTTAAACACCAACTCCTATAGTAGCGGAACTATTTTTGAAAAAGAAAACTACCCAATTTATTATGAGCAAATAAAAAGTAGAAAGCTAATTAATGCTCCAAATGTTTTCAATAAATTAGAACTGTCTGAGTTTACAAGAAATTATTTTATAAAATATGATGTTAAGTCACTACTTGATGTTCCTGTTTTCATAAATGGAGAGCTTATAGGAATCTTATGCTTGGAATCGACAAAGTCTAAAATAAAATGGGACAATGAGGACATTAATTTTGCCAGAGCCATTTCGGATATCATATCGTTGACTATGATTTCTCAAAGTCGCTATGAAGCTGAAAAGAAATTAGAATATAAAAGTGAGCTTTTATCGGCAATGACACTGTGCGCAGAGAAGTTTTTGAATAGTAATGACATCAATGATATTTTCTCGGATGTACTTATTATTATGGGAAAAGCGACAAAAGCACATAGAGCATATTACTATGAAAACAATGAAAATTCGAGATTAATAAGTCAAAAATACAGATGGTTAATCAATAATATCAAATTAACGGAAAACAATATAAAACTCCAAAACCTGCCACATGCGTTTTTTGAAGAGTTATTGACCCCGCTTTTAAACAATAAAATTTATAAAGCTATAGTTCCTGCAATTGAGAATCCATCCCTTAAAAATAAATTGATGGATGTAGATGTAGTTTCAATAATCGTTTTTCCAATTTTTGTCAAAAATAAATTTCATGGTTTTTTAGGATTTGATGATACACAAGAGGAAAGAGATTGGTCTGAAGACGAAGTTAATATTCTACAAACTTTAGCGCGAAACATAGCCTCCTCTATTGAACGAATAACAAACGAGACAGCGATTTATGAAAGTGAAGAGAAATTTAGATTATTGGCA
>RRZT011883912.1_pt1 | contig 14418 bp, 12 predicted proteins | sample 2165551 | NCBI WGS metagenome assembly RRZT01 (sample SAMN10456910, study PRJNA506462) | wastewater metagenome | biome: wastewater; feature: sludge; material: wastewater sludge; isolation source: wastewater sludge with Escherichia coli K12::gfp cells carrying plasmid... | place: USA: Moscow, Idaho... | reverse complement strand
GGGCGCGTGGATCGTCGGGGTGGACGTCGACCAGTACGCGCAAGGCGTCTACGGTGGCGGTAAGTCGGTCATCCTGACTTCGGCGATGAAGCGCATCGACATCGCGGCCTACGACATGATCAAGCTGGAGAAGGAAGGCAAATTCCCCGGTGGCCAGACGCTGATCTTCGACGCCAAGAAGGATGGCGTCGGCATCCCGGCGCAGAACCCGAACCTGTCGGCCGACGTGGCCAAGAAGGTGGCCGACGTTCTGGCCCAGCTGAAGGCGGGCAAGATCAGCGTCTCGGCTGAAAAAGGGACTTTGATCAAGTAAATTGCCGCCGCGGCATCCGGCGCCCTCCCTACGGCCCGGATGCCGCAGGCCTGCAGCCGCCCTGCGCAGGCGCGGTTTTCATGCGCCGCCTGGCAGCGCCTCCCCCATTTCCTGGATTTCAGCGATGAAAACGACACCGAAAGCCGTAAATCTCTGGGCGCTGATGTTCGTCGGCGCCCTGGTCGCCGGCTGCGCCAGCAGCGAAAAGCAAACGTACACGCCGCTGGAGATCAATCTGGCGCACATCAACGACCACCATTCGCACCTGGACGAGTTTTCCGGGGCCGAGCTGTCGATCGGTGGCGCCCGCACGCAGCTGCCCCTGGGGGGCTTCGCACGCCAGGTCGCAGCCTTTAAAGCGGTCTCCGGGCTGCCCAATCTGGTCAAGATCCATGCGGGCGACGCGCTGACCGGAACGCAGTACTTCACGCTGTTCCAGGGGAAGGCGGATGCGCAGATGATGAACAACATCTGCTTCGACTACTTCACGCTCGGCAATCACGAGTTCGACAGCAGCGATGCCGTATTGCAGTCCTTCCTGACCGAACTGCGCGGTGGCGCGTGCCCGCAGCCGAGCGTGGTGGTGTCGAGCAACGTCCAGCCTGCGGCCCGGACGCCGTTGGCGCCGGCAACGAACGGACACCTCGTGCCCTGGCATGTACGCGAAATCGATGGCGTGCGGGTCGGCTTCATCGGGATCACGATCGTCGGCAAGACGGTGAATGCTTCGCGTCCGCTGCCTTCGACGAATTTCCTGCCCGAGGCGAAAGCGGCGCAGGCCGCCATCGATGCACTCAAGGCCCAGGGCGTTCGCCACATCGTCGCCGTGACCCACCAGGGCTACGAGAACGACAAAGCCCTGGCCGCACAGCTGACCGACGTGGACGTGATCATCGGCGGCGATTCGCATTCGCTGCTGGGCGATTTTTCCGCGCTGGGCGTCTCCAGTTCGGGCCCCTACCCGACCGTGGCGCGCAACAAGAGCGGTGAGCCGGTGTGCATCGGCCAGGCCTGGGAATACGGCAAGGCCTTTGGCTTGATGCGGGTGCGTTTCGATGCCCAGGGCGCGGTCGAGTCCTGCGGCGGGGAGGTCAAACTGCTCGTCGGCGATAGCTTCAAGCGCCGCGACGCCAAGGGCCAGTGGGTGGCTGTGCCGGAGGCCGAGCGTGCCGCGTTGCGGACGCAACTTCAAGGCATGAAAGGCGTGAGTGTGATCGCACCCGATGCAGAGGCCGTGAAGGTGCTCAAGGGCTATGCCGACCGGATTGCCGTGGAGAAGGCCAAGCTGATCGGCAAAGCCAGCGAAAGCCTGTGTCTGGTGCGCGTGCCCGGTGAAACGACCAACCGCAGCGCCAGCGTTGCCGGCTGCGAGCAGGCCAACCGCTTGGCACGGGGCAGCGATGCCGCGCAAGTGGTCGCGCAGGCTTTCCTCCACGCGTCGAAAACCTCGCAGATTGCCCTGCAGAACAGTGGCGGTGTGCGCGTTCCGGTACCCGCCGGAACGCTGACCATGAACAGCGCTTACAGCGTGCTGCCCTTCTCCAATGTCCTCGTCGAGCTCAGCATGACCGGGGCGGAGTTGCGGTCGGCGCTGGAGGACGCGGTGTCCAACTACCTCGAAAACAAGCTCTCGGACGGCTCGCACCCTTACGCCGCGGGTTTGCGCTGGGATCTGGATTTGAGCCAGCCGCGCGGGCAGCGTTTCACTAACTTGCAGGTCCGCGACCGAAGCAGTGGGCAGTGGAGCGCGCTCGAGCCGCAGCGGACGTATGCGGTGGTGACGAACGACTTCATCGCGTCGGGCAAGGACGGCTACGCCACGCTCGGCAAGGTGTATGCCGCCGGCCGCTATACCGAGACCTACCTGCTCTACACCCAGAGCCTGGTCGACTACATGCTGGCGCAGCAGGAGTTGCGGCGCCCTGCGCGTGGCGAGTATTCGCACCAACGCGTGGTGTCGCTCGCCGGCGCGGTGCTCGAGTAATCGGGTTCGCCCACCGTTGCGGCCACCCTGCGGGGTGGCCGTTTTCGTTTTGACCGGGCGAAAGTGGCGAGGCTAGCGGGTGACGAAGGTCGGCGTGTAGCCGAGCGCCTGGCGAATCCGGCCGGCGACGCGTTCGGCGGCGCTGCGGTTTGGATAGGGGCCCAGATGGACACGGTGCATGCCGCCGCCGGCCTGGATGGCGACGGGTTCGCTCAACCAGTCGAGTTCGCGCAGCAGGTGGGCGCGGAAGCTGTCGGCGTTGTCGGCGCTGGAAAAGGCGCCGAGTTGGAGGAATAGCCCGCTCCGGGGCGCGCTTTCGGCGCTCGGCGCGGCCGCAGCTTCGGGCGGCGGCTGGCGCTCGAGGCGCTGGGTGAGCGCGGCCAAGGCGTCGACTTCGGCCGTCGGCGTGGCGCTGCGCGCTGGCGCGGGCGGTGGCAGAGGCCGCGGGGCGGCGTCGCTCAGGGTGGCTGATTTGAGGGGGGGCGCGACCTGGGCGTAGGTCAGCCCGGTCGGGTCGTTCGGCACGACCTGCTCGACTTCGACCTGGGCGCTGCCGTTGTCGATGTAGTCGAGGCGGTAGGCGGCCGCGTAAGAGAGGTCGATGACCCGTTCGGCGTGGAAGGGACCGCGGTCGGTCAGGCGGACCACCACGCTGCGTCCGTTGGCGACGTTGGTGACGCGTACGTAGGAGGGCAGGGGCAGCGTCGGGTGCGCGGCGGTCATCGCGAACATGTCGTACGGCTCGCCGATCGAGGTTTTCTGGCCGTGGAATTTCTTCCCGTACCAGCTGCCGATGCCGCGCTGACGGAAGGGTTCGACCGCCGTCTTCGGGGTGTAGGCCTTGCCGAGCACGACGTAGGGCCGGTTGGCAAAGCGGTGCAAGGGCTCGGCGCGGGGTTCGGCATCGGGCAGGTCGTCGAGGCCGTCTGGAATGTCCTCGCCCGGGCCGTCGTCCTTGTAGTAGCCGCCACCGCGTTTTTGCACCACGCTCGACTTGCGCGTTGCGCGCGGGCTGGGTTTGCTCGTCGGTTCGGCCGTCGGCCCGCTGTCGGCGGGGCGCGGCGGCTGTCCGCCGCAGGCGGCCAGCATCAGCAGGGCTCCCGCGAGCACGAGGGGCGTGGCTGAGTGCCGGAGTGGGCGTTTCTGCGTCATTGTTTGACCAGCATGCGGTGCGACTGGATGCTCATCAGGATGCCCAGGCCGAGGAACAGGGTGACTAGCGCGGTTCCTCCGTAGCTCATGAACGGTAGGGGGACGCCGACCACCGGCAGGATACCGCTGACCATGCCCATGTTGACGAAAACGTAGGTGAAGAAACTGAGCGTGATCGAGCCGGCGAGCAGGCGCGAGAACAGCGTCGAGGCGTTGGTGGTGATCATCAGGCCGCGGCCGATGAGCAGCAGGTAAAGGGTGAGCAGGATGACGTTGCCGATCAGGCCGCGCTCCTCGGAGAAGACGGCGAAGATGAAGTCGGTGTGGCGCTCGGGGATGAATTCGAGGTGGGTCTGGGTGCCGGCCAGCCAGCCTTTGCCGAAAATGCCGCCTGAACCGATGGCGATCGTCGACTGGATGATGTGATAGCCCGAGCCGAGCGGGTCGGTGGTCGGATCGATCAGGGTCAGGATGCGCCGGCGTTGGTAGTCGTGCAGTACCGTCCACAGGAAGGGCGCGGCTGCGCCGGCAATGGTGAGCAGCCCGCCGATGATTTTCCAGGGCAGCCCGGCGAAGAAGATGACGTAGAAGCCGGCGCCGCCGATCAGCAGGGCGGTGCCGAGGTCGGGTTGCTTGGCGACGAGGGCGAAGGGAATCAGCAGCAGGACGGTCGACACCGCGTAATGCCGGAGGTTGAGTGCGGCTTCGTACTTGTGGAAGTACCAGGCGAGCATCAGCGGTACGGCGATCTTGAGGATTTCCGAGGGCTGGATGCGGGTGATGCCGATCGACAGCCAGCGGCGCGAGCCGTTGACCACGATGCCGAAGAAGAAGGTGAGCAACAAGAGCACGATGCCCAGCACATAGAGCGGGACGGCGAAGCGCATCAGCTTCTGCGGCGGAATCTGGGCGAAGACCCACATCACGACGAAGCCGACGCTCATGTTGAACAGCTGGTTGTAGGCGCGGTTGCTGACGTCGTAGGTGGCGCTGTACACGGTCGCCAGGCCGCAGGCCATGATCAGGACGACGATCAGCAGCAGCGGGCCGTCGAGGTTGGCGACCAGGCGGCGCCGGCAGCGCAGCAGGAAATTACCGTTCTGCATCCTCAATCCTCCTCGACCGCACTGGTGTCGTCCTGCGCCGCGCCCTTGGGCAGCTTGCCGAGCAGGTAGTAGTCGAGCACCATGCGCGCGATCGGCGCCGCCGATTGAGCGCCGAAGCCCCCGTTTTCGACCAGCACGGCGAGTGCGATCTTCGGCTTGTCGACCGGGGCGAAGGCGATGTAGAGCGCGTGGTCGTGCAGCTCCTTCTTGATTTTGCTGGCCTTGTATTCGGCGCCTTTGAGGCTGAACACCTGGGCCGTCCCGGTCTTGCCGCCGGATTCATAAGGGGCGCCCTCGAAAGCGCGACGGGCGGTCCCTTCCTTGACCACGCCGACCATGCCTTTCTTGACCACCTCGATGTTCTGCTTCTTCCACGGCAGGACCCGCAGCGGTTCCGGTTCGATGAAGGTCTTTTCGCCGGTCTTGGCGTCGGTGATGTACTTCACGAGGTGCGGCCGGTAAAGCACGCCGTCGTTAGCCAGCGCCGCAGTGGCCTGCGCCAGCTGCATCGGGGTGAAGGAGTTATAGCCCTGGCCGATGCCGATCGAAATCGTTTCGCCGGCGAACCACTTTTTCTGTTCCGGCTTCTTGAAGCGCCGCTTTTTCCATTCGGGCGAAGGCAGCACGCCCTCCGATTCGCCTTCGAGGTCGACCCCGGTTTTGGCGCCGAAACCAATCGGTTCCATGAAGCGCGCGATGGCGTCGATGCCCATGTCGTTGGCGAGCAGGTAGTAGTAGGTGTCACAGGAATGCACGATGGACTTGTACATGTCCACCATGCCGTGCCCGCCCTTCTTGTCGTCGCGGAAGGTGTGGTTGCCGAAGGTGAAGAAACCGGGGTCGGAGATCGACTGATTGGGGGTGCGCTTGCCGGTCTCGAGCGCGGCCAGGGCCATGAAAGGCTTGTAGGTCGAGCCGGGGGGGTAGGCGCCGTTGAGCGCGCGGTTGAGCATCGGCCGGTCGGGCGAGGTGTTGAGCGCTTCCCAGTCGTCGCTGCGGATGCCGTCGACGAAGAGGTTGGGGTCGAAGGTCGGGGTCGAGACCAGGGCCAGGATGCCGCCGGTCGAGGGCTCGATGGCGACGACCGCGCCGCGCCGGTCGCCGAAGGCCTTCTCGGTCATTTCCTGCAGCTTGATGTCGAGGGTCAGCGTCAGGTTGTTGCCCGAAACCGGCGCGGTGCGGGAAAGGCTGCGCACTGCGCGGCCACCGGCGTCGATCTCGACTTCCTCGTAGCCGGCCTCGCCGTGCAGCTGGAACTCGTATTTCTGTTCAAGACCGGTCTTGCCGAAATGGTCGGTGCCGCGGTAGTTGGCTTCCTGTTCGTTGCGTTTGATCGTGGCCAGATCGGCTTTGTTGATGCGGTTGATGTAGCCGATGGCGTGCGAGCCGATCGCGCCGAGCGGATATTGGCGGAACAGACGGGCCTTCACCTCGACGCCCGGGAAGCGGAAGCGGTGGGCCGTGAAGCGGGCGACCTCGTCGTCGGAGAGGCGGGTGCGAATCGGCAGGCTTTCGAAGGATTTGCTTTCCTCGAGCAGCTTGCGGAAGCGGCGGCGATCCTTGGGCAGGATTTCGATCAGCTTGCCCAGGTTGTCGATCGTCTCGTCGAGCGGGGCTTCGAGGCGCGAAGGGGTGATTTCCAGGGTGAAGGCCGAATAATTGCGCGCCAGGACGACGCCGCTGCGGTCTTCGATGACGCCGCGATTGGGCGGGATCGGCACCAGCGAAATGCGGTTGTCCTCGGCCCGGGTGCTGTAGTAATCGTGCTGCACGACCTGCAGGAAGACGAAACGGGCCAGCAGGAGGCCGAAGGCGAGCAGCACGCCGCCGGCCGCGAAAGCGACCCGGAAGCGGAAGCGGCCAAGCTCCTGCTCATGCGAGGTGTACGAAGTCGTCCGGTGACGCACGCGCGGTCCTCAGATCGGCCGGTTGGCGTCGCGGTCGACCGGTTGGTGCTGCGGCAGCAGCAGCAGGAAGGTCAGCGGCAGCCACAGGGCGGCGCCGACGAAGGGGCCGGCGAAGTAGGTCCAGCCCGGGAACGCGAGGCCGGGCATGGCGCGTACGCAGAGTTGCACGAGCTGGACGAGGAGCAGCAAGGGCAGCACATGCAAGGCTTGCTGGAGCAGGGGGAACCACAGCACGCGGCGCGACAGCGTGGTGGCGCCGTAGGCCGCGAGCACATAGGCGAGCGCGTGCTGGCCAAGTACGCTGGCGTCGGCGACGTCCATCGCCAGTCCGAGCAGGAAAGCCCAGCCCATGCCGACCAGGCGCGGTTCGCGGATGCCCCAGAAAATCACCACCAGGGCGACCCAGTCCGGCATCCACAGCCAGGGGACGTTGGGCAGGAAGTTGAGCAGCAGCGCTACAAGCAGGCTCAGCACCACGAACCAGCGGCGGACCGGTAGCAAAATCCGCGACGAGGAAAAGGAAGGGGTCTGCATGGCCTAGTCCTTGCGCAAGTGCTTTTTCTTCAGGGCGCCCTTGGCGGGAGGCGTGCTCTTGGTGGCCTTGCCGCTCACCGGCGCGGTCAGTTCGGGCGGCAGGGCGGCCGGCGTGCGCGCTTCGATGATCATCACTTCACCGTGCTTCTCGACGCCGGCGACCGGTTCGCAGTAGATGCGGGCGAACGAGTACGAGGTGTCGCGTTCGATGTGCACCACGCGGGCGACCGGCAGACCGGGAAGGAAGACCCCGTCGAGGCCGGAGGTGACGAGCAGGTCGCCGTTCTGGACGTCGGCGTTGGCGGGCATGAAGCGCAGTTCGAGCTGTCCGTGGCCGAGGCCGAACACCACCGAGCGCAGCCCGTTGCGTACGATCTGTACCGGGACCGCCTGATCCTTGTCGGTGATCAGGGTGACTTCCGAGACGAAGGGGAAGACGCGCGTCACCTGGCCGACGAGGCCAGCGTCGTCGACCACCGGTTGGCCCGGCGCGACCTTGTCTTGCTGCCCCTTGTCGACGACGATACGGCGGGTGTAGGGATCACGGGCAGCGTAGAGGATCTGGGCCACGCGGCCCTCGGTCTTCTGCCGCCCCTTGACCTCGAGCAGGCGGCGCAGGCGTTCGTTCTCGGCCTCGAGTTGCTGCTGCCGGAGCAGGGCTTCGGCGCTCTCGAGCTGGGCGCGCTTGAGGCGGGTGTTTTCGTCCTGCAGCCGGGTGGTGCTGCTGAAATAGGCGCCGGTGTTCTCAAGCAGATTGATCGGCGCATGCGCCAGTTGCTGCAAGGGCTGGGTGAATACCGACACGCCCTGGCGCACCAGTTCGAGCGTCTGGAAGCGGCTGTCGACGAAGATCAGGGCCAGCGATAACGCGGCGTAGAAGGAGAGGCGCGCAAAAGGCGCCGGTCCGCGTTTGAAGAACGGCGGCGGCTGGTGATCCATGCGGGCTCCGTGTGCGCTGGCTTAGACCCGGACGGCGCGAGCCAGCGCCGCCGTCGGACGGCAAGGCCGTGACAGCGGGCGGGCGGTCGTGCCGCTTGGGGTGTGGGGAGCGAAAGGCCTCCGCACTCGGGAACCTGGGATCGTGCCGGGTCAGTCGGAAGCGAAGATGCTGCCGAGCTTGTCCATGCGCTCAAGCGCCATGCCACAACCGCGCGCAACACAGGTCAGCGGCTGTTCGGCGACGATCACCGGCAGGCCGGTTTCTTCCATCAGCAGACGGTCGAGGTCGCGCAGCAGCGCGCCGCCGCCGGTCAGCACCATGCCCTTGTCGGCGATGTCGGCGCCGAGTTCGGGCGGGGTCTTCTCGAGCGCCGACTTGACCGCCGAGACGATGGCGTTGAGCGGCTCGGTCAGTGCTTCGAGGATCTCGTTTGAGGAGATCGTGAACTTGCGCGGGATGCCTTCGGCCTTATTGATGCCGGAGACTTCCATCTCGCGCACCTCGGCACCCGGGAAGGCCGAGCCGATGGTCTTCTTGATGTTCTCGGCGGTGTTCTCGCCGATCAGCATGCCGTAGTTGCGGCTGATGTAGTTGATGATCGCCTCGTCGAGCTTGTCGCCGCCGACGCGCACCGATCCGGCATAAACCATGCCGCCGAGCGAGATGACGCCGACTTCGGTGGTGCCGCCGCCGATGTCGACGACCATCGAGCCAGTCGGCTCGGAAACGGGCAGGTCGGCACCGATCGCGGCGGCCATTGGCTCCTCGATCAGGAACACCTGGCTGGCGCCGGCGCCGAGTGCCGACTCGCGGATGGCGCGGCGTTCAACCTGGGTCGAACCCGAGGGCACGCAGATGATGATGCGCGGCGAGGGCGACAGCAGCTTCGAATCGTGCACTTTCTTGATGAACTGCTTGAGCATCTGCTCGGTGACCGTGAAGTCGGCGATCACGCCGTCCTTCATCGGGCGAATCACGGTGATTGCGCCCGGGGCCTTGCCGAGCATGTCCTTGGCGTTCTGGCCGACGGCCTGAATCGACTTCTTGGCGTTGGGGCCGCCTTCCATGCGGATGGCGACGACCGAGGGCTCGTCGAGAACGATGCCCTTGCCTCGGACATAGATCAGCGTGTTGGCTGTGCCGAGGTCGATCGCCAGGTCGTTGGAAAAATAGCTGCGGAGAAAACTGAACATGCCTGAGTATCCGGAAAAGCGCCGCTGAATCAGCGGCGAACAAAGGATTTATGATACCTTATATGGCTTCCCTTTTCGCCTATTTTACCCTGTTCGTCCCCATGTCGCTAAACTTGGAACAAGTCCGGCGCGTTGCCCAGTTGGCGCGTCTGGAGATCAGCGAAGCCGAGGCGGAGCAGACGCTCTCGCAGTTGAACCGGATTTTCACCCTGATCGAAGAAATGCAGGCCGTTGATACGGCCGGCGTCGAGCCCATGGCGCACGCGCAGGATGTCGCCCAGCGTCTGCGCTCGGACCGGGTCGGCGAAATCGACCGGCGCGCCGCCTTCCAGGCCGTGGCGCCCGAGACCGAGGCTGGTCTCTATCTCGTGCCGAAGGTGATCGAATGATCGCGCGCAGCCTGACTGAACTGTCCGCCGCGCTGGCCGCGAAGGAAATCTCCAGCGTCGAGCTGACTCGGCTCTACCTCGACCGCATTGCCGCTCACAATCCCGCGCTCAACGCCTTCATCAGCGTCGATGCCGAGAAGAGTCTGGCCCAGGCGCGTGCCGCCGACGAGCGCCTGGCGCGCGGCGAGGCCGGCCCGCTGACCGGCATTCCGCTGGCGCAGAAAGACATCTTCTGCGCCCAAGGCTGGCGCACCACCTGCGGCTCGAGGATGCTCGACAACTTCGTCGCGCCCTACGACGCGACGGTGATCGAACGCTGCAATGCCGCCGGCGCGGTGATCCTCGGCAAGACCAACATGGACGAGTTCGCCATGGGCTCGTCGAACGAGACCTCCTATTACGGGCCGGTACAGAACCCGTGGGACGTCAGCCGCGTTGCCGGCGGTTCGTCGGGGGGCTCGGCGGCCGCAGTGGCCGCGCGGCTCGCACCGGCCGCGACTGCGACCGATACCGGCGGTTCGATCCGCCAGCCCGCCGCGCTGTGCGGCCTGACGGGCCTGAAACCCACCTACGGCGTGGTGTCGCGCTGGGGGATGATCGCTTTCGCCTCGTCGCTCGACCAGGGCGGCCCGATGGCGCGCTCGGCCGAGGACTGCGCCGTTTTGTTGAACGCCATGGCTGGTTTCGACGAACGCGACTCGACCAGCGTCGAGCGGCCGGCCGAGGACTATGCCCGTCTGCTGCGCGAAACGCGCGGCCATCAACCGCTGGCTGGCTTGAAAATCGGCCTGCCGAAAGAGTTCTTCGGCGAAGGTTGCGACGCCGGGGTGATGGCGGCCGTGCAGGCGGCGATCGCCGAATACCGCCAGCTCGGTGCCGAGACCGTCGAAGTCTCGCTGCCCAACATGAAGCTGGCAATCCCGGCCTACTACGTGATCGCGCCGGCTGAAGCCAGCTCCAACCTGTCGCGTTACGACGGCGTGCGCTACGGCTATCGCGCTCCCGAGTACAGCGACCTCAACGACATGTACGCCAAGAGCCGGGCGCAGGGTTTCGGCGCCGAAGTCAAACGGCGCATCCTGATCGGCACCTATGTGCTTTCGCACGGCTACTACGACGCCTACTATCTGCAGGCGCAGCGCATCCGCCGCCTGATCGCCGACGATTTCGTTACCGCCTTCAAGCAGTGCGACGTGTTGCTCGGACCGACGACGCCGGGCACCGCCTTCGGCATCGGCGAGAAGGCCGACGACCCGGTGCAGATGTACCTCTCGGACATCTACACCATCGCCGTTAACCTTGCCGGGCTGCCCGGCATGTCCTTGCCCTGCGGTTTCGACGCCGGTCTGCCGGTCGGCCTGCAGCTGATCGGCGACTACTTCGGCGAGGCGCGCCTGCTCGACGCGGCGCACCGCTTCCAGCAAGCCACCGACTGGCACCGCCGCGCACCGGCGGCGTTCGCCTGACGATGCAAACTCGCGGGCGCGTCATGGCGCTGGCCGGCGGCGTACTGCTCGCCGGCTGTGCCACGCCGCCGCCCGAGCCGGTCGCTCAGGTGCCGGAGGCGGTCGTGGCGCCGAAGCAGGACGAGATCGTCTCGCAGCCGCTCAAGCATCTGGCCGGCCGTAAGCTCAAGCCCATGCCCGACAAGCCGCTCGAAGTGCGCGCCAAGTGTCGCTTCAAGGATGTCGCCGGTGGACGCGGGGCGATGGAGCTGCAAGTCAGCCAGGCCGAGGTCAAACGCTTCTTTGCCGAAGTGTCGATTCCGCGCCAGGGCACCTGCCGTTTCGACCTCAAACAGTTCCGCCAGACCGGAAAACTGCCCACCGTGGTTCTGGCCGATACCGAGAGCGAATGCACGGTGCGCATGTGGGAGCAGGAACTCGGCAAGACCAAGGGCGTGACGGTGGCCTTCAACAACTGCCAGGCGAAGTGCGAGGGCGACGCCTTCAGCTACCTCTGGCCCATCCTCGTCGATCCGCGCAACGGGCGTTGCGTCTAAGGAACTCAGGGGCGACGATGGGCGATAACCTCTACAGCAATACGCGGTGGCGCGCATGGGTGCCGCCGTTCAACGGGATGGATCGGGATCAGCCATGAAGCAATGGGAAGTGGTCATCGGCATCGAGACGCACGCGCAGCTCTCGACGCAATCGAAAATCTTTTCTGGCAGTTCGACCGCCTTCGGCGCCGAACCCAACGTGCAGGCCAGTGCGATCGACATCGCTCTGCCCGGTGTGCTGCCGGTACTCAACAAAGCGGCGGTCGAGTGCGCGATCCGCTTTGGCCTCGCGGTTGAGGCCGAGGTGGCGGAAAAATCGGTCTTCGCGCGTAAAAACTACTTTTATCCCGACCTGCCCAAGGGCTATCAGATCAGCCAGTACGAGCTGCCGGTGGTCGTCGGCGGGCACGTGAACATCACCGTTGGTCAGGGCGATAACGCGGTCGAGAAGACCGTCCGCCTGACCCGCGCCCACCTTGAGGAAGACGCTGGCAAGTCGCTGCACGAGGACTTCCACGGCAAGTCGGGCATCGACCTCAACCGCGCCGGCACCCCGCTTCTGGAAATCGTCACCGAGCCGGACATGCGCTCGTCGGCCGAGGCCGTCGCCTACGCCCGTGCGCTGCACGCACTGGTGCGCTGGATCGGCATCTGCGACGGCAACATGCAGGAAGGCTCGTTCCGCTGCGATGCCAACGTTTCGGTGCGTCCGCTCGGGCAAAAGGAATTCGGCACCCGGCGCGAGATCAAGAACCTCAACTCCTTCCGCTTCCTGCAGCAGGCGATCGACTACGAAGTGCGGTGGCAGATCGCCGAGATCGAGGACGGGCGCGCCATCCAGCAAGCCACCGTGCTCTTCGACCCGGACACCGGCGAGACGCGCGCCATGCGCAGCAAGGAAGACGCGCACGACTACCGTTACTTTCCCGATCCCGACCTGCTACCGCTCCTCATCTCGCGCGACTGGGTCGAACGCACGCGCGCCGCGATGCCCGAGCTTCCCGCGGCGAAGCAGCAGCGCTTCATCGATGCCTATGGCCTCTCGTCCTACGACGCGACGGCGCTGACCGCGTCGCTCGAAGTCGCCGACTTCTATGAAGCGGCGGTGACCGTCGCCGGTTTGGCTGCCGCCAAGCCTTGTGCCAACTGGGTAATGGTCGACCTTGCCGCGCGCCTCAACAAGGACGGCAAGGACATCGGCGCCTCGCCGGTGTCGGCTGCGCAACTGGGCGGGCTGGTGGCGCGAATTGCCGACAACACCATCTCCAACGCCATCGCCAAGAAGGTTTTCGAGGCCTTGTGGAACGGTGAGGGCGAGAGTGCCGACGCGATCATCGAAGCGCAAGGCCTGAAGCAGATCACCGACAGTGGCGCGATCGAGGCGCTGATCGACGCGGTGCTCACCGCCAACGCGGCGATGGTCGCCGAGTTCAAGGCCGGCAAGGAAAAGGCGTTCAACGCCCTGGTCGGGCAGGCAATGAAAGCCACCAAGGGCAAGGCCAATCCGCAGCAGGTGAACGAACTGCTGCGCAAGAAGCTCGGGGCGTAGGCAAGTATTGCGCAGGCGGTGTGCCGGGCTTGAAACGCCCGGCGACGCTCAACGGTAGTCGCGGATGCGTTCCAGCGTCTGGTTGCCGAATTTCTTGGCGTAGTCGGCGTAGGCCGGGGTGAGCGCGGCCTGGAACTTGGATTTGTCGATCCCGCTTTCGACGATGACGCCTTCCTTCTGCAAGGCTTCGAGCGCCTGAGCCTCGACTTCGCTGACCCGTTTGCGCATTGCCGCGGCGCCGACCCGGGCCGCGTCGACGAGCGCCTTGCGGTCGACCTCGGAGAGGCGGTTGAAGGTTGCCGGAGCGGCGATGAACAAGGCCGGCGAATAGACGTGGCCGGTCAGCGACAGGTATTTTTGCAGTGGGCCGAAACCACTCGCCAGGATGGTCGGCAGAGGATTCTCCTGCCCGTCGATGGTGCCGACCTTAAGCGCGGTGTAGAGGTCGGTGAAGGACATCGGCGCGGCTTGCGCACCGAGCACCTTGAAGGCCGTGATGTGCACCGGATTCTCCATGGTGCGGATTTTCAGCCCCCGCAAATCCTCGGGTTTGCTCACCGGACGCTTGCTGTTGGTCAGGTGGCGGAAGCCGTTTTCGCCCCAGGCCAGTCCGATGAGCCCCTTGCTCTGGAAGCGGGCCAGGATGTCCTGTCCGATCGGTCCGTCGAGCACCTTGCGTGCATGCTCGTAATCGCGGAAGAGGAAGGGAATGTCGGTGAGCAGCGTGTCGGGAACAAAGAGGCCGACCGGCCCGGTCGAGGTGAGGACGAGGTCGAGGCTGCCGTTCTGGGCGCTGGCGATCAGTTCGCGTTCGCCGCCGAGTGCGCCGGCCGGGAAGATCTGAACCTTGTAGCGGCCGTGCGTGCGGCGTTCCAGGTCGGCGGCCAGTGCCTGCGCACCCGCCTGGAAGGCCGAAGTTTCCGCTTGCGGGTGGCCGAGGCGCAACTGGGTTTGCGATTGAGCCAGCGAGGGCAGTCCGGCCAGGCAGAAGACAGCGACAAGCGTGAGCAGGCGCATCAATGATCTCCGTTCGACGGCAATGACGTTCGCGTGGGGAAAAGACTGGGGTTGATGCCGCCAGTATCGGCGCGCCCGCGCATGGCGTCAATTCGATCGGCGTGCGCGCACCAAAAGACAGGGCCGCCCGCCCTTTCGGCGCAGGCGGCCCCGCGTTCGCGAGGTCCGGTGCTCAGGCGTGGTAGGCCGATTCGCCGTGCGTGGTGATGTCGAGGCCTTCGCGTTCCTCGTCGGCCGGGACGCGCAACCCGATGACCATGTCGGCGAACTTGAAGGCGATGAGCGAGACGACGCCCGACCAGACGACGGCGGTGCCCACGCCCCAGAGCTGG
>RRZT012644294.1_pt1 | contig 14422 bp, 9 predicted proteins | sample 2165551 | NCBI WGS metagenome assembly RRZT01 (sample SAMN10456910, study PRJNA506462) | wastewater metagenome | biome: wastewater; feature: sludge; material: wastewater sludge; isolation source: wastewater sludge with Escherichia coli K12::gfp cells carrying plasmid... | place: USA: Moscow, Idaho ... | reverse complement strand
TCGGGACCTGAGCGCGGCCCGAGATCGACAGCCGCGTGAGTGTTACCGTCTTGGTCGGGGGCGGACGCGGCGTTCGCTCTCGGGGAGGCGGGCGCGGGTCATGGGGATCTTCTTGCGGTTGCCACGGCGTCATTCGGTGACGATACGGGTCGGTCTCGCCATGTTTGTGGCATTGGTGGTCTCGTTGGTGGGGCCGTCGGTTATGAGTGCGCTTGGGACCGAGTCGCAGCCGTTCGAGGTCTGTAGCACAGGCGCGTCGACCGGTGTGTCGGGGACGGTCACCGAGGCTGGGTCGGGGGCGTCGCTGAGTGGTGCGTGGGTGGCGGTCCTGAGGGCGGGCGACTTCTCGATCGCCGGCGGTGGGGTTGCCGACGGCTCCGGCGACTTCGCTGCTGAGGTCCCGCCAGGGTCGTACTACTTGTATGTGGTGGATCCGTCGGGGGCGCACACTGCGGGGTTCCATGGTGCGCCGGCGACGGTGACGGTGACCGGTGGGGCCATGACGGACGCGGACCCGCAGATGGCCTCGTTGCGTGGTGCGGTGGCGGGGACGGTGACCGAGACCGGTTCGGGTGCGCCCGTTGGGGGGGCGTGGGTGATTGGGATCAACGCCACGACGGGCGCGACCCAGCGGGGTGTGGTGGCGAACGGGTCGGGCCAGTACAGCGTCGGGGGGCTCAGTCCGGGGTCGTATCGGCCGGTGTTCGTGGACCCGACCGGGGCGCACGGGTCGCGGTACTTCCCGAACTCAGTGGATTTCTTGGGGGCCACGTCGCTGGCGGTCACTGCAGGGGCCTCGACCGCGGCGAACGTGGCGCTCCCGACCCAGTCCACGACACCGGGGGCCGCGACACTGTCGGGCACCGTCAGCGAGGCCGGGTCGAACGCGGCGCTGGGTGGGGTGTTCGTGGTGGCGTTGCGGGCGTCGGATTTCCGCAACGCCGGGGGTGCGGTTACCAACGCGGCGGGCCAGTACAGCCTGAACGTGGCGGCGGGTGACTACAAGTTGGCGTTCATCGACTCGACCGGTGGCCACAACATGGAATGGCACGACAACCAACCCAACACCGGGCTCGCGACCGCCACGTCGGTCACCGCCCCTGCGGTCACCAACGCCGTTCTCGACGCCAACACCGGTTCGATGGCCGGCACCATCATCGACGACCCTTCAGGTGAGCCCCTCGGTTGTGCGTGGGTGATCGCCATCGGCCCGACCGGCGCCATCGCCGGGGGCGCCGTCACCGCTGCCAACGGCACCTACACCATCGCCGGGCTGGCCCCGGGGACGTACCGGGCGACGATCGTCGACCCCAACGGGGGCCGCACCCAGGAGTACTGGGACAACAGTGCTGACTACGCCGGGGCAACCCCCATCGCCATCACCGCCGCCAACTCCGTCACTGTCGACGCCGCCCTTGGCTATCTCCCCCCAACGAACGACGACTTCGACAATGCGAGGACGATCGCAGGCGCGGCGGGTACGATTGACGGGACGAACCATGGGGCCACCAAAGAGACCGGCGAACCCAACCACGCTGACAACGAAGGCGGGAAGTCGGTCTGGTATCAGTGGACCGCACCCTCTACCGGCACCTTCAGTTTCGACACTTGCGGCAGCGACTACGACACCGTCCTCGCCGCTTACGCCGGGACGACCGTCAACGCTCTCTCACCACTCGGGAGCGATGACGACGGCTGCGGACAGGGCGGGGGTGGTAGCGAGATCTCGTTCGCGGCCACCACAGGGACCACCTACCGCATCGCAGTCGACGGCTTCGACGCCGGCTCCGGCAATTTCGTTCTGCAATGGGGCCCGTTGCTCGCGCCCCCCACGTTCCTGGGTGCCTGGGGCGGGTCTCTCGGCGACGGGGAGTTCGATCACCCTTACGGGTCAGCGGTCGACGCGTCGGGCAACGTGTACGTCGCGGACGCCGGCAACAACCGGATCCAGAAGTTCACCGCTACTGGCGTGTTCGTTACCCAGTGGGGCACCCTCGGGGCCGGCAACGGCCAGTTCGACACGCCGTGGGGAGTCGCGGTCGACGGGTCGGGAAACGTGTATGTCAGCGATCTTTGGAACGCCCGGGTACAGAAGTTTTCCTCCACTGGCACCTATCTCTCCCAGTTCGGCTCCCCAGGTGCCGGCAACGGGCAGTTTGGCCGACCCCGCGGTGTTGCGGTAGATCCTTCAGGCAACGTGTACGTCGTCGATGACATCAACGACCGTGTCCAGAAGTTCTCGTCGACGGGCGTCTACCTGACCCAATGGGGCGCGAGTGGTTCCGGCGACGGGCAGTTCGATGGGGCATGGGGCATCGCCGTCGATCAGTCGTCCGGCAACGTGTACGTCACGGACCACTCTTTCGCCACTAACACCTCGAGGGTGCAGAAGTTCACCGCGACCGGCACCTACGTCACTCAATGGACCCTTCCAGCCAGCATCTTCTACTGGGCCGACGGAGTGGCGATAGACGCAGCGGGCGCTCTGTACGTCACCGACACAGGAAACCAAGTCTACAAGTACAGCCCGACTGGCACCCTCCTCGGCCAGTGGGCCACGCACACGCTCAGTGACCCATTCTCCCACCCACGGGGGATCGCGGTCGACAGGACGTCAGGCCATGTGTATGTGACTAACAGCGACAGGAATTGGGTTCAGAAGTTCACCTTGGCCGGTGCCAACGTCACCCAGTGGGGCACAGGCCCTAACGGCGATGGGCGCCTGGACTCCCCGTCGGGGCTGGCGGTCAACCAGTCGTCAGGCGACGTGTACGTGGCCGACCTTTCCAACAACCGCGTCCAACGGTTCTCCTCTACCGGCAACTACCTTGGGCAGTGGGGGGGAACGTATGGAACCGGTGATGGCCAGTTCCAGTGGGCAGAGCACGTCGCGGTGAACTCGACCTCAGGCGACGTGTACGTAACCGAACAGTTCGCCGCCCGTATCCAGCGGTTCTCCTCGACCGGCGCCTATCTCGGTCAGTGGGGTTCGTTCGGGAGCGGCGACGGGCAGTTCAATGGCGGCTCCAACGGGATCGCTGTAGACACGGCCGGAAATGTGTACGTCGCCGACCGTGGCAACGACCGAGTCCAGAAATTCACTGCGACCGGCACCTACCTCGGCCAGTGGGGCACCACAGGGAGTGGGGCCGGTCAGTTTCAGAGCCCGGAAGCGATCGCCGTCGATGCACTCACTGGCAATGTCTACGTGGCCGAATGGAACCGTGTGCAGAAGTTCACGTCGGCCGGGACATACATCACCCAATGGCAAGCCCGTAGTAGCGGGCTGGCCGTCGACTCTGCCGGTAACCTGTTCGCCACCGACACGTTCGGCGCCCGTGTTCGGAAGTTCTCGCCGACGGGTACCCCCCTTGCCCGTTGGGGCACCTACGGCTCCGGCAATGGCCAGTTTCAGTACCCCCAGGGTGTCGCCGTCGGCCCTTCCGGCAACCTCTACGTGGCTGACCAGGGAAACAACCGCATCCAGCGATTCGCCCCCACCCCTGGTCTCGCAGCTCAATCCGAACGCTCCTGGGGTGAGCAGGCCCATCCGGCACCACCCAAACCGGAGACACCCACGCGATCAGCGAACCCTCCAGATTCCCGACATGATGAGACGGATCTGCTGGAAGCGCGACCAGCGTTGCCCTACACGTTGTCATGGGACAACTGACGGAGTCGTGGGTCATGCGGCGGTGGTCCAGGTGTCGCCTGCCAGCTGCGAGGGACCGGGGTTCTGTCGAGGGCTCGGCCGATCGACTTGGCGTCTTTGCGTCGTCGGAACAGCACGTCCAAGTCGGTTCAGCTTGCGTTGGCGTGGGACTGGGAGGATTGAATGAACGCTTCCGTCAGCTCAGCCGAACTCGGGGGTTCGAGGTTGGCGCAGGTGGCTTCGTGTGGGTCGAAGAAGGGAGCCTGCGAGGAGGGCGGCGGTGAGGGGCAGTACGGGTATGTGCCAGAGGAAGTCGAGCCCGCTGTGGATCATGAAGGCGGTCAGGGCGGCGGCTATGCCGATACGGTGGCCATCGTCCGGGTCAGGCTCTGGCGGGTGGTTCATCCGTATGCCGTGGGCGAGCACGGCTGTGGCTGTGACCAGTGCAGCGAGACCAACGATTCCGTTGTTGGCGAGCAGTTCGAGGTACTCGTTGTGGGCGTACTTAGCGCCGAAGTGTCGACCGTCGGGGTTTGTCCAACTGTAGGTGGCAAGGCCGGGTCCCTGTCCGAGTAGTGGACGGGCGGCGAATTCGAGGTAGGCGGCGTGCCATTCGTGGGCACGGTCGTCTGATGTGACGACAAGGCGTGTGCGGCCCACCTGAGAAACGACTTCGTCGGTCCCGCCGGAGAGTCCCGCTGCGAGGTACGCGGTGAGCACGCAGACCATGATGGTGACCGCCAGCGTTACTCGAGACCAGGACATGAAGACCAAGACCATCCCGAGAAGGGCGCCAGCTGTGGCGAGAACGGGACGGGCGGGGTAGAGGCGGTGTATTCCGGGGAGCAGGCCCGCCACGGTCAGGACGACTCCGGGTGCCACGAGGAATGCGGCCCGGCTCGATCGTCGCAATCCAGCGGCGAGTGCGACTATGGCGAGCCCGATCGCTGTAGACGCGATGCCAGCCCGGCTCATCGTCGTGGTGAGGCCGACCGCTAGCGCCCAGCACGTGATGGCGCCCGAGCGGCTTGGCGAAAAGGCCAGTCGGGCGAAGGCGACTACCAGCATCATCCCCAGGAAGGATGCGGCAGCGTTGCTGTAGGTGATGGTGGATGCGCCACGCCATAGGTCTTCGATGGGGAGCGCCCATGGCCGGTGGTGGAAGGCCACTCCGATCCACGCGGTGGCAGCCACGAGGACGGCACAGCCGGTCAATCCCTGAATGAGAGCGTTGGTGACCTCGGGGGGTTGGCCGCCGGCGACGATCAACGCGGCGGTGACAACGAGGATGAGGCCGAACACGGGCAGGGCTGTTCCGATTGAATCCGCGGCCGCGGCCGAAATCAGGGTTGCGATCGACAAGAGGACGGCGATGACGAGGGGGTGGCGGAGGTCAACGAGGCCGAGCGGGGCGCGTTGGCCCAACTCCAGGCAGAGCCCGGCGACGCACATTGCCAAGACGATTGAGAACTGCGCGCCGTGGGAGGCGCCTCGGGCGAAGGATGCGTAGGCGACTGCGGCGATCATCAGCCCGGCCGCGACGCTCAGCGTGCCTCGTGGGTCGATCGGAGTGACCGATGCTGCAGTCGTCGCTGGGTACCGATCATGCTGCCTGGCGCCAGGTCGATCTGGCCGTGGCTGTTCGTCAGGGAATGGGGTGTCTTCGGTCGAGGCGGCAGGGGTCAGGTCGACACGACCCGGCTCTTGCGGTGGCCTCCTGGGCGGGTCGCTCCCAGAGCGCCAACAGCGGACATTCCACCCGGGGATGGGACTCCCGTGGCCATATGGCGGTCACCCTAGTGCGCGCTGCCGTTCCCCTGCCCCGACTGGTGGTGGAAGCCGCCCCGCCGTCGACGCGCCGACACCTCCGCCTCTCTGATTTCTGGGAATCGACGATGTCATCCGAGTCCGCTCCCGCCGAGAGGAAGGCACGCAGCGGGATCTCGCCAAGGGCACGGATGCTCACGGAGGCGAAGTGGGTGTATGTTCGGGAATCGGCGCTGACGGGGGCACCAGGGCGAGCCTGGTGGGGGGAGAAGAGGGCGTGAGGAGATTCGTACAGGATTGTCTGCCAAGGTCACCCATTGCTCAGAGCGGACTAGCGGTCCTGTTAGCGCTCGTTGTTGCGATGTTGGGACCGTCGGTGATGGGGGCGCTCGGCGACGAGTCTGTCCCAGTTGACCTCTGCGCCACGACGCCCTCACCGACGGGTATTTCCGGCACGGTGACCGAGTCGGGATCGGGGGCACCGGTGTCGGGAGCGTGGGCCGTGGTACTGAGGCCCGCAGGATTCACGATTGTCGGAGGTGCGACCGCGGACGAGACCGGTCATTTCAGTGCAGACGTGCCCCCTGGTTCCTACTACTTGTATCTAGTGGACCCGACAGGGGCGCATCGTGACGGGTTCTTCGGTGCGCCGACGACCCTGACGGTGACGACGGGGAACACCACGCCAGCAAACCCGACGATGGCCACCACCCGCGGTTCGGTGACGGGCACGGTGACCGAGGCGGGTTCGGGTGCGCCGGTTGGTGGGGCGTGGGTGATCGGGATCAACGCCACCACCGGTGCGACGCAGCGGGGTGTGGTGGCGGACGGGGCGGGCCAGTACAACATCGGGGGTCTCAGGGTGGGGTCGTATCGGCCGGTGTTCGTGGATCCGACGGGGGCGCACGCGTCGCGGTATTTCCCGAATTCGGTGGATTTCTTGGGGGCGACGTCGTTGGCGGTCACCGCCGGCGGCTCGACTGCGGCGAACGTGGCGTTGCCGGCGCAGTCGACGACGCCGGGGCCGGCGTCGTTGTCGGGCACGGTCCGCGAAGCGGGCACGAACACGGCGTTGGGCGGGGTGTTCGTGGTGGCGTTGCGGGCGTCGGACTTCCGCAACGCGGGGGGTGCGGTCACGAACGGGTCGGGCCAGTACACCTTGGATGTGGCGGCGGGTGATTACAAGTTGGCGTTCATCGACTCGACCGGTCTGCACAACATGGAATGGCACGACAACCAGCCCAACACCGGACTCGGGAGCGCTCTGAGCGTGGTCGCTCCGGGCGTGGCGAACGCGGAGTTGGATGGAAACACCGGAACGATGACCGGCACCGTCACTGATGATCCCACCGGGGATCGTGTCGGGTGCGCCTGGGTGCTCGCAATAGGACCCTCCGGCCCCGCGGGAGGGGCGATCACCGCCCCTGACGGGTCCTACACCATCAGTGGGCTTGCCCCAGGGACGTATCGAGCCGCGTTCCTCGATCCCGTCGGTGGGCGCGCACTTGAGTTCTGGAATGACCACCCCGATGTGAGCACCTCAGACCTGATCACCGTGGCCGCGCCGAACCCCACCACGATCGACGCGGCGCTCCGCTTCCCAACACCAGCCAACGACAGTTTCGCCAACGCCCAGACCGTCATCGGTGTTACTGGCACCACCACCGGCACCAACACGGGCGCCAGCAAGGAGTCCGGCGAACCCAACCACGGCGGGAACACCGGCGGGAGATCCATCTGGTACGGGTGGACCGCCCCATCGACCGGGACCGCCACCTTCCAGACCTGCGGCAGCGACTACGACACCACCCTCGCCGCCTACACCGGCGCTGTTGTCAACAGCCTCACCTCTCTGGCCAGCAATGACGACCACTGCGGACTCCAGAGCAGAATCGAGTTCCCTGTCACTTCTGGGACCACCTATCGGATTGCCGTCGATGGCTACTCCGACGGCTACTCGGCGGACTACGGCGATGTGGCCTTGAGCTGGTCGATCACCGCGCCTCCTCCGCTTCAAGCGACGGGCGGTGATCAGGCATGAACCGAACATGTGTCGTCATCGCCATGGTGGCGGTGGGGCTGATCGAGAACCTCCTCACAGCCGGCCTCGCCAACGCCGGCATCCAGGAGACCGCAGCCGCTTCGGTTCCCCGACCCGGGGAGAGTGAGGTCGTCGCGGCTGTGGGAGCCCCGTCGATCACGATCGTTGAGCACTCGTTCCCACGCGCCACCCAGGACTTCCAGTTCTCGGCCTGCCAGGGCGGTGCGTGCGCCCCGTTCGCGCTCGATGACGACACCGACCCGACCCTGCCGAACTCAATCAGTGCATCTGGCTTGGCCCTCGGCACCTACACCATCACCCAGCTGCCCACGAACAACAACTGGGTGCTCGATGACATCTTCTGCGACACAGGCGAGACGATTGACTTCGACAACGGCATAGCGACCATCAAGCTTCGGGACTCCAAGCAGGTCACCTGTACGTTCACCAATCGGTCTCCGTCACTCACCATCATTGAGGACTCGGTCCCCAACTCGGGCCAAGACTTCGTCTTCGCCGCGTGCCAGGGCGGATGCGCCCCGTTCGCGCTCGATGACGACACCGACCCGACCCTGCCCAACGCGGTCAGTGGATCCGGTCTGGCCCCAGGAACCTACACCATCACCCAGTCACCGAACGCTGACTGGACGCTCACTGATCTCTCCTGCACCACAGGCGAGACCATCGACCTGCAGAATCGACAGATATCCATCACCCTTGGACCCACCGAATACGCGACCTGCACGTTCACCAACCGCGCCACCGCAATTACCATCGTACAGAACACCGTCCCCGACGGGCCGCAAGACTTCAGCTACGTGTCGACGCTCGGCCCCGAGTTCTCCCAATTCACACTCGACGACGATCCGGACCCGACAGTACCCCTCCCAAGTTCAGTGACGGCATTTGGCGTCACGCCCGGACCGCAGACCATCACCCAAGAACCCACCCCCGGTTACGACCTCTTGAGCATCTCCTGTGACCCTTGGGGTCAGGTCGATCTCGCCAACCGCCAGGTCCAGATCTGGCCTGGAGTCGGCCAGCCCGTCACCTGCACATTCACCAACCGGCCGACGCTGACGCCTCTCACGGACATCGCCGAGATCACCGCCGGATTCGACTACTCCTGCGCCCGGCTCACCAACGGCGAAGCCCGTTGTTGGGGAGCGAACGACCGTGGCCAGCTCGGCGACGGCACCACCACTGACTCCGTCCTCCCCGTGGTGGTGTCAAACCCGGCCGGTACGGGCCCACTCACCGACATCGCCACAATCACCGCCGGCCGGTACCACACCTGTGTTCAGCTCACCACCGGCGAAGCCCGCTGCTGGGGTGCAAACAACAGCGGGAAGCTCGGCAACGGCACCACCACCGACTCTCCCCGCCCCGTGGTGGTGTCGAACCCAGCCGGAACGGGCCCACTCACCGACATCGCCGAGATCAACGCCAACCAGTACCACACGTGTGCACGGCTCACGAACGGCGAAGCCCGCTGCTGGGGCTACAACGGCCACGGCAGGCTCGGTGATGGCACCACCACATCCAGGACTCGGCCCGTCGTCGTGTCGAATCCCACCGGGACGGGCCCACTGACCGGCATCACCCAGCTCACGGCTGGCACAAACCACACCTGTGCCCGGCTGGTCAACAACGAAGCCCGCTGCTGGGGCTGGAACCCCGTCGGCCAGCTCGGCGACGGCACCACCACCTCCCGGTCGCGCCCCGTCGTAGTCTCCAACACCGCGGGCTCGGGCGCACTCACTGGCGTCACAGAGATCACTGCGGGCTATGACCACACCTGTGCGCGGCTCACCCGCCAGGTCCGCTGCTGGGGCAGCAACCTCTATGGCCAACTTGGTGACGGCACGACAACCCCCCAGCTGCGGCCCGTGGCAGTGCTCGACCCTGGTGCAGGGCTGGGACCCCTAACGGGCGTCGCAAGCGTCAACTCGGGCTACTTCTTCACCTGTGCGGGTCTGACCAACGGGGAGGCACGCTGCTGGGGCTTCGGTCGCTACGGCCAACTCGGTGACGGGGTCGGGAGACGAGACGGCTCGGCATTGCCCGTGGTGGTGTCCAACCCGGCGGGAACCGGACCACTCACCGATATCGCGGAGCTGGGAGCCAATCGGTACCACGCCTGCGCCCGGACAGCCAACGGTGCCGGTCGCTGCTGGGGCAATAACCCATATGGTCAGCTAGGTGATGGCAGCACCACCCGGCGATCACGGCCCGTTGTGGTGTCAACCCTCTGACAACGCCGTCGCAGAGTTGGTGTTTCACACGGCCCCCCGAAAGCCGCAGACCCTGGGCAGCGCCTTCGGCGACACATATTGCTCAACCGTAATGGCCTTCTTGCTTGCTGCAAGAACCCGGTCAAGCTATTCTCGCTCATTCTTGAGCGAGCGGGGGGCGACGATGGCACAATCACGGGTGACTGACGGACTGAGGCTTCGGTCGTGTCTGGCCGTCGGCATGGCGGCGGTGTTGATGTCGGCCTTGATTGTCCTGGGGTCCCAGCCGGCAGGGGCGATCTACGGTGGCCAGGACGCGGACATCAGTGAGTTCCCGTGGATGGTGTCGCTCCAGGTGCAGAACGACGCTGGTGCCTGGACTCATATCTGTGGTGGAACACTGGTGAGTTCCTCGTGGGTTCTCACTGCAGCTCATTGCGTCTGGGGCGACGGTGGGTCGAGGCAGGGCAATGAGCTCCGTGTCATCGTGGGCGACGACAAGGAGAACGGTTCGTGGAACGCAGCGGACCTCCGAGCTGTCGATGACCCGGTCTTCTATCCAGCGTCCGACGGTTCACCGCTCTACGCCACGCCGCAGTCGCCCAACTGGTCAGGTGACATCGCCCTGCTCCGGCTTGAAGCTCCCGCCTACGGAGTGCCAACAGTTCAACTGTCTTACGGTGAGATGCCAGCGGGGACTCGGCTGACTGGTGTCGGCTGGGGATCAACTGCGGACTACTGGCTTGATTCTCAGCCACCGGATCAGCTGCAGAAGATCGATCACCTTGAAGTCAAGCCGGACGCCGACTGCTGGAATGCCAACGAGCAAACGACAGCGAACGCGCAGATCTGCACGAAGGCACGCCGGGGCATCGTGACCACGGGCGGACCACGCAAAGGGGATTCTGGTGGTCCCCTGCTGCTATGGACCGGAGGTCATTGGACACAGCTCGGCGTAGCGAGCCACCTACCTCGAGCCTGCAGTAGACAAATCCGGGATGACTGCAACTTCTTCAACTATGGCGGCGACAGCACCACCGACGGTGACCCTAACTTCACTGGCTGGTCGACGGTGTCAAGGTTCCGGCAGTGGATCACCTCCACGATCCAGAGCCCAGGACAGCCGTCCTCGGAGGTTTCAACGGCTCTGATCATCGACTCGTCGGGCAGCATGTCGTCGAACGACCCTCAGAATCGGCGCATCGCCGCTGCTGAGGCGTACATCACCGCGTCGCTCACCGAGGACGAGGTGGGCGTCGTCGACTTCGACGACTCGGCACGGGTCGTGAGCGGCGCGGTACAGGTGGGAGACAACCGCCAGGCGCTCATCGACGCGGTCAACACGATCGACTCGTCGGGCGGCACCAACCTCGGCGCAGGCCTCGCAGCAGGTTGCGGCGTCCTCGACGCCGCCCACCGACAGCGACGCGCCGCGATCTTCCTCACCGACGGACAGGGTTCCTACACCAACGAGGCCACCTGCTTCAGCTCCGAAGGCTGGCCGGTATTCACGATCGGACTCGGCAGCGGAGTGAACGAAGGCCTGCTCGCCAGCATCGCCGCGCAGACAGGCGGCCGCTATCTCCAACTCGACTCCTCGACGAACCTCGTTTGCGAGTTCCAGCAGATCCGCTCCCAGATCGCCGGACTCGCCAACCAGAGCTGCGCCCCCACCGGGATCATCAACCAGGGCCAGACGCTCACATTCGCTCAGTCCGTGCCCCAGTTCCTCCAACAAGTGACCTTCACCAACACCTGGCCCGGCAGCGACATCGAGATGACGGTCACCTCACCGAGCGGGCAGAGCTTCGATCGCTCATCGAGCGGCCCGAACGTGGTCGTGTCCACCGGGCCGACCTACGAGACCTTCACCATCACCCTCCCTGAACACGGCGACTGGACCGTCGAGCTGTTCGGCGCTGACATCTCACAGGGCGGCGAGCCGTACACGTACTCGACTGTGGAGCTCCCCCTCGATGAGGCCGAGGTCGACTCCGACGGCGACGGACTGGTCGATCCCAACGACAACTGCCCGTACACCGTCAACGCCGACCAGGCCGACACGGACAGCGACGGGGTCGGCGACCTCTGCGACGCCGACCCAGGCCTACCGCCACTACCCCCTCCCCCGTCACCCGCCCCCGAGACGAACACGCTGCGAATCAAGAAACGGCTCGTCGGTGACGTGCCCGACGGGGCGACCTTCCAGATCCGAGTGCGATGCTTCGCCAACGACGGAACCGTCGACCAACGATCCCTGACCTTCGCCGGCTCCGAGTTCACCGACATCGAGGTCCCCGCCGATCATCCCCGCTGCGTCGTCCACGAAACCGACGCCGCCGGGGCCACCTCCACCAGCTACCGGGCGACCTCGCCCACCGCCCAGACCACCAACCGCCCCCACTCCGGCCGGGTCACCTTCAACGACAACGACGAGCACGCCAAGGTCGTAGTCACCAACCGCTACCCCGGGACCTGTCCCGGCCGCAGCTACTGCTGACCACGACCATCCGATTCTCGATTCCGAAGACACCGAAGCTCAAGCCGACTCCTGGCGACGACTCGCGGCTGCCCCGAACCACCAGGGCGAGCGGTGGCCGGTCTTGCTCAGGTTCAAAGGCTAGGCACTCCCACCCGAAGAGCCAGGAGGGTCCTGGCCATGTGGCTGCTACCAGCTCGGACAATCCGGGATCGAGGAGCGACATGAACTGCTCGAGGTCGCGGGTCTTGTTCGTGCCGTTCCCCCGAACAGCACCGTCAATCGACCGCAACGGGGGAACCCTCGACCCCGTAGTCGTCACCGTTCTCAACCTGACACCCACCAACTCCACGGCCAGATCCTCTCAGGCTCGCAGGGGTGTCAGGCGCTTGGCTGCCAGCGTCTGATTCGGGCGAAACCACCGTGGCACCGACAACTCTGTGACCAGGGGAAACAGGTAGCTTAGCCAGAGCGGCCGGGAGGGCCATCTTCTCGACGTGGGTGGTCAGGTTCACCACGGACCAGCGGAGGCCGGCGGCGTGGTCGTCGGCGCCGATGCCGGCGGGCACGTGGTCGGCCACGACGTCCACGCGGGTGCCGCCGTCGACCGGGGTCACGGCTCACGTCATCGTCATGGTGCCGGCGAAGGCGGGAGCGTCGGACTCGAAGTCGACGGCCCGCACGAGGCGCCGGCCCGGCTCCACCTCGAGGATCCGGGCCTCCACCACGTGGCGGCCTTCCCCGGGGCGGCGGCACCCTCGCCAGCCTCGTCGTAGGTAAGGACGATGCGGTAGGCACCGCCCGGGCGCAGGTCGACGTGCTCGAACCGCGCGCTCATTCCCGCCGGCGGCAGCCACGCGCCCAGGACGTCAGGGTCGGTGAGCGCCGCGAAGACCCGGGCCGGCGGGGCGAGAACGGCGCGGGACCCCCGGTCGGTGCGGCCGTTGCGGCGCGTCAGGGTCTTCTCGACCATGGCCACGACGTGGTCCGGCTCACGGTCGGGCCACGGCTCAAGCTCGGCGACGGGGCCGACGCCCTGGTGGAAGCGCAGCGACCGGTTGGGCGGCACGGTGTTGACCTCCGCGCACAGCACGGCGCCCCGCTCCCGACCCCACGCCTCGAACGACCGGTAATTCGGGCTGTCGTAGGCGGACCCCTCGGCGAAGCCGACGAGGAAGGCGACCACCTCGCCGTCGTCCTCCACCACCTCGGCGTGGGCGCCGAGCGACACCAGCCAGTCCCAGCGCTCGGCGTCGGACCACCCCACCTCGGGCACGTTGGCCTGGTTGAGGGCCAGGCGCCGGCGGCGAGGCGGCTCGCACGGTCGTCGGCGGGTCATGACCCGGGCGCACCACCGGGCGGCCGGCAGCGACGTCGACGTGGCCCTCTAGAAGCCCGCCCAGCCGGGTTGCGCCGCCGCTTGGCGGATCCACGACCTCACCTGCTCCTCGTCGAAGGCGCCGTCCTCGTGGACGTGCAGGTACCGGGCGTCGGGGTCCTTCGACGCCTCCGGCGGCACCGGGTCGAGCCGGGCGCCGTTGAAGAACGTGACCTTCACGTAGCGGGTGAAGCAGTGGAAGCTGAGGAACCAGGCATGCTCGTCGTCCCGTAGAAGGGGAGTTCCACCGGACGGCCTTCTTCACGCCGGGGACCGCCTCGACGACAAGCGCGTCGAGCCGGCGGCCCACGTCGCGCTTCCAGCCGGGCATGGCCGCGAGGTACGCCTCCACCGGACCGTCGCCGCCCCCCTTGGGGATCTGTGGGTTCCCACCCGAGAGCGGCGTCGGTGCCGGATCGTCCGTGCGGTCGGTCACCTCGGTCCCAATGGGTCGGTCCTGCGGCGTCCGGTCGTTGGCGACGCCGGCGTGACACCGATGGCGCCGGCCGCACGCCACCAGGCTTGGGGCGGTCGAGGATCGTCGGTCGACCGGGCCCGTGGCCCGGGCGGGGTCGCCGGGAGGAGTGCCGGCGCGACGCCGGCCCGGTCAGGGCCGCAGCACCCGGGCCTTGCCGAACACGGTGCCGAAGAGCAGGCGACCGTCGTCCATCACGGTCACCCCGGCGCCGAGGGTGTTGAACATCGAGCCGCCGAGCACGTAGTGGAAGGTGGGCTCGCCGGTGGTCCAGTCCACCGCCTCGATCGTCCACTGCCGGTCCCGCGTCCCGCACGTGTACACGAGATCGGACCCCTGGGAGACGAAGGGCACTGAGTTCGGCGACGACACCGTGGTGCACACCCACGCCTCCTC